>Ga0115008_10000677_pt1 | contig 26322 bp, 30 predicted proteins | sample FraStrMetagenome_FD_87164 | JGI IMG/M metagenome (GOLD analysis project Ga0115008, IMG submission 87164) | Marine eukaryotic phytoplankton communities from Arctic Ocean - Fram Strait ARC3M Metagenome | ecosystem: Environmental > Aquatic > Marine > Oceanic | place: Fram Strait | collected...
GGATTACCATTATCCTGATTATAAACCTCAATATAATGAAGTCATGCGGGTTCTTTTAGATTTAAACGCTTATAAAAATGAGAGTAACGTGGGTGACCCTTTTCCCATTGAATCGTTAGGTGTATTTATGCATGAATTAATCCGCGTTAATGATAAATTAGGGTGGTGAATTATGGTCTAAAGATAGAAGAATATAATGTTTATAAGAAGACTAAAATGGTAGACTATGCAAATCTATATTTAATAAAAAACAAGGATGAGAATATAAAAAAAAAATATTTAATAACTGTTAGAAAAAATAAACAACCACAATCCATAAGAGATTATACCTATTCTAGGACACGTTTAAATATTAAATTTGATGAAATTGATAATTATGAATTATTGTTGTATAAAAAAGTAAAATACGGGAGTGGGTATGAACTTAAAATGATACAAAATTATTACAAAAGAGAATTAGGGCTAGTTAGTTAAATATTTATTATTAATACACTCATAAATATTTATTTTTTTTTAAACAAAAGATATATTTAATACTATATAATAACTAAAAATTTATAAAAAAATGACAAGTCTTTCCGATCAAATTTTATTAATGAAGCAATCATTGGATGAGACAGAAAAGGAACTTAAAGCATTAGAAGGAGGAAGGAAAGCATCGGCTCCGCGTGCCAGGAAATCTTTACAAGCATTAAAACAATCATCACACCAACTAAGAAAACAAATTACTGATAGTGTAAAGTCTATGCCAACTAAAAAGAGAACTAAAAAGGAAGAAGTTAATATTTTAGATGCTAAGATGAGTCAAGTTGAGGAACCTGCCGAAGTCCTTCAGACTTCAATACCCGAACCAGAGGTTAAAAAAAAAGTCAGAACAAAACGAGCCCCAAAAAAAAAAGATTGATTACTTTGATAAAAGGTGATTGTTTAGAAGAATTACCTCGATTGATTTTGCCAAAGCAAAATAATTCAATAATTAAAGAAAAAATAGATTTAGTTTTAGTAGATTTGCCTTATGCTCAAACTGCGTGTAAATGGGATTCACTTATTGATTTAAATAAAATGTGGATTGAATTAAAAAAAATATGTAAAAGAGATTGTATTTATGTATTCTTTTGCACTACAAAATTTGGATACAAATTAATTCAATCAAATGAGCGGTGGTTTAGATATGATTTAGTGTGGGAAAAGAGTCGTAAGGTAGGGTTTTTGAGTGCTAACAAAATGCCTTTACGAAAACACGAAATGGTTTATGTTTTTAAAGATAAACAAGGAACATACCACCCTCAAAAAACAGAGGGGAAACCATATATCAGAGATAGAACTAATGATAAATCATCATTTTCTGAACTATATAATGTCAAAAACACAGATATAACATATAACAAAGGCGATAGACATCCAACAAGTATTTTGCAGTTTGATAGTCTTGATTTGGTGGAACCAAATAATGACAGTCATGAAATGGTTTATGTATTTGCCGATGCAAATACTGATGATTTAGAAAATAATAGGAACTTAGGACTAAGAGAATATGCTGAAAAAGTTAAACATTTTATAAATAAACCAATAAAAGAAATAGATGAAATTATTGGTAATCAAGGAGTTCATCATTTTTATAGTTTTAATTCTACACAGTTTGGATTACCAACAGAAAAAACATATAATAAACTAATTGAAAAATATAATTTACGAGATATGCCCGGATTTAGAGAATATCAGAGTTTAAAGGATGAATGGGAAAAAATATTACAAGGAACTTACAACCCACAGAAAACAGAAGGAAAACCATATAAAACAAATGGGATAAATTTAACAAATTCATATTATAGAGGAGGTAAAAAAGAATACAAAGGAGAAGCAATAAATAACAAAGGAGACAGACATCCAACAAGTATTTTACAATTTGATAGTCTTGATTTTGAGTATCAAAACCGAATTATTCCTGAAAGGAATCATTCAAATCATGAAATGGTTTATGTTTTTGCTAATACTAATGATGAAGAAAATAAACCATTAGATTTCAACCAAAATATTAGAGATTATGCTAAATGTATTAAATCATACATTAACAAATCAACCAAAGAAATTATTAATGATGTGAATAATACAGGTATTAGTCATTTTTTTACGAATGGTCATCAATTCAGAATGATATTAGAAAAAGATTATAATAAACTAATTGAAAAATATAATTTACGAGATATGCCAGGATTTAGAGAATATAAAAGTTTAAAGGATGAATGGGAAAACCCACCCCCAAAAATATTATCAACATACAACCCACAGAAAACAGAAGGAAAACCATATACATTAAATCAAATTAAACCAAAAGACAAAGAATTATACGGAAATCAATTAGGAATAAATCACAAAAGGAACAACAAAGGAGACAGACATCCAACGAGCATTTTACAGTTTCCGGATGATTCAGACCGAATTATTCCTGAAAGGAATCATTCAAATCATGAAATGGTTTATGTTTTTAAAGATAAACAAGGAACATACAACCCTCAGAAAACAGAAGGAAAACCATATAAAATACAAGAAGGTAATATTACAGACGGACACGTATATGGTAAAAAAAAAAGAGGGTCAATAAATAACAAAGGCGATAGACATCCAACGAGTATTTTACAGTTTGACCGTCTTGATTTGGTGGAACCAAATAATGACAGTCATGAAATGGTTTATGTTTTTAAAGATAAACAAGGAACATACAATCCACAGAAAACAGAAGGAAAACCATATAAACATTCAGGTGTTAGAAGTTCAAATCTCATATATGGTGGTGGTTTAGAATGCTCTAATCAAGAACGAACTGATAGACATCCAACAACAATATTAAAATTTAACAATCCGCATAAAACGGTACATCGCACACAAAAACCGGTAGATTTATGCGAATGGTTGGTTAAAACTTATTCAAATGAGGGTGAAAATGTATTAGATTTCACGATGGGTAGTGGTTCAACTGGTATTGCATGTTTGAATACAAATAGAAATTTTATAGGTATTGAAAAAGACCCTGATATATTCAAAGTTGGACAGCATAGATTATTTAAACACGAATTAGAATTAACTATTAATTTGAATAAACATAATTAAACTAACAATACACAGTAAGATGCAGTAGATATGGATTAAAGTCTGATGTATGACATCTATTTTTTTTTGCTGTATTAATATTCGTTCAAGTAAATGATGGTACATATTATATAGTATGTATTATATTTTATTAACATATTTTACAGTAAGATTTTTAGGAGAGTTATTATTAGGGGGAGAAGAAGAAGAAAAACATAGAGTTATAAAATGTCGGTGTGATATGTGTAGCGGGATTTACATATTAAACAAATGATTAATAATGTTTATAAAAGGTTAAATAATGTCAAAGTCTGGAACAATCTATAAGTTATGCTGTAATGATACCGATATTACTGAGGAGTATGTGGGAAGCACTAAGAATTTTAATAGAAGGAGATCAGCACATAAATCAGTATGTAATAATGAAAAAAATATACATTACAATTGTTATGTGTATCAATTTATCAGAGAGAATGAGGGGTGGGATAACTGGCGAATGATACAGTTAGAAGCGGTTAATTATGAAACACGTAGGGATTTAGAAGCACACGAGCGACGATGGATTGAATTATTAAAACCAAAGTTGAATAAACAAATACCAACAAGAACGATACAAGAATGGTATCAGGATAATAAAGAGAATATCAATGAAAAACATAAAGAATATTATAATGATAATAAAGAGAATATCAAGGAAAAACATAAAGAATATTATAATGATAATAAAGAGAATATCAAGGAAAAACATAAAGAATATTATAATGATAATAAAGAGAATATCAATGAAAAAAAAAAAGAATATAATGAGATAAATAAGGAGAAACGTAATAATGAGAATAGGGTGTATTATCAAAAAAACAAAAATAAAAAGAAAGAATATTATATCCAATACAAAGATAAGATTAAAGAATATAGAAAACAAAAAATCAAATGTATTTACTGTGATATTGAATTAAGAAAAGACTCTTTACATAAACATAATAAATCAGGTCGCCATATTTATAATTACATTCATTATTAACTCCAGAGAAAATCCATACTCATTTGACCAGCTGAATAATAACCAGGCTTTATAAATCCTCGATGCCGAGCGATATATTTTTTTTGTCGTTCCTTATTTTTATGGTTGTATTTCTTATATAATTTTAATCCAGTGGAATCATTATATTGCGGGTATGGAGTGCCATCTGGTCTTATCGCGCCAAACGGGACTCTGATTAATTTTGGGGAACCCGTTTTCAATAGTAAGGCGTCGTATTTTTTTCCTTTTGTTTTCGACTTTTGATAACCGAAAATTTTATAATCTTTCTTAGAGTAATAAGGCATCCAAAGGTTTTTTTTCAAAAAAACTTTTAACTATATTATACTATTTATTTATTTTTTTGAAATTGAAGGACTTGGGAGAAGAACACCAAGAATCATACCAAGAACACCCAGATATGCTTGTTGATCTGAACAACTTGTTAGGTGAATTAATTGATAAAAACAAAAACCAACAACCGCCGATATCAGAGAGAATGTAGTAAGATAAACAATAGCATCCCTATCACCGCGGAGGCATAACGAATTCCATATTACTCTTTCTTCTTCAATATTTTCATTCACAGGGACTGCTTGAAATTCTTCCATCTATATTACATCGACGAATGATTTTTTTTCAGAAAATAATTCAATTTAAAGCATTCATTGCCTCAATATCATCTTGGTGTAAAATTGGATACGGAACATCCTGTACTTCACCATTAACAACATATATTGACCGGTTCATAATTGATCCTTCAATGTCAGAATGGTAGACCCCGACAGTATGTAGCAGTTCATGTATCATTATTAATAAAAATGTATTATAGAATTCTATATTTGGATTTACGGCGATCGCAATCTTATCTATCATCCATTCATTAGTCCCCAGCAAATACCCCTCAAACTCAGTGAATCCAGTATATCTTTTAGTATTATATCTAATTCTGATACATTCTCTATCATAATAATTTTGTGTTTCTAAATCTAATATTTCCAGAGCCTCATTTATCCATAGTTTATGTGTATCTGATATTTGGCTGGATATATAATATTTTTTTTGATATGGAATGATCCCATTAATTAAATTAAATCCGTTTGTTAAAACCAATAGCAATAGACTTATTATATTCATCATTAAACAATCTATATAATGATATTGATTGATTTTGTTTTACAAAATAATTCGGTTTTGTTTTGTAAAAAACTCTGTATAAAAATATTATTAATTTTATTCTTCTTAATTTTTTTCTAATTCAGACACACGGGCAGATAATTCTTGGACTGCTTTAAACAGAATGCTGTTGAGATGCTGATAATCAAGACTAAGGTGATCACCGTTAGCCATAACAGATTCAGGAACAACTTTTTGAACTTGCTGTGCTAAGAATCCCGCTTTTTGCTTTTTACAAACTGAGCTATCCAACCAATTGAAATAAACTGGTTCTAATTTATTAATAATAGATAAAGCATTATCAATTTTTACAACATTCTTTTTCAATCTTTCATCAGAAGTAGAGACATGACTAAGAGCATATGCGTCACCGGCACACCGAATATCTTTCGCAACTCCCACGCCACCATCTAAAATCAAACAACCAGTGGTTGAACTGGTCGCTTGAGTTGTATCAGTAAGTGATTTAATGCCAGCGATGTCTTGGTTCCCACTGGTTCTCACAACAGTTGCATCAACATCAACAGTAACTGAACCGCCCAAAGATACTGAGCCACCAGTTTGAAGACCATCACCCGCAGTTACGGTAACGGCAGAATTTGTTAATTTAGCATTTGAAATGCTCCCAGCAAGCATAGCATCAGTTACTCCTAATGCCTTAACTTGGAGAAAATCAGAGCCAATCACTCCAGAAACCTCAATAGAACTATCATCTACTTGTACATCAATTCTATTTCCAGTAGGAATAGTAGACACACCGTTTGCCAGTGTAATACCCCCAGCAACAGCGTCGTTTAATTTATCGTCTAATTGCTCAAGAGCATTCATGGTATCTGTTGGAGCCACAATTTGATTCCAAGAATGGCTGGTCAATGGTAAATCTTCAGCATTGACCTGATCACCAGTTGTTCCCCAAGCAATTTTATCCCTATTAACACCATCATCTTTTAATTGAAGACTATCTCCAACTATTTCAATTCCAACATCATCAACATTAACAGATAGAGACGCGGAAGCGCCCAAAGCAATAGATGCCGAAGTTGTGGAAAGACCGTTTCCAGCTGTAACTGTAAGCGATGGATTTGCTAATTTAGCATTAGTAATTCCAGCATCTTTCACCTGTAAAGCATCCGTACTAACTTCAATCGAACTATTATCAACATTTACATTTAATGTATTAGCGGATTTACTCAACCCTTCACCAGCCAAAATATCAGATAATCCAGTGAAACGAACAAATACAATATCATCAGTCCCAACGATATCTGAGCCTGTATCATTAGAAACAACATATCCTGCATCAGAAAATGTTCCTTGTTCAATAAAAGTAGCATGAGAAGCAACGGCATCACCGTCGGCAAAATCAGCCGATCGGGTCATTGCTGTAACGGCTGAATCCCAAATATAAATACCATCCTCGGTAGGCGTAGTTTGTTCATCACACAGAACTCTATCACCTTGGGTCATCGTTACTCCATCAAGTGAAGCCCCTGGGGATGATAAAACAACATTTGCTCCTGCACGAACATGGCATGCTTCAAGCCAATGAGCACCATTTGAAATGGAATCGACATATGATTTTGTTGCCGCCGAAGAATCAGCCGATGGATCGGCTACGTTTTTAATTTCGACTGGAACTCCTGAAACTCCACTAAGTGTGAGTACGGATGCTGTTGCCAATAATTTACATTGCGAAACGCTAGATGATTGCCAATCTAAGTTATTATTTGATAAAATAGCAGTAGACATAATTTTTTACTTTGTAAATACTTTAGGTATATTATCAAAAATATTTTTTTCAAAAAAAAAATATTAAATTATTGAGACCAAATCTTTTAAGTGATCACAATCGGTCTATTGCTTTCTAGTGTATTATCAATGTTATTAGCTGATATAATTGCTAATAAACTATTAACTTGATTTTCCAAATTTGTGATCCGAGTTGTAAATTGTTCAATTATATTAATTCCATTAATTATTAAATTTCCGCTGGCATCCAATTTTTGGCTTTTATTTGTTAATAACAATAACGAATTTGCTACCGAAATACCATTAGAGTTATAATTAAGTTCATTTGAAACTACCCCATTTGAATTTAGGGGAGTTATATTTCTTGTCCCCGAAACATACAAATCCTGAGCAACAACATTATTATTTATTAAAACATCACCATTTTCATCAATAATTAAGCGATCTTCTATGATATTTTCATCTTTTTTTATTGTTTGTATTACATATTCAGTACCTAGGTTAAATTCTGTCCAATCTTGAATCGCTTTTGCTTGTAGCCTACAACCAGTATTACGATTACTTGGTGCCGAACCGCCCATGAATTGAACGCGGCCAATCACTCTATTGTTAGAAATATTATCTGCGTTTGATTTAGCGGTGTATGATCGGAAATCCATTGCGCCTGAATAATAAGGTTGGTCGCCGTAAATTGATTGAACTGATAACCCGCTAGCATCTTCGCGCTCTTGATTAAAATTATTATAAACAGTCATAAATCCATCGTCTGAAATTATTGGCGCAAGGGAATTATTTGTATAACCTTGAATAATTGTTCCAGAATTCCCGTCAAACCGAACTATTGATTTACTTCTGACCAATGAATCCGAATTTGTTACAATACTATCAATTGCATCTTGTAAGCCAGCAGTATCTGCAATAGTTAATTGTTCGGCAACTACTTGTTTATTTAAATTAACTTTTAATGGAAATTGAGTAGAAATATCATTTATTTTTACAGAATTCACAAAAATATTAGCAGAACCATCTGTCAATTCTGAAAAAGACCCCGAATTACCATTAAAATTTGACATATTTTGATTTTCCTTTTCTTATATTATACAACAAGAAATTATTTTTAAGAAAAAATTGAATTTAGTTAGAATATTTTTTGTATCACTAATTCTTTTGTAATCAGAGCACAAGCCCCCGGGCTACCAGATACAAAACTTGCTTGTAAATCAAAAGTTAATGATTGAGTCGTGTCATATGTTGTATTATTATATCCATCGAAAATATGAATAAATGCTATATCCGATGAAAAATCATTCCAAGTAAAAGTCCCGCTTGTTGATATAGAAGCAATGCCTGACACTCCAATAGATTTAATAACAAATGTTAAATCTATTACCCATTTATTAATATTATTAATTTGTAATCCTCTGAGTGAAAATACACCAGTTTCTGCTAAAATTACTGTACCAAGTAAAAATTTGAGATGTATGTCTTGATTAAAACCCGCTTGAAGGGTTCCAGATGAATGTAGTGTAAAAGTGGAACCAACTTCATGAGTATCCGCGGCTCGAACTAATGATCCACGAGAGTCTGTTGCATTAATCATAGTTTGAAAATTATTTGATAGCTGATTTACTGTGGTATTTAAGACTTGAGAATACATACCGACAACACCATCAACTTTACTGTCAATTTTAGTATTTAAAAATAGCAAACTTTGAGATAAAGATACATTCGGATCGCTGCTACCTCTCAGAACTGGATTTAATTGCGTGTAAAATATATTATCAGCATAAATATTCGGGACTTTATTAACTAAACTACCAATATCGCCATCAATTGTCAAATTTCCCGTTGTAACATAATTTTCTGTTGCTACGGGATATAAAATATATTGCGATGGATTCATGACATACTCTATTAAATTCCCATTTGGACCATCAAAAATCCCCAATGCAAAAACATTTATTACTGATGCCGTACTACGGTTTATCCTGACCTTCGTTAATCTTGAAAGCCCAATATTTAGTGGAAAAGACCATCCATTAACCTCCCCTGGTGTATATGAATCGGTGCTATCATAAACAAAAGTATATCGTTGACCCGTTGTTCCGTAAATCGCTAAAAAGCCATTATAATCGTTTTTCATTTGAGTAAAGTTAATTTCAATATAAGACCCAGTTAGGGATGTTGTAATATTACCATCAAGAGCATTATTAATAACGCCTAATGAAGTTCCACTAAACGATGGGTTATATCTTTCTGTAATAACCAATCTATTTAATAATAAATTTTTTTCACAGATGACATCTTCAAGAAATTTAGCAAAAACCGATGTACCTTTATTCCTCAATTCCATCATGGTTTTATCCCGACAAAAATATTTAATCGGAGTCCCCACTGATAAAGTACCACCACTCCAAGTTGACCATCCAATAAGCGGATATTCATTGGTATCATTTTTACCATTCACTGTAATACCTCCATAGTGATATGACTGTAATGGGTCGGGTGGATTGATTGAATTCATAAAAGTAAAAACCCTTGGTATAATGTTAAAAGTAGAGTCATTACCCGTGATTATGAGTTTTGAATTATTATCATCGGTAATCATGCTCGTTTTATCTTGTAATACTGATACATCATTTTCTAACGGTGTTAAATCAGTTGGCGGGATTGCAGAAATACTATCAACGACATATTTTTTTGATACTAATTCTTGGTCGTTATTAAATATTGTTTGGTCAGTAGTTATTGGTTCAGTAATATTTCCATTAGTGTCTAATTTTACTGTTCTTGATTCTAAATCGGTTATGTTAAGAGCACTAACATTACCGCCCACATTCAAATTTAAAGCAATTCCTGCTCCCCCAAGACAAACTAAACTGCCATTATCAGGAGCAGTTGAATCTACTCTATCAACAGTTCCATCAACTCTCAAAAGTGTATCAAATATAGTTGTTTCACTTCCTAAGGGGACTCTTTGATATTGGGTTTTAAGTTCCAATGCTTCAATATCGGGGGTAATACCACCACTTATAGCATCTGATATAGTATCATTGACATATTTTTTTGATACTAATTCTTGGTTATCGGTGAATGTTGTATTTGTCGTTTTAACTGGACATCGGGCTTCTAATTCTGTCGCTTGAACGATTACTTTATCAGACTGTGATTTAAGAAAAACATCACCATTCCTACCTTCTAATTCGGTACTTGTCCCCAACATATTAATTCTGAAATTGTTCGTTGGTGTCGTTGTATTTTCTATGTAATATTGATTACCAGTTTGAGAAACTGCCCCAGTGATGTTCAAAACTGCGTTGGGGGTTGTTATTTCTTCTGTTTGAATATTTACTGCCGATATTTTTTTTGTATTATCAGTGAGTGTTAAATTTGAGACGAATGATTGATCGGCAATATCTGATTTACTTAAAGAATTGGAACTAGATGTTATTAATAATGGTATAGTGGTATCATATGATAAAACATTGTCAGATCTAAAATCGCTAGCTTGAATCGTGCCATTGTATGGGGTTTGAATAGTAGAGTCTAATGCTGTTTGGAGTCCAGAAATATCATCAATATCAAGAGTTGTACTATATATTTGCTTGTCCCCATCTGTTTTAAGCGGTAAAAATGGAGTAGAAATGTTATTTATTTTAACGCTATTCACATAAATATCTGCGGAACCATCTGTCAATTCAGATGATCCTGTGTTCCCATTGAAATTTGACATTCAAAGTATTATTATATTATACAAATTATTCTTTTCAAAAAAAAAATGTAATATGAAATAACGATTATATATGTCTCGCCGCTTCTATTCCAAATTTATTTACAGATGAAAGCCATGATAAACTAATTGGTCCGCAGATATTACTGTTTTTATGCTGATCCGATTTTTTATTGACGTTAATTAATTTATAATCTTTTTTTTTAGCCATATCATAAAGATATGGAAGTAGTTTTTTTGATGGTCTAGCGAATGAATCATACATATACATGGTCTTGTTGGATACAAACACACTACACCAATGAGATCCAGGTTCGCCGTGTTTATCTACATTAATTATAAAATATCCTGGTTTAAATGGTGTCTTATCCTGTGGGTAAGTACCTTTGTATTTTGAGCCAAGCAGTAATTTCCCGATCTTTGTAACATCCAAATCATTTAGAGCGTGTTTTCCCCACCACGACACGATTTCACGTGTAAGTCTATTATGATAGGCTTTGGTTTGTAATCGAAGTTCTTTATCAAATTTTTTTTTATCCATTCTATATTTAAGAAAAGATATAATTATATTGTTTTTCCCAAAATAAATGATTTTTAGATTTTTTATGTCTTGGAATTGAAATTTTAGTTAAAGTTTTACCACAATCACACATACTTTTAATTCTTTGTTTTTTTGATATTGCTTCTTTGTTTTTTTGGTTATATTCTTTTTTATAATTTTGACAATATTCTTTATTTGCTTTGGCATATTCTTTTTGTTTTTGTAATATCACTTCTTTGTTTGATTTGCGATATTCTTTTTTCTTTTTTAGTATTACTTCTCTGTTTTCTTCTCTCCATTCCTTTTTCGTTCTTGTAGGTATAACTTTATTTAAACTGGGTTTTAATGTATCAATCCAATGGCGTTCTCTTCGGTGTAATTCGTCTTTTGATTCACAAGCATAATTTTCAATTAATATAATTTCTACATTTTCCCACCCGACTTCGTTTAAATGTTTATAAACTTTGTAATTTGGTCTTGTTTTAGAATCACGTTTATGTCCTCCTTTTCTTACCCTCAATGGATTACAAGTAGAACCAACATAAATTTCGTCATCAACATTATTCACAAGTTTATAGATTTTTCCATTCTGATAATTCACCATATCTTTTTGTATTATAATGTATTATAATGTATTCTTTAGATGGTTTATCGCCTTCCGTATTTGAAAGCCCCGCCGACTGGGGCTAAACTCCCTCCTACGCGTCTACGGCGAACCATACGCCTTTTGCCATATCCGAGTTGTGAAGCCACATGTAATCCTACATTTCCAAGTGCCGATGGTTTTCCTTTAAGATATTCCTTACCCAAAGCAGAAATCAATCCTGAACGTTTAAGAAAATCATTTGCGTTTGAAAGCCAGCCTCTCATCCTTTTACCAAATTTAGATCCACCTTTCATCTTGCGACGCATACGACATCTTGATACAGGATATCTTCTAGGCATATTTTTTTATAATTTATATTTACAGAAATATTTTTTTTTAAAATTAATTAAATACCCGAATTATTTTCGTAGAAAATCATTCAATTTTACATCACACTCAAACTACGCACTGAGGTAATCATACCTTGTGATGTTTGAATTTCTGTGGATGTTTTGAAATGAGCAACTACATAAAGTTTAGTTGGGACGGTATATACTGCCGTAGAAGTTATTGAAAACTGAACCTGGGTAGCTCTGTATTCACTCGATCTAACGAAATTATTATATACTAATTGACCTCCGGTAACCCAATCGTTCAAAGTCTCGGGTCCATATTCGATCAGCCCTGCTTCCGTAAACGTGTCAAAATAACGTTGCTGAAGCGTATTTCTTGAAATCTGGTCAGGTGTTGCTCCGATTGTATCGAGAACCCCGCTCCACCTAGTTTGTGGAACAGTTTTGTTAGCATATGTAATCTGATATGATGAAATCAAATTTTGTTCAGCATCATCAGTGCCCAGATATGTAGGAGAATATTCTGTGTTAGATCCAGCAGCATTTGCTTGAACGAAGAACGAAATACCAACTGTAGAAGGTGGCACCGTGAATTGAAATTGTTCGGTTCCGCCAGTCAGAGTTTTTGACTGAACCAAAGACTCACGAAGACCCATAATAACTGGTGTATCTGGAATAGTGTGCTTATATGTAGCAATATACAGTTTCACATCATTAACGACAAAATCAAATTGACCAGCACCGACACCAACTGCTTTATCTGAATTACTGGAAACAACTGATTTTTTGAAATCCGAATTAGGATTGAGTTGAATCATGTAATCACCTGCGCCCATGGGTTCTGAGTAATCAAAAAATCCAATAGGTGGCTGCCACACGATAAATTGTCTGTTGTTACCAAGAGAAGATGCAGATCCTCCAAGGTATAGTTGATATTTGTCGATAGTTGCCGCGGCAATGTCGCCATTAGCCGTTAGTTGGTCAGTGACTTCTACAGTTGCTGCTGTATCAGATCCGATCCCCGTAACTTTCAAATGAATGCCATTATAAATAATTTGGTCAAAATCATTGGCGAGGAATGCAGTATTGACACCAGTAACAACACCCAAAGCCGTGATTGCGATAGTTGCAGCTGGATTGTCAGATACATTAACGAGAGATGCTGAATCATATGTAAATTTGCCGTCATAAGCAATTGATTTTTGACGTTCTAAGAAACTTGGTTCGAGTCCATGGACTGATCTGCCGACGGTTTCTGTCCAAGTCTTGGTTTTTTTCAATCTGTTACTAACAATGGATGCCTGACTTAAAAAATTGGTAACTGATGATACATCCTGTCCCCCCACTTTTGCATATGCGTTATTATAAAGACAAGCACCAGGATTCGTAGATAGAGCAATTTCATCAGCCAAAAGTGGTTGTCTGCCTTCGGCTGTCACAGAGACATCTAAAACAAAATAAGATTCACTGGGGACAAAACAATTAGGAGATCCGACGCTCCAAACGAATGTTTGGTTACCAGAACTAAAATTTGGTCCTTGTACAGACCGCATGCATGTTACCTCACTGAGCGAACCTTCCGGGTACCTCGCACTTGTCATAGTTTATAGTTTAATTTATATTATATTAATAGATAGAAAAAAAAAATAATTAAAATTAAATATTAATTAATGAATGAATTCAAAATAGATCTATCAGCGGCATTTTTTTATCTGAAACAATAACAGTTTGCCTGAATGTTAATGTGATTTCCCACGGCTCCGTTTGTGGTAAAGCATCCCCGGCTTGATCGGAAATTTGTACATAAAAATCGTTAATCGTTTTCGATCGAAGCTCATTGTTCCCAACTTTAAGAGGATGAAATGGTGTAAAATTAGTGATTGACCCAACACTTGATTGAATCGGAATTACTGCAATAATATTTAAACCTTTGTTATTAATAGCAATACTATTAGGCACAATATTACTTTTAATTAACCAATTTATTGTGTCAGCAAAGGCAGCAATATTTTGACCATCAACCGATGTCCCAGCAACAACAGGAGGCACAGCGGGATAAATTCCAGGGTCAAAACCTAAAACATCACGAACAGTTGATACACTCATATCGACTTGAACATTAACATCGAAAGTAAAAATCGATTTTTGTGTTGAATTATTACCCGCTAGCGTTAGAGTATTTGACGGATCACCAGTATTAACAATCTGACGAACGATTTCAGCATTCAATGTTGTGATGGAATATAATCCATCGGGGATTGTAATTACTGGTTGAGAAACCCCGCCAATTAGATATGTTAATGTGTTATTATTTTTAGCCACACTAATATTTGGGCTTGTATTCCAAATACTCGCGAGAGCAACTTCAACGGTAGTCACAACTGATGATCCTGAAAAGACAAGAGGTGAATCTAAATTAATATCAACCCTACTGCCATCCGCTGAAACAGTTGCCTCAGTTCCTAGAGCCTCAGGGTCTGATGTAATAATTTGCGAAAAACTGTGTTCAATTACAGCAGTCATTTTTTTATTTATATTTAATGAGATATATTATATTTTGAATTATATAAATTAACTGAAAGTTTTATACAAAATAATTCTAAATGCTTAAACCTACTATTGATAAACAATTATATTCGTGGGGGACGACAAAAAAACCCACTGCTTCATATTCAAGCGAAGCACCAAGCGGTCAGACAAATGTTGAATATGCGGAATTACAAAGGTCGAATATCAATGTACCAAATCCAAATAATCTTGGAACGCGTCCTGTTAATTTGGCTAATTCTATGTATGGCTGGATTAGTGGACAAGGACTAACGGTCACATCGCCCGACATACCTTCAAATTTAGAGTATGCGGAATTACAACAATCCGATATCGTTGTACCCGAGCCGATCATTATTCCTAATTTTGCAGAATTACAATTTGAAGAAGAAGGCTTAATAGATGAACAAATGCCGGGAGTTTCGCCCATGCAAATGGCGGATATCATTTTACAATACAAAAAGGAAACACAAGCCGCTGATTATCAGCAGTGGGTGGTTGCTATTACTGCATACAAAAAAATAATGATCGCAAAAACGATCAGAGAGTTGACGACCGAAGAAAAACGAATTATGTCGGTTGTTGAAGAACAAATTAAAACTGAGATGAAAAATATTTCATTAAATATGCCCGCCCAGCCCGCAGCACAGCCAGCACAGCCCGCAGCACAGCCCGCACAGCCAGCCCAGCCCGCAGCGCAACAAAGTGTCGACGACTTAATCGAACAACTTAGAATTGCACAATTAAACACACCACAGCGATGGACACAAGCAGAAGTAGATGCATTAAATCCACCAAGACCAGTTTTTGGTCCACCTGTAGATTCAAGACCAATTTCTAGAAGGTTACAGAGATTCGGTGCGATTACTGCAGCGGCAGTGTCGAGTGGAGCAGCGGCGGGTTTGAGTGGAGCAATTACTACAATTGGTTTAACTGAAATTGCTCGCACAGTTGCGAGTTTATCAGTTCCAGATTTGTCAACTTTAGGATCATTGCTGGGGGTTGGGGCAAGTGCTACGGCTCAGGCAATTGTTGGAGCAATTGCAAACAGTTCTGGAGAAGGACGCTTGGCGGCGGCTGTATCAACTCTGGCTGTTGGTGGAATACTAAATTATTATTATATAAGTCCGGCAACCCCAGCAACACCAGCAACCCCAGCAACACCAGCAGTAGCCCCAATAGTAGCAGTTAACCCTGCAGTTGGTATCCAGATTCCAGTTGATGTGACAATGGAAGAAATCGATGACGTGGAAGAACAATTAAGAAATGCATGGGATAATAGTGGTTGGATTCCCATAGCCCAGCCTGTTTTATCATCATCAAGTTCATCACAAACGCAACCAGTTTTATCATCATCAATAGGATCACAAACGCAACCTGTGTTAATGGCGCAACCTGTTCTATCATCATCAAGTTCATCTCAGACGGATGTAAGTATTACAAATAATCCCATAGTAATAGAATGGTTAGATTTTCATAGAGAAATACGAAGTGGTGACGATAGATTTTTAACAATTACAAAATTAAAAAAAATTGCTAAAGAGGTAACAAATTTTAGCGATGAAAATATTGCAGCTATCCGTAAAAAAAATGAATTATGGAAGATTTTAGCATTGCCTCAATATTCTGATTCCCTAGCAGCCGCTATACAGAATGATTTTAGAAATATATTGTAAATAGATCTATGAAATAGATAAATCATTCATAATTGTCATTATACTATTTTCTATACGATCATCAAATAATAATTTTTTTTCTCTTTCTTTCATTTCTTGTTTATGTAATTGTTTTAGTAATCTTTCACCGGGCAATCTATTATTTTTTTTCTTTTTAATAACAACGGCAGTCTCGCCTTCCATATATTCTGGTTCTGGTTCTGGTTGAACGATTTCACATTCATATTGAAATGCACTATGGGAGGTAGGTAATTTAAACATTTGAAAGTTTTTATTCTAAAAAATTTCGGTTATATTATATAGTAATAAATAAAATCATTTTAAATGTTAAAAAATATTGAATCAGAATTACTGGAAGAAAAAATTAGAAAAAAAGAGCGAAAAGAGAAACGCGACAAAAAAAATAAGAAATATCGCGCTCCTAGACTCCCAAGTAAAGTAGTGGTTATTAAAAATGCTGATAAGGACGTTGGCAATTGGATGGAGACTTGGAGTAAGCCAAAAAAAAGAAATCCTGGACATCTACCTCATAGTTTCAGACTGCTTGCATTGGGTGGAGTTGGGCGGGGTAAAACTGGATATATGAAACAGTTATTTTTAAGACACCAATCAGAATCCAAACCATTTAAGAGATTATATATTGTCACTTGTAGTTTAGATAGTAGTGAATGGGCTGATTGTGAGCCAACTCATGTGTTTGATTATATGCCCGATTTTACAGAAATATTAAATGGTGAGAAGGTTAAAACTTGCATAATAATTGATGATTATGAGTTTGAAAAATGTGGGGCAGAACAATTGAGGAACTTAACTACACTCTTTCGTATGATAAGTTCCCATTTTAGTGTATCCGTTTTATGTAGTTATCAAAGTTTTTTTCATTGCCCTCAAATTTGCCGTAAAACAGCGAATGCTTGGATACTGTATAAGCCAAAATCAAAACAAGAATTACAATGCATAGCGAATAGAGTTGGGATGTCCTTTGATACATTACGAGATTTATTTAGAAATTATTGCACTCAGCATCACGATATGATAATGATCGATGACACCAAAGACTCACCATATCCTATTCGTAAAAATATTTATGAAATTATTGATGTTGATTCGGATTCAGATTAATCGCTATCTGATTCTGATTCTGATTCTGATTCTGAACTGCTTTCAATTTTACGAAGTTTATATTTCTTCTTCTTTGGCTTTGGTTTGGCTATTTTTTTTTCTTTTTTTTTTTTGACACATAATTTTTCAAACAGCATCCTTTTCAATAAAGCATCAGTCTCACGCTGTGAAAGTTCTTTAAATTCATTTTTATTTTCATTAATTATTGATTTCATTTCTGCTTTAACCTCTGATTTTAATTCTTTTTCTTGGACTTCGGGTTTTGGTGGTTCTGGTTCTTGAACTGGTTCTGGAGTTTCTGGTATTCTCTCATTAGGCATTTGTAGATCACGTGGGATCACTACAATCCCTGATTTTATTAGTTTCTTTGTCTTCGCTGTATCGAGCCTGCAAATCCTATTACTTGATGGATTAAAACAATATCCTTCTTTGATTGGCATAATTTCGTTTTTGAACTTTTTAAAGTTATATTTAATTAATAAAAAAAAATAAAATAAAAATTAAATAAGTATAAAAAGTAAAAAAAAATATTATGAGTATCTCATCAGCGATGTCTGGGCTTAGTGTGAGTATGAATGGTGAGGAATGTAGTTTAGAGGAGGCTGTAACATCAACATTTAAAGAAATACAGACGCATATCAATAATACTGAAAATAATATATGCGGATTGGCGGTGGCTGATGATAGGGATGATTTTCGTTATAGTTATGAATTACAAAAAAAAATTGAACTCAGTTTATCAGAATTATTATTATTATTTAAAGACCTTAAAAGCATTGTGAAACAAATTAAATTAAAGCCAACTAATGAAGAAGATCGCCAATGGGCATTGAGTTATGATATTGAATGGGCAAATAAGATTAAGGAAGAGAAGGTATTGAAGTGATATAGTCTTTATGTTTCTTTGTTTTGAGATGTCGTGCTTTCATGTTTTTTATGAATGTAGAACCACATTCACAAGTTGTTTTAATCTTGCCTTTTTCTGCGATTTTCTCTTTATTTTTTTGTGTATATTCTTTTTTATATTTTGCTAATTTCTCTTTGTTTTTTTCGGCATACTCTTTTTGTTTTTGATTTAATATCTTTCTATTATTTTTCCTATATTCATTGTGTTTTTCTAACAATTCTTCGCGATTGTCTATATAATACTCTCTTAGAGTTCTTGTGGGCATCTGTTTATTTAATGTTGTACCCAGTGTTTCTAACCAATATCTTTCTCGTGCATTTAATTCTGCCCGCTCATCAAATTTATATTCTTCGCATCTTATCATGTTCCAGTTAGCCCACCCACCATTATCACGAATGAATTGATAAACATTTAAATTATAGTTTTTATTGCTGCTACTATTACAACTAGTTTTATGCCCGTTCTTTCTAACTTTCTCATTTTTGGTACTCCCAACATAGCAATCGGTGATTGTAGGATCATTACAGCACAACTTATAAATGTATCCAGTCTTTGACATAGTTTCTTTTGGTTTATAATAGTATGGTATTATTTGTTTAGATGTTAATTCCCTATACCTTTATTTACTGCATTCAATCCAATAGCTAGGGGTGCAATCTCCGGCTGAAAAATAGAAACAACATCAAGAATCGGAGCGGCGATTTGGGCTGTTTTTAGGAACCCAGTTTTAAAGCCACGGCCAAAATCTTTGAAAAATTTCTTCGTTGCAGGGCTTGGGGTGAATGTCTTTTTTAGCCAATCACCAATTTTACCGCTACCAACTTGTCTTTTATTTTCCCGCATAAATTTATTCAACATGTTTATTAATTGTTTTCGTTGTGCTGGATCCAATTTCTTCTTTTTTTCTTTTGCAATGTAGTCAACGCAACACGCACCCCCCCGCATAGGCTTGGCTTTGACCTTCATTTTTTTCAGGAGTTCAGCCATAATTAATTGATTCACACTAGGGCTAGTTTTTTTTGCCATAATCTTTTTCGCAGGCATATTTAGTTAAATTATATTACACAAAATATTTTTTTATTTAACTAAATATATTGAATTGAATTTGTTCCAAATTAATTTCGGATGTCTTGGAAAGTCCAGTATTTCGGTTCTCAAAAAGGCGGGACTCGTAAAGATGCATCACAACAGGATTTCTATGCTCGTATGGCTAGTGTAGCATATACAGAAGGATCAGAAGCTCGTAATGCTAAATTAAAAAAATATAAATTAAAAGGTTTTAAGGTAGACCCTGAATTGTCAAATGATGATATCGCCACTATTTATAATCCTAAAACACGAGAGGTTGTTTATGCGGTTACCGGTAGTAGATTTACAAGCAAAAAACATGCGATGAGGGATATTCGTAGTGATGTAGGTATATTACTTGGAACTGACCGCTTAGGAAAGCGAACCAAAGAAGTGAAATCCGTGGTTGAGAAAGGTCAAGATAAATATAAAGATTACGAACCAACGCTCGTAGGGCATAGTCTTGGAGGAAAAACCGCACGCAATATATCAAAGAAAACAGGTATTGATGCTGTTGTTTATAATTATGGTAGTAGTCCCGGAACTATTGTTGCTGATAAAGTTGCTAAAATGTTAGGTAGAGATGTAAAAAGTGATACAGTTCATTATACAACAAACAAATTAAAGAAAGGTGCTATAGATCCAGTTTCAATATATGGGAAATTGAGAGATGATAGTACTACTATTTCTGTTGATAAAAAAAAGAAGGGCGGTATTACCCATAGTTTAGAACATTTTATTAAAGACGATGGACAGGAAGGTAGTGGAGCCCCCGGTTCCGGAATTCATAAGAAAAATATCAAAAAAAATAAGTGGTTAATTCACGTTGACCAAGTTAAACGAAAAAATAAAGGAATGAAATATTCTGAAATTTTGAAATTGGCGTCGAAATCGTATGTTAAATAATATAATTAAAATTTAATACTCTCCATATCATAAACATAGCCTTTTGATTGTCTTATTTTTGTAATGTAATTTTTTATATCGGTGCCAAATCGTGTAGCGGTTCTAACTCGTTCTCTATTTCCAGAACACCATTCGGTATATTCATGAAATAGTCTAGCACTACTAATATATTTTTCATCTTCGGGACTTTGGTCTTCCTCCGCATCTTCATCGTTACCATTTGGTTTCATAACTCTATCAAATAAAAATCTGACAGAATTACTCCAACTTTTTGTGATTAGTTCTCTTTTGAAGGCATTAATAGGCGGAATTCTAATATTAACATCTCGTTCATTACCTCTATTAAGAATATAGGAATAAAATAAATTACCATTATCCTCATTGAAGGTATCAGTTAATTCTTTGAAATATTTTTTATTTCCTACATATTTTTCAGAAACATTCAGGCAAAAATATCTTCTATCAGATGGTTCCATTTTCAAACAATCATCATTATTACTAATCAAAAACCAACCCAATACATTCTTAATAGAATACTGATTTACTCCTTTTGGATTAATAACTATAGAACTTCCAGTCATCATTGATTTTAATTTATCAAAATTTCCGTGAAAAGTATCAGGCGCTGATGCTAATTCATCAACAACTACAATTTTTTTATTTTTTAACATATGATTATGTTTTTCTAATACATTTTCAAGTCCCGTGGTGTAATATGTCAAAGTATCACCAAATACATATTTTTGTAGAAAGTCCAGAATTACATTTTTACCCGAACCTTGCTTATTTGAATATAAGAAAGTAGCAACCCCTAATGGTTTTTCTGGATATTTCAAAATGAAATATAATAAATCTAAAAAGTATTCATAGGATACTTCACATCCATTACAATAAACTTCTTTGATATGTTGTAGAATGAGTTTGATAGGTTTTATATCTAAGTCATAGTTTAATTTATTGGCTTTATATCCTGACCATAAATTAAATAGTTTAGGGTCATTATTATTAGGGGCGAAATCAATAGCCCTATATCTATTGATGTAATTACTAAATACTTGTAAATATCTCTTGAAACTCATTTCTTTTATAATTCCATCCGGATTAGAAAAAGTAAAATACATATCTGAAAAATTACAGTTTCTATCAAGGATGTCATATAAATTATCACCGCAATCAGTTTTTTTTACTATAAATCCACCGCCTTGTTCTACTCTACAAAAAACTCTATTTAAATCATTTCTTGTTTGTTCAATAATTTCATTTTCAGAAATAAAGCCCTTGCCTCTCCATTTTTCATCAAATTCCAAAAAGCAGAACTCGTCTGTTGCGTCAAAATTGGTATATTCAATGTATTTAGGTATATCTACCGGAATGTTAAATCCTTCGTTCATTGGTTTTATTTTAAGATTTATAATAATGTTAGTTTTTTCTAAAATATATTTTTCACAGTCAGGAATTAAACTTTCTGTGTTTTTATGTTTTGGAATCATAATACCATCAAAACATAATACACAATTATCAGTAATTATACTAGCCTCTTTGTAAAATCTTAAAACACATTGAATTATCTGATTTTCAGTATCACACATAATAGAATTTATTGTGCTTCCTATGACATTATTGGGATTTATTTTTTTTCTCTTCTCATGTTCCGACGGATATTTTTCTACTAATTCTTCTAAAATATCAGTTAATTCTCTTTTAAATCTCTTAACAAACTGGGTGGGATTTTCTAAAGACCTATAATCTTTCGAACCATTATTAATAATACTCAAGAATACTTGTTTGGCTAAATCTTTATCTATTTTATTATTTTTCATTAATTCTGCTAAATGTTCATCTCTATTCTCAATGTAATCATTTAATCTATCGCAAGGGATATTATATTTATTACAAAGATGGCGAAGAATTACCGGATGGCAATTTACAATATCAACATCATCATAAAATTCAGATGCTATTGTATGACGAATTTCTCTGGAGAATGATTGTAATGAAATAGCATCATTTGCGAAAAATCTACCAAAATTTCTATTATGTGGTTGATGATAAGTAGTGGAAATAACACCATCAGTGCTTTTAAGTAAATATTTTTTAGGAATAAGAAATGGGTTGTAATCGTCGTCATATGTCTTTATTGTGAATTTCTCTGAATTTTCAATGATAAAGTTTAATTTATGTTGATCGAATTTTTCATAAAATTTTTTAACCATTATATTTTAAGGGGGATTTTTTTTTTCAAGATTATTATATATGATATGTTCTTATTATATCTTTAGACGGTAATTTAGTATTTATGTTATAAACAAATGGTTATAAAGATATATTAAGAAGATGCCTAAATCAAGGGAAAGTCAGTTGAGGGCGAATAAAGTATATTATGAAAAAAATAGAGAACAAATTTGTAAAAATTCTGCTGCTAAATACAAAGAGAACTGTGAAGAAATCAAAAGGAAACGAAGGGAACGATATGCTCGTAAAAAGGCTGAAAAAATGAAACAATTAATTATGGTCTAAAGATATAATCATAACATAGTATATTGAATTGAATTTACTTTGTAAATTAATTTCGGATGACTATTGATACATTAAATAGTAATGCTATTACAATATCTCGTGAATCAACTGTATTCAAGGTTTATTATTTACAAAAAGAAAAATCATATTTTGGTTATTGTATTAATGAAAGTGGTATTATACCGTTGAAATCAGACACTCACTCAGAATTAGTTTCTTTCGTTTTTGAAAATCTAGAAAAAGAAAGAGGGGATTTACAGATCCACATAAGATATAGTATTAAATTACCGAAGAAACAACAGAAAAAAATCCAGGATGTATGTAGTGATAATACTAAATTTAATTATTACAATATCTCAAAATTAATTAGATTGATTAAATAAAAAACTATATTTTTTTTGTTTAGTATCATATATTGAATTGACTGTTTGTGATAAACCGTACTTTCGGATGGAATATAAAATCGGGCAATATAATCATTGCCGGACGAGTTTCTACAAAAAAAAATTATTTAAACGCATGAAACTAAAAAAACAAATTAGTATAGATCATTATGGAATTATTTTTATCTGGGACGAAAGCCTTTGGAAAGATATTGATTTTAATAAGTAATGTAATTCAGTCATCAATCTTATCTAGGTATTTTAAATCAACTCGTTCATACATAATTTGAACGCCGATATCATGCCCCATCTGTTTTGCGAGTGCTTTTCTTTCAGCCGGTGTTCTTTTTTTCTTAAAAAAATCACTGATATATGCATGTCTTAATAAATTCACGGATATATTTTTTTTAGTAGCAGTTTTGAACTGTCCAGACAGCACCGGCGAGAAACTTGAGTAATAACTACCTTTTGCTGTTCCGAACACGGCATCATCACCTTTCAAATTATTTTTTATAATATAGTCTTTCAATATCTTATTATACAGTTTATTTTCCAACTTAATCTCATATTTACCATACATTTTTTCGGTTTTATATTTTAACATAACAATCTTCTCTGGATTTTTAGTTTTCTTATCTACTATTAACCAATTAAAATCTTCATCTAAATCTCTATCATCATAAGCAATAGTTAACAATCCTCCTAGTTCTAAACGACGAGGTGGAATAGTTGTATATAATCCTATAATTGCTCTGGTCTTCAAACTTAATTTATCATTTTTATACAAATTCTTTAATTTATCCCAAGGTAAAATATTTATCTTCTCTTTATCAGTTAATAGAGCCTTATCATCAATTTTGGTTTTTTCAATTCTACCCTCTGTTGATATTTTTGAATAAACTTTATATGCTTCCTTAAACCCGTCTAATACAGATGTAATCGATGCTAAATTACTTAATTTAGAAATAACTGTATTTTCTTTTGGATATTTTTTTTTTACAAAATCTATAACTTTTTTGGTATTCTTTAACCAATCAAGGTTTTCACAATCATAAGTGTTGGTATTATGTATTTGCTTGTATAAATTAATCATGTTACTCCATTGATATTTTTTGAATTGTGATTTTTTCAATTTTCTTGGATTTTTTTTACCTGATGTTTCTGCTTCTACAATTTTTGAACGAGCGGCGAAAACTGCTTCAAATAAAGAATCACATCCCTTATTTTCCTCTAATTTTACTAAAGCAGGGATAGCCTTTTCTCTTATCATAGTTGTGATAGTTGGCAAATCTAATTTATGTTCTTTATTCAAATATTGATTTAATATTCTAATAATTTCCTTTATTTCTGCCATTCCGGCTGGTTCTGATTCTTTTTCTTCTTCTCTACTTTGAGGAGTTGGTGGAACCGGGGGTGGTCTATTTCTTTCTCGTCTTGCTTTTCTCTTTTCTGCTTCTACTCTTCTAAATTCTACATCACCCATTTGAGCTCGTTTTCGGGCTCTATATTCTCTCTGAACCTGAACTTGAGTCTGTACCATTTTTTTTATCCGTTATTTATATAATAATAACATTCTTTTCTTTATAACATAATTATTTTAATTAATATTTAAAAATTTAAAATATTTGATTGAATATATTATGAATAAACATTCAAAACCGTCGGTTCTGGAATTGTATGCTTATATCCGCTCTAAAAAAGCATCTAGTAAATCATGTCCCGTGAGATTTTCAGGAATCCCAAAGGCTCAACTTCTTAAAATAGCACAGGATTTAGGGTATAAAGTGCCCGCCGTAAAAAGGGCTGATGTGAAGCCGGGAAAAAAAGTAAAGAAGGTTGCTCATAAATTAAACAAGAAACTTCAAAAGGATTATCAAAAAAGAAACAAGAAAAAAGTATTGAATGAATTAAAAAGTAATGTAAAAGCAATAAAAGTAAATGAAAAGTTGAAAAAATCGATAATCAAAAAAGACAAGACTAATAAGGTGATGTTTGATGCTTATAAGAATTTTTTCAAATAAAAAAAAATAAGTTTGACTCAATCAAATAAATTAGGATAATGTAATAATAAAAATTTCTTATCAATTTTAGTATTTTCTGTTGGTTTATGAGGTATTTTTGGTGGTTTATCAACAAAATAAATTAATCCACTTATTAGATCTATAGTTTTATAAAATTTCTTATCCATATACTATTATATTCTTTTATCTTTAGACTAAAAATTAATCATAATTCTATAACAAATCGGGGTCAAAATCTACATAATAAAACATATGAGTTTCCTGTCCAAACTCACCCCCTATTGCCCAAATTAATTCATCTATAACTTCTTCGCAAGTATCTGCATTGAATATTTGGTCGTCATCAAATGCATTTATATCAGTCAATACCGTATTATAATCAGGATTTCTCAATAACTTATAAAATGCCCTGAAGCAACTATACAGCATATGCGGACATCCAAAATGACGAACTTTTGTATGGACTAACAAAGGTAGATTCTGTATGCCAAATGAATATTCGTTAATCTGGGTAATAACTTCATTATATTGAGGTTTATAATCATGGTAATGGTAATCCATCACCTCATTGACTAAATAAGGGTTTATGAATCTATTTAATAATGTAGGGATTGACATTACTGTTCTTCTTATATATATATACTTTCTTATCTTTATAACATAATTCACCACCCTATTTTCTGTAAAAAAAATAATAAAATCATAATGTAATAAAATTAATCACTATCATATTCATATTCATATTCTTCTATCTTTAGACCATAATTTACCACCCTAATGATCCATTAACGCGGATTAATTCATGCATAAACACACCTAACGATTCAATGGGAAAAGGGTCACCCACGTTACTCTCATTTTTATAAGCGTTTAAATCTAAAAGAACCCGCATGACTTCATTATATTGAGGTTTATAATCAGGATAATGGTAATCC
>Ga0115008_10000684_pt1 | contig 26213 bp, 24 predicted proteins | sample FraStrMetagenome_FD_87164 | JGI IMG/M metagenome (GOLD analysis project Ga0115008, IMG submission 87164) | Marine eukaryotic phytoplankton communities from Arctic Ocean - Fram Strait ARC3M Metagenome | ecosystem: Environmental > Aquatic > Marine > Oceanic | place: Fram Strait | collected...
ACTTTCAATCTTTGGTAAGAGTCAACAAAATTGAATGAATATAAAAGGGCAATCCATTTGTTCCATCAAGTAACATATTGGGGATCTTATTATTGCTACTAGAAGTCGAGCTCGTAAAACGACGATGCCTGAAAGAGAAACTATTTCGAAAGAAATATCGATAGCGCGCTTAAACACTGATATTGAATATTTGATCCGGAAGACAACAAATGGAATTCCTAACACGAATTTAAAATTAATGATTTTAGCATGTGAAGAAAAGGGCCCATATGGACCTGCTGTGAACACCGCCAATATGTTTCTCAATGCGTTTTCGCTAGCACAAGAACGGGTCTGGAACATGTACCTTGAAGAAAATGGTCATTTATTGAGCGAAAACAGTAATATATTGCAAAAGAATTCTTCTATTGTTGTATCCGTATCTATAACAATTTACAATTGTGTGAAAAATGACTATCCTACAACCAAAAAAGAATGGGATTCGTATCAGGGAATCATTTTGTCCGGATCGTTTTCAGCTGCTTATGATGAAACGCCATGGATATTAAAATTAAAAGAAATGATTCGAGATGAAATCCAAAAATATAGTAGACCCACACTTGGTGTTTGTTTTGGTCACCAAATCTATGCACATGCATTAGAAGAATGGAAAGATTCTACTACTATTCCTTGCTGGGGTGGGAGAGCGACAAAATGTCCCAAAGGTACTCAGGCCGGTCGTAGATCATTTCAACTCACATCTGCAGGGTCTTCACTTCTCTTTCAACACTTTCATGATAAACATGAAATGAATTTTAACCACAAGGATTCCAACAAACGTAAAAGGGATGGGGTGCAACTATTATATACACACAGTGATATGGTGGAGCTGCTTCCGTCATGTGCAGTTTCTCTCGGAGGGAACTCAATAGTACCAATTCAATCAGCAGCTTATTTTTCATCTTCTGAAGAATCTCAGATCTTCCGATCGAGTATTGAAGCAAAATCTACAAACACGTCATTGAAAGGTGACAGACCTTCACCTCATGTCTTCACATTTCAAGCTCATCCAGAATATGTCTCGGCATCTGATGTTGTGAATTTGGGATGTAGTGGATGCTTGAATACGAAAGGAGAAAAAAATGGAAATGCGATATCCAATTATTTGGATTCTGGTGCATCGTTTATTTCTTCGAACTACAATGATATACTCGATTTACTTGAAAAAAAAGGCTTTATAAGCAAAGAATCAGTGACCAAAGAAATAATTGATTCACGTAACCATGAAGATATTCTTCGAAATGATAGTTTATGCATGATTATGAATGTATCAAGAAATTTGAAGTGGTTGTGATGAACGATAAAAATATCATCAAGGCATGAACAATCGTACTTCATAATTTCTTAATTTCAATATACTAACTTTGATAAAATACAGGTTGGGTCAATCTTTTTAAGTCGTTTATTGTATTTCAGAATCAGAACTTTTTTGACAAGAAAGATAATTAATTATGATATCTCTTCTTTTTTTTCAGCAGCAGAAGGCGAATCTGTCGAGAAAAGATTTCGAGAGCTTAAGGTGCGGGATCTGTCTCAGTACATTGCCGATTTCACCACTATAAATATACTATACACAACAACAAAATATAGAGTCATAGCAACCACAAAAGTGCCACGCGTGTCTTATGTCGATTACGAATTATTTAAACCCGTATTTAATAGATAGGCGTATTTGTGTAGGTCATTCATCTGAAATTGCGTTCAAAACATGAACATAAATAAATAAATGTTGTGATCCTAATAGAAGGCGGTATCTACAGAAGCTATTTTTCGGCTTTCCTCACCTCTATCTAATCAAACTTACAACCAACCATCCATCGTTGCATTCTTCTTCTAAGGTCACGAAGTCTGTGCTTCAGAGATAAACGTTTATCTGACCCAACACGCACTGCTTCAATATATAGTATTCCCAATCTTCGCTGTTTTCTTTCATGGAGTTTGTCTAATCACGTAGTAGCCTACCGTAAGAAAGAAAGGAAACTCAAAATGTCAACTGATTCATCAACTATTACGACAAACAATATCGTAAACCTTGTGAAAAGTGATGTTTTAGATGAAACGCCTTTGAATGACCATCCCATCCAAAAGAATAATGAATTTGACGCAAGCAACCATTACAGTGAAGGAAAGAGTAGTGAGAGTGATGAAGAAGAAGCAGAAAGTGATGGAAACAATGACGATGATAGTGAGGTGTCAGCCCCTTTTGCTCATTTGACACTTCTGAATGAGGAAGGAATTGAAAAAATGAAATTGGAAGAAATCGCAGAATTGGTCAAAACCAAATCTTGCAATAAAATAATCGTTCTATCCGGTGCTGGAGTTTCCGTTTCGGCCGGAATACCTGATTTTAGAACACCAGGGACTGGATTGTACGTATGCTTTGTATCTATACTAATTTCGCTTTGATATCGCTATTTTCTCTCTCACCTGAAAACTATTTATGGTTTGATTCCTTTATTATCGTATTGCAAACAATAAATTGCAGATATGACAATCTTCAAAAATATGACCTTCCTTTTCCAGAAGCCGTTTTTGACTTGAGCTTTTATCGCTATAATCCCCAACCCTTTGTGTCACTCGCACGTGAATTATGGCCAGGAACGTCTGGCATCAAACCTACTCTTTCTCATTCTTTTATTAGCCTTTTGGAGGCAAAAGGTGTTCTGCTTCGAAATTATACTCAAAACATCGATGGGTTAGAAGTATTGGCTGGTGTAAGTCCAGAAAAAATGGTAGAATGCCATGGGCATTTTCGTACAGCTGGATGTGTAGATTGTAAGACTCCTTATGATGGTGACCTATGCAAAAAAAAAATATTAGGGGGTACTTTGCCCTTGTGTGGAAACTGTGGTGGTTTAGTGAAGCCTGATATTGTCTTTTTTGGTGAATCTCTACCGACGCGTTTTGGAAGAATGATACAGTCTGACTTGCGAGAAGCTGACATGTTAATAGTTATGGGAACATCATTGAAAGTTGCACCAGTATCTCTCATACCAGAAATTGTGGACGAAGACGTTCCTCGGTTATTGTTCAATCGTGATTTGGTAGGCGATTTCTGCCAAACACGAGACAATTTGCTCAGGGATGTATGGGAAAGTGGTGATTGTGATGTTACTGTAAAAAAATTCTGCGATTTATTAGGATGGACAGATGATCTCATGAAAATCAATCAACAAGAATAAGCTGAGTAGGCTGGAAATGTAGTTTGAAGCTTTTCTCTCTTTCATAGTGTATCGGCGGTGATTTACTTTGAAGAAAAAATATTCATATATAAGAACGAATCACGAGGTGCTTACATATGAAAACTTCATCAATAAAAAAATAAAACATTATATATTCATACTTTCTTTTGGAAGAACAGCATGGAAGCTTCAAATATTAAATCTTTTGTGGCTAATAAAAAAAACACTTTTACAGCTGACTAAATTTAGGTTTTAGAGAGAATACAAATTTTTCTAAAAATATAAACTCTCAACAGAATGCCATGGATTTCTTAGACATTGAACTGATATAAGTACTCATACCTTGAGTACGAAGGAAGCTCTTTAATATGAGATCAAAATCCTCCGTACTCAAAGCGAAATGATTCACGAAACCTAGCATATTCATATGCGAAATCTTTTCTATATGTTTCATTGGGAAAAGTGGCATGTAATGTCCTTGCTCTCTCAAATTTTTCAGTTGCAAAAAACGATTCTCGTCAAAAAGCACGGTTGTGGACGATTCCTTGGCTTCTGATAGTTTTGTTTCATCGAGATGTTCTTCTATCCAATAACAACATGAGCTTGTACCTAATGTATGAGCAATTTAGAGACGATTGTTAGTATGAAGCAGATAAGCGGGTCAGAAATTTGATATTTGATGCGACTTACCAGTAAGTAACTCGACAATAAAATTGTGGCAATCGTTTCTTAGTAATTGATATGGGCTCTGCTCTTTCCTATGAAAACCACTATTTTTCATTGAAAAAGGGTCGTCACAGAGCCAGCTTCCTGTACATAGCCTTTTTCCAAATAAGTCTCCCAAAGTTTCTGCTAGTGAAAGCATCTGTGATCTCAAATCAGCAGTTGCATCGACCTTATTAGATTCACTTGCGAAAGAAGAGGCCAAGATTACGCGACCTACATCAAGATCAACCAGAGTAACTTCAGGGGGTAATGAATTCAAGAGTTCTACTGACTGAGGATCGTCGGAAGGAACTCCAATGATGTACGGAGCTGGATATTGAATTAAATCATTTGCTAAAGCAGCAGGAACCAATGGAACCACCAAATGTGACCACTCTATCGGGTGCAACATGTTCGTTAAAGCAGTGCATGCTGACAATAATATACTTCGTCGAGTTGATGAAAATATAATCTTTTGTTCTAACAGAGCAGCAATAAAGAGGAGGGCAAGTGGTATTGGTGGAAGAGAATGTATCAGGTCATTTCCAGCATCAGTGTCATATTCATCCTTTTGAATTGACAAAGGCCTATCTATCCAATCTGAACTACCAGATTCAATGTAAGGTTGTAGCATTCTTTGAAGGTCATCTTTATTTACAGATGGAAGCGACATTGTCCCGAAAACGTCCGCTAATGGAGCGAAGAATCTCCCATTTCCACTTCCCTTTTCTTTGTATGCTGGGCTGGAAGATACTTCTCCTTTGTCAGCAGAAATTGTCAATGACTCAAAAAATTGAGACAGCGATTTTCTCATCGCAGGAATAACGTTTCTTGAGCTTATCAATGTTATACCAATTGTATTTCCTCCTCTTCGAGATGTCTGTGACCATTTATTTTCTCCAAGGTGTCTACTGAATTCGGGGGTTACAGCGGAAACAATAATTCGTTTAATATTTTCCCCGACTCGGTTCAATGCATTGGGAGATGGGGAAGAAGGTGGACTTCTAGCGAAGAGCGGAGATCCTGTGTCATCAAAAACGACCATTCCTTCTTCTGTACTAATATTATTTTTATTCTTCTCTTCACCCGAGTCTGTTGGTGATGCTGAAAGAAAAGCATCAATGCTTTTAGTAGAACGGACATTTTTTGAAGATGCATATTGCTCGTCACGTTGATGTAGTACAAGAGAAACACCAAAAATACAACGATTTGGATTATCTTGTGAAGGATTTGGTACAATATAATTTATGAGAGAAGCTTCCCAACCGTCATCACTATAGAAGAAGAATTGATTGAATGCAAAAAATGTCAAAACTTCTTGATACAAATATTTCTAGTACATAGAGTTCAAATGATTCAAGCAAGTCTACTTACCTAACGCGATTCGATAAAGTTCGAAATCGACCTGATTTTTCTCGGAAGGCAGGAACTACGGCATAGCTTTCTAATGTAGATGGTATATTAGCGTCCTTGAGTTGACCTAATGGCACTGTAGCAAATCTTTTGATGAACGTTTGGTTTTTTTCAACTTGTCCACCCATGGATGGGATTCCTGTAGCTGCATCATCGGTACCGAAAACTATGGCAAAATCAGCGTTATATAGGAAAGGATTATCAAGTTCAAGGACAACATCATTTTCCAGTTTGGTTGCATTAATTTCAGTATCATTTTCTGATTCCTCGGCTTCTTTGTCCAATTGATCTGCTAGTGATCTTGAAATTTTGGTTTCATCCATATCGTGCTTTTGAGAATTGTTATTACCAAACTTATTTGATGAAGCGTGTCTCTTATTTTTATCTTTAATGTCAATACCTCTTTGAGGTTTATGACTAGATACGCTTGCGGGAAAATGAGATTTTCGCACTAGCCTTTTTATGCAACCATTTGGGAAGTTTGGAATGCCATCGTAAATATCTTTCTGATGACTTTGCAATTCATGACAAAATAATTCATGAGCAGCACTTTGCTTAAATTTCGGTATCAAATTGATTGCAAAGTCATAAAGCAATTCCTCTGATAGTCTCGTTAAAGATGACACTATTTCCTTGTCGATAAGAGCTTTAACGAGATATGGTTGTGCGGCAGCTTTCATTACAACTGCTCTTGCGTAGTCTAAGGCTTCCTGACACTCATTGGAATGTGAAATCGAATCTAACATGCCAGCATGGGGGCATAAAAATATTTCCCAAAAATTTTCATAAGCAGCAAACAGTTCCTCTTTCTCTTCTTTTCCAGATTCGATACATTTGAAGAGCTCTTTTTGAAGGAACAAAGCTGCACAAATCCCAGCGATAGGCTTTCCCCTCTCGTTTTGTGACGCCGCTACGGCATCACTATTTTCATCATTCCAGCAAACGAAATGTAAAATAACATACAAGAAATAATTTGAAGCGTTCACATCTGATTCTTTTAATCCACTCCACAGATCTTCAATGGGAATGTGGCGATAGTGATTTGTTCCACGTAGGTATGCTCGCATACGGGCACATTCATTTGAAATCAAAAAGTTGGCAAATCGATTTCCACACAAAGAATCTCTAATCTCGCTTTTGCATTTATCAAATACGTCTATGGCAATAGGAATAGACTCATCAGATATTGTTTTAGCTACTTGATGAAGAAATGAAGCAGGTAATGCTGAGCGCAAATCAAACATTGGTGGTGAATAAGATTCTGAAATAGGTGCATTTGGTGTACTTGGATTGGAATTCTCGGGTAAGAGAGACGGGACTAGAAATTTGTGAGCAATACGCCTAGCATTATCCCGTCGTCTATGAGCCGGAGTCACTTCAAACATCTCTTCAAATGATAAAATTTCTAAATAAAGCATCAATCGGATGGAAGAAGTTGGAGGAGCATTGGATGATTTTGGAGAAAGTGTATTAGTATCACTACTAGTATTATTTATAACACCATTGCTTTCGGAGTAGTAGTCGTAGGAGTCCTCTCCTGAAAAATAAGAAGCTAAAAAGGAAAGGCAACGAGAATCAACGCAGCATGAATGAAAGGCTGCAACAATAATATCCTGAAATTCTTTGTCCTCTTTCGTAGCTCGAGAAAGTGCAGCGAATGATGACATTTCGTTGTTACGCTTATTTGCGTAAGCAATCAATGAATCTTTTACTTCTTTAGTTGGTGATGGTAAATGATTTCGATTAGAATTTTGTCTATGATAGGAATGAGTTTTGACTGACGTAGATGATTTGTTTGAGCTTCCTGACTTGGGTGTTTCAGGATTGTTCTCTGGTAGTGTTGCTCCATCAATCGTAGATTTTGTTTTCGGTGTATTTACTGCTGGTGAATCAGACAGTGATGGGACATCATCTCCATTGGTTTTTTTCTCTTCTTCGCTTGATTCTTTCTTTTCACTATGTTTTGGAGTCTCTTGCTCGTTTGGTATCTCGGCTTCACTATTTTTAGTTTCCTCAGCTTTTTCTGCTGATACGGGCAAATGACTCAATAATTTTCCACCAGTCGTTCCCCCTCGTGCTTCTTCCTGAACTTGCAAGACTTTGCCAATAGCTATATCCATGGGTCCGCCCGTTATTTTGAAATCACGTTGTAGCACAATAATCACGGGTCGATCCGCCTGGGCAATAATGCTTGGAACATTTCTTATTGTTCCATGCGTAACATCTGTATGTCCTACTTTCAGTAATGAATCACCAACACTTACTACTCCACTTTTATCAGCGGATCCGTTAGGAACTATATAATCAACATATACTCCATGATGCCTTTGAAAAGACTGTTTTAGATTCACTCCCATAAATCCAGGACCTAAGAACATGACATACTCTCCTTCCTTCAGTTGTGATAAGACTTTTTGCATATGTGTACCTGCAGAGGAATTCAATATCAAAGAAGTCTGGGAACGTGTCCCGGATGGACGTGGGGTGGGTGATGATCCTTTTGTAGCATTCGATAAAATTCTGTTGGATCGTTTAGCAAACGCGTTAAATAGGCCTGATCCAGGACTTTTAATGCCACTTCCAGAAGTGGAATTATTGTTTGGACTTGTAACAGATGCAATAGGAGACGTATGCGATTGAATCTCTGTAAAATTATTTGATCCTCCTTTATTATTGTTTGGTGATATGACAGATGATTGGTTTTGAGAGTTTGATGTGTTGGAAGAAGACCCAAACAAGGCATACCTCCCACGAAAACTTGATGAAACTGAAGACGATGCAGCTGCTGAAGCAGTTGCAACAGCAGTATTGCTAATAGCAGCTGCTGCAGAAGCGGCTGTTTCGGCCATCTTACGTCTGACTTTTCTTTCATCAAAAGCTTCTGATTTACTTTCTTTCTCTTTGGATGATTCCACAGATGAATCATCGGATGTATATTCATCATCTGAAGAAGAAGATGCGTTTTGATTCACTCGCGTGGGAATGATGCCCTGGGCAGCTGCTGTTTGTAAGACTATTCCTGCTCGAACAACTGCCGGGTTAGTATTGATTGATTTCGAAAGACTTGAAAATCGTTGAAGAAATTTATTTGACACAGGATCCTCCTTTTCTGTGGAGAATTCCTTATCTTGAGACTTTGGATCCGAATTTTCTGTTTCGTTTGGTTTGTTTTTATTTGAAGGAATATCATCTTTTTCGGTTTCTTTATTGTTTTCTTCCTCCTTCTTAACTTCATCTTCATCTTCCTGATTTTCTATATTTTCAGTATCTGTCACTTCTGCAATATTGTTGGTAGAATCTGATTCTGTCACTGCTTCTTTTGTTGCTGTTATCACATCTTTTTCATCAGTTTTGTTCTCATCCATGTTGATAAATCCATTCATTTTACTGCTACTACTACTACCACCGTATCAAATGACTCAAAATCAGCCTCAAGAATTCAATAACAATGGAAACGAATTATCTTTGGTCTCTTAGGAGAAGTCTGAGCTTTTGTCCAAATCCTGTAAATGTATTCGGTTGAATTTGAAAGAATACAAGAGAAGAGCACCAGCAAGTTCTTAATTCGACATCCAAGAGAAGTGTTCCGTTCACTGTGTGCATAAAAAATGCTCAAAGCTTGCCTAAAATATATATCTAGAGTAGGTATGTAATGCTTTTCTTGCGTAAGGCGTTGACAATAGTTTTGCACATTTAAAACCCTCACTCAAATGGCTATGTAATATAACTACAAATCTAAGTCTCTAAAGATTCATACAAGCCCTACGAGAGTCACTTAGAGACACTATGGATATTTTTCTACGACGATGTAATATTAAAACGATCATTGGTTCTAAATTATATAAGAAATTCAATATCTAAGTTCATCTTTAAATAATCATTTGTGAGGTACGACTGAAAAGCTCTCTAGGTACAGAAATAACGTTGTAATAAGTACTCTCTATTGAAGGCGTAAACATTTGAAAAGAATTTCTCTTCATTAAGGATATCCTCATTCTTGAAAAAAGATTGTCTTTAGGTATTTCTTAGATACGGTATGCAGTAAAATCAGGATACCTGATGTCACAAAGTAAATCTTCAACCTCATCAATAAGCAACACCTGGAAAGATATTTATCCGGAATTACAAAATATTCAATCATGTCAGAGATACGACGACTTGTAACAACTACTGCAACTATTATCTCTCTCTCCACTATCACATTTTCTATCCTCGAGCCCCATCAAATCATATCACCCTTTGATGGATTGTATTTTTCTGTCATTACTCTGACAACCGTTGGTTTCGGAGATAAATACCCATCTTCTCCTCTTGGAAAAGTATTTACCATGATGTTATCAATTTTGGGTTTGGGCATATTTCAGGCTTTGGTAGATGTTGTAGGGCAATGGCGTGATCGGTATCTTGTTCCAATTCTAAGATCAAAAGATAAGCCTGTTAGAGATGTTGGTTTCACCTTAATAACATTGATTTTATTTGGATCATTACTATTTTCCATTGCAGAGGGATGGAGCATTCAGGATTCGGCATATTTTTCCTTAGTAACAGCTACAACCGTTGGTTATGGGGATATGGTACCTGAATCACCGACAGGGAAAATAGCAGCAATCATTTATGCTTTGCTTTCACTTGCTCCTATGGCTTATGTTGTAGGTGAAGTGAAAGACTTTCTTCTATCAGGTACTTCTACGGAAAAAGCTAAAGAAGAATAATGATCAAATTAACTTTCAATGTGTCTATTACACAATGGCCAAAGTACCTGTAAGAAGTCAATCTTCTATAGATAAGTCAATATTATTTCAAATACAAATGAAGAAAATTTTCTTCTTTTTTTTCTTTCAAAACTCATAATAATGAATGTATTGATGATAACAAAGTCATTAAAGTTTTTTAAACAAATTCAGTTTCAAAAATTACCAAAAAATGATGCCAAAAACGAAAAACATTCCCAAGTTATCGTATTTTCAATTAAACGAGAATGAGTTCAACGGCTTAATCCATCCATGGATCCCAAATGTGCTCAACTATACTTTTCCAATTGTACGTTTGATATATGGTCGATGAAACGTTGCAGAAATGTTTACTCACATGCTGTTATTTTCATTTCTTTGAAACGTTAAGAGACTTTTGTTCATAAGTTCAGTTTCCCTATTATTTCCGTTTACTTTGGTCCAAATATTTGGTGATAAGCTTGATATTAAACATTGGAGCATCATAATGATTTCTTTCGTATTTCTCTTTTCCATCATTCTTGGTGAAAAACTTTTTCATGAGAAACAAGTTAGGTCCAAGAAAAGAATTCTTAAGAGAAGGTCAGAGAAAATTATAGATGGAACACATCGATGTATAAAACCTCAGGAATTGGGGTCATTTGTCGTTTTCCCGGTTTGTATCGAATCAAGAAATGCAGATAGGGATCATATCGTTGTATTGACAGATAATAATTTAGTCGTACAATTGGCTCAAGGTGGGTTTGTCATGCAATGTCTTAAAAAAAGTGATGGGAAAGAGGGATTCAGAAAGAGAGTAATGGAAATGAAGAAGCGAGGTAATAAATCTTTTTGAAGTCAAATTTCTGCTAATGTTTCCAATTTTCACTTTTCACAAAAACTTCATTTTCTCATTTTTGTAGACGATGATACAGTGGATCGTTTGAAATCTCTCATTTCAAGCATAATTTGTGTACATAACCAGTCAAAAAGTATGTTTAATGTGCAAGTGTTTAGTGGGGCTGAGTCTGGACCTACTGGTCTGTCAGTTGGTGTATCTGCTCCTAATTATGGACCAACTCTAGCTGCATTTTTGGGTTGTAGTTTTGAAAGAAATTCTATTAATGTGCAACTTTTTCCACCATCTCACAGTTTGGGTATCATACAAAAAAGAATATGAATTTAAAGTATAAAATGTTATTTGTCATCTTAGGTTTTACATCTATTTCAAGTTGAACATGATTGAAGATCAAGAAACTGATGTTTTTCCAAGTTGATTTGTATGTAAAACAGTCAAAAAAGATCTTTTCTGAGAAGTGTAAATCATTTCTAAGTTTGAAATAAATCGCTAAATCTCAACATTTTATACGCCCAAAATGTTGTTCAATGACTGAGATGGATTCATAGCCTTCTTGGTTTTCTCGTAGTCAAATAGGTAGTACCCTCCTAAATCAGCAGCGTCACCTTGACTTTGTTGGAATTCAGCAACAATGTCAGATCTTTCGGACGATAGCTGTTCATATACTTCTTTATAAGCTGGGTCCTCTTCGGCTAGGTATTCGGCCCAGTAAAGAGCGATATAGTAATTAGTAGCTCTATTGTCAATCTCGTTTACACTGAGAAATTGAAAAAAAGTTATTTAGTACAATGGTGGAAAAAAATTAAGTAATAGAATACAAAAACACGTACCGACGAGAGGGGCTCTTTCGATTATTCAGCAGCCTTGAAACGGCCTTTGTAAGACACTCCCCAAGCAAAATTGCTTTCTCATTTCCTGTTTTCTGTCCAAGCTCTTCGTAAGCTACAGCGGTAGCTAAATACTCTCCGAGACTATCCCAGCGAAGATGGCTTTGCTCCACAAATTGTTGAACGTGTTTTGGTGCGGAGCCACCAGCTCCGGTCTCGTACAAGCCCCCACCAGCAAGTAATGGAACTATTGAGAGCATCTTTGCTGAAGTACCAAGTTCCAAAATAGGGAAGAGATCCGTCAAGTAATCACGAAGCACATTACCTGTGACAGAAATTGTATTTTGCCCAGCGACAGCACGTTCCATTGAAGTTCTAATCGCATCGACAGGTCTCATGATTGAAATATCAACTCCTGAAAGATCATGGTCTTTAAGATAAAGATTAACCTTATCGATGAGACTAGCATCATGAGAGCGGTTTGCATCAAGCCAGAAAATTGTCCTATCTCCAGTAGCTTTAGCACGATTAATGGCCAATTTCACCCAATCTTTGATGGGGGCATCCTTGGTTTGACACATTCTCCAGAGATCGCCTTTTTTCACAAGATGCTCAAAATATACCTGTCAGAGAAGAACCATTTATGAAACAAAGGATTAAATGCCATGCCCATGATAATTATTCATAGTATTGAAATATACTTACATCATTTGTGTTCACATCACGAACGCGAACAGTTCCTTTGGAGGGAATCTCGAAAGTTTTATCATGAGAGCCATATTCCTGATAACGTGGAAAAAAAGTTAGATGAATTTGTGTATCTCATTCATTCCTTTCTTGTCATGAGTATTTACCTCTGCTTTTTGTGCCATCAAACCGACATTAGCGACATTTCCCATTGTAGCAACGTCAAATTGGCCTTTTGTCTTACACCAAGAAATCATTTCCTGGTACATGGTGGCATATGAGCGATCAGGAATGACACATTTAACGTCCTCCAATTCATTGAATTTGTTCCACATCATACCGGAGTCACGGACTACTACTGGCATAGAAGCATCAATTATCACATCCGATGGAACATGCTGTAAATATGATCGTAAAAATATCAATACACTTGCAAAGAACAACTTCGATTTTAAATCATTGAATTTCAAGTATCCTCACCAAGTTTGTAATTCCTTTGTCAGAGTTTACCATGGCCAGCCATGGACGATCTTCATAACATGCCTCAAAATCATTAATGACCTCCTTTGCCTTTTCGGCAGGTAGCTTATTCTCAATAGTTTTGTAAACAGAGCCTAATCCAAGATTAGGATTGGCACCAATCTCAGCTAAGGTTTCGGCATTTTTTTCAAAAGCAGGCTTGAAGAAAGCTTTCACGCAGTGCCCAAACAAAATAGGGTCTGAAACCTTCATCATTGTTGCTTTAAGGTGCTGTAAAAAATATTTAAACAAGAATTGTAAACTTTTTGTATTGAATAGGAAATTTTTGTTGTGCATAACATAAATACGTACCAAACTGAACAGTAAGTCGCTAGCTTTGGCATCATCGATTTCATTTTCATAAAACTTAGTCAATTCATCAATGCTCATAGTAGCTGCATCAATAACTTCCCCGGCCTGTAATTCTGTGCTTTCTTTTAAAACAGTAACTTCTCCTTCTGGGCTTACTAGCTCAATAGCAACTTCAGAAGCTGACATCAAAGTTGTAGATTGTTCACTGCTATAGAAGTCCCCTTTCGTCATGTGGGCTACATGCGACCTGGAAGCTTTACTCCAGAATCCCATTTTATGAGGATTGCTTTGAGCGTAGGTCTTTACTGGACCAGCTACACGTCTATCGGAATTTCCTTCTCTCAAAACTGGATTCACTGCACTTCCAGTAACTGCGTGATACTTATCTTGAATTTCTTTTTCCTCGTCGTTTTTAGGTTCTTCAGGGTAAAGCGGAACATCATAACCCTTATCGCGTAGTTCCTTGATACATTCTTGAAGCTGAGGGATTGAAGCAGATATGTTTGGTAGCTTTACTATATTGGCATCAGGCTGTTTATCGAAGCAAGAATAAATTAAAATATGAGGGAATTGACGCATGAAAGAAAGAGATAAAATTCAAAACAAAGTGAATTTGGGCAGTTCTCACCGTTTTACACATTTCTCCTAAGAAACTAAGATTATCGGCAACTTGTTGTTCGGGTTTCAAGTATTCAGGAAAGGCGGCCAAAACTCTTCCCGCAACAGAAATATCGCAAGGAATCATATCTACATTTGCAATAGCTCCAAACTGCTTATCAAAAAAATACAGACGCAAATTAGTGAGAATAAATGTTGTAATTCTCATTAGTTGAAAAAATCGACCTTTTCTTCATTCCAAAAAATGCACAATCTGCAAATGTTGTTTATTACTTGCCTTTCGAAGAACAGGTAGAAAGCTGAATGTTGCAAGAGCGGGAGCTTCATCCGTTTCAGTATAAATAATTGACCCCTTCGCATTTTCCAAAGGACTGTAAGGATGATTGGATGTTGGGGGAGCTACATCAGAGAAAGATCTAACAGTGGAAGTCATTTTGAAGAGATTCACATCGTTAATGCTTCTTTGCAGAAAGTTATTTTTGTTCAGATGTGTTCTGGATGAAATGGAACGGGAAGCAATAAATGAGCTTCGAGTTACACCGAACCTAGCGGCATTACGGAGTTGGAAAATGCTGGAAGGAGGCATGTTTGTTTTGTGTAACTTAGAGGATAATCACCAAACGTAATTTCTTACTTTGCTGATGGGCTTCAAGTTGTGTTAACATCATGTGACCAAAGACGCAAAAAATCTTTTGTGCAGTACGTAGATATTGATATCGTAGCTCTATTGGACTTTGTTTGTTTGGATACAATTTTTCCATTTCCTACTTACTTACTGGGATACATATCATAGGAAAAAGGAGGAAAAAGATACATCCAAATAATTGTGGATCTAAAAAGTTTCCAAACCTGCTGCTGCATGTAAAAATATTTATGAACACGCAGCAGCAGATGGGATATTTGTTTATGTTTCGTACATAAATACCAATATCCTTTGTGCTTTCTGTATCAGAATCTCTAGTGCAACAGGGATTTGCTTACGCGTTGAAGTAATCTGCAAAGTGAATTAGTAGTGATCATTCTTGAAAGACTTAGTGGGAATCACCGAATACATCCTTTGCAGAAATAAAACTTAATAAATTTCATCATATTTACTACTTTGAAATTTTAATTAGAAAATGCCGGTCCCGAATTCTTGAGATCTCTCTTATATATGATGGTATTTTGTTCTATATTCTTTAGCACGACAACATAATTCTCGTACAAACTTCGATTTTGCGTAAAGAATTACCTACATATTTAAGTACTGATATTTAACCGTAATCACTCACGTCAACGTATGAAATTTAAAATTGATCCCAAGACACCTCATTCTAAATCACACATAATCAACACAACCTCCTTTGGAAAAAAAGAAGGAGTTCGTCAACACCAACACATCCGTAAATCAATTTTGTAGCGAATTCACATCAATCTGTATCAAATGTCCAATGTTTCAGAAGCTATCATCAACTCAATTTTATTTATTTTTGCAATACCAGCTACTGTAGGAGGGACACTTCTTGTAATGAAAGCAGTTGATAAATTCTTTTCAGTAGGTATTATTTCATCGGATGCTAATTATTTTGATAGGGGCGAAGTTGCCACATTAGCTGGGTTGAAAGGCTTAACTATTGAGGAACGAAAAAGTCTCCTGCATGAAATAATGCAAAAAAGAGTGAGAAATACTATTGTTAAAGTATGTTTTTGTCTAGATGGCACTTGTTCTAAAACGTCCGAATGATTCCTGTTCCCTTTAAGATATTCAAAGCAGATGGAACGAAGCTTGTAGACGACAGCAAAATAGAACTAAACTTAAATGCTCCCAATCAGGACACGGTTAATACAGATGCAGAGGCGGAAAATGTTGCAATGGCTTCTGATTTCTTGAAGATTCAAGAAAAACTTCAATCTGAAGACGGAGTTCTAGAAAAAATGGAAAAGGGAATTCGATCCACTCTCGATTATCAAAACACCGAGACATCTGAGCATTGTATTATTTGCCTTGAGAACTATGGTAAGGGGCATTTTTCTTGTTGTGGCCATGCAATAGTACTCTTCTGCAAATTAATTTTTTTTTGCTTGATTTACTCATAGCAAGAGGTCAAGAATTGATTTCAGGTATTAAATGTTCGCACACATTCCATGCTAATTGTTTAATGGGTTGGCTTGAGAAACACGATGTTTGTCCTGTTTGCAGAAAACCCATGATTACACCTTCAGAATATAGAACATACGCAGTAAAAATACTTGATCAGAAGAGAATTCAACAGCTTGTGCAAGGTTTTCATCAAGAAAAAGAGTATGAAGCTGAACTGGATCTTTTGACAGGGTACCCGATAGAGCAAAAACAAGAGGTTGATGTTTCGCAAACTGCCATGTATGCAGAAGTGCAAGAGCAAATGAATATTCACTTGTGAAAAGTTAAGAAAGGAGACAACAAAGACACAATTTTGCGTAAGGAAATATTTCTTAGAGGGACTTAGTGCATATTGATTTATTCCACACAATTTTAAAAAAGATTACAATTTAATGGCAATTTTTGAAGAAAGACAAACCAACATGAAAAGTAACACCCTAAGGATTTTTGATATGGCCGCATGCAACGTGTTCTTGATGCCGCTTTTCGTTTCCGTCGAATTTAGTATATGTCATGTGGGGAATTTTCTGATATCAAAGAGCATTTTGACACCAATTTTTTAGGCTCATATCGATATTCTTTTTCATTTTGAACCGCTAAGACACATCAGAAAACTATATAAGAACAATTCCTATACCTGTGCTTCCTAGAATTTTTGAATAAAATATAGGTATATTATTTTTCACTAAATTTGAGATTTTAGTAGTTACTGTTCATACATGCAATACCAAAACCTTACATTTCGAATGATAAGGACCAAAGACAAAGTATTGCATACGCTTCTTTTTTTACCGAAGGTCAAAATATAAATTGAGCTAATTGTGTACGCTCCAAATTTCATCATTTACAACAATAGTTTGTACCGATTAATGAAGAGTAAGAGGCAGGTAAACAAAGAATGAATTATTGAATTACTCTATAAAAACATTTGAAAGACTTCAAAAGCAAATTCTCGATTGACAAAACTTAGAGTAAGCTAGTTTGTTCACATTTTCTTGTTTTAATATATTTATCTTTCACACTCCGCTCAATGTGAAAAGATCTTGTTCCAAACCTTACATGCTAAGTAGTATTCTGGAGAATCGAACTCCTACATCAGCTCGTATTTGACAAACATTCATTCCTTTCCGCTTTTGCTGTTACCATTGTCTAGACCAAACTAAAATTTGATAAACATTTTTTTGCATTTAAGAAACAAAAGCAATTATGAATTTTTCATTCACTTTACCTGCTTTTCTACATTTAGACATAGTGGTCTTACGTGTGTTACGGGATAATGTAGAGTGGATTAAGCAACAAACTATTCCTGCAAACGTTCTTAAAGTCCATCTTAGATAATTACAATTTGCTTTGTATTCCAATATTTTCATCACCATTAGCGTCATTACCAGTGTTTCCACAATAAAGGCCCACAAAAACTTTCGTAGCCTCTGCCAATTTATCAGCATCTTTTTGATTGTTGGCTTCTGCATAAATACGAACAGCATCTTCTGTTCCACTTGGCCGCACAAAGCAACGAGCGCAAGATGACGATGTACTCCGAAGGATTTTCATTTCTTGTTCTAAGGCTCTTTGGAGTTTTAAAGGTGATAAAATCTTTGTCTCATTTTCGTTAGTTTTAATCACAGTACCTAATGAAGACACAGAATCATGAAGGTTAGATATGAAATGTAGCTATTAAAATAAGAAAATTTGCGAATTTGAAGAAACTTACGATCTTTTATTGTTAGTTTCAGTTGTCGGCTAGGTCTATCTTGATATAAAGCATCCCATCGTTGTAAATCCCAGTCTTGTAGACATAAAATAGAGTCTACCAAAAGCAAATCACATATAGCGTCACCAACGGCTTGATTGACTAAACTGGGCAAGGCTCTCAAACGCTGAAATGCAACAATGGCTCTATTATTTTCATGAGAGACTGAAAATGATAAAGATTTAGATTGGTTCAATATCAGTTGGTTTTCGGCCTTACTCAAGAGTCGATAAAATTTGCTCCCAAATAAAATAGTTCCATGTCCATTGGCTTCAAAGTATATACCTACATCATAGTTTGAATGTGCTGCTGCGTGAACAAATTTGACTCCTGTTTTCGCTATACACACATTCGTCTTTGTAACAGTCTAATCAAAGGATAAAAAATAAAAATGCGTTAATATTCGCAAAACACAAAAATCGAAATACGCAGCATCACGTGAGATATAGAAATCAAGGAAATGAAACATACCTTTAAGTAATCTGTTGATGCTCCATTTGCATAAGCTGTCTGGACTACTCCGCAACGAAGATCACTTTCTTCATCCTTATCAAGTACTTTCATCAAATGCGTCAATTCCTTTTGAACAAAATTAGCAACCAAAACAGCTATCTTATCTCCGTCTAATAAATGAAATGATGACTGAGAATCATTTGTCTGGTAATGAAATACTATTCGATCTGCGTCACCATCTAAAGAGCATTTCAGGAAAGATATTTTCTCAAATCGATCTAATTCACTTTGTAATCTGGAATTACTAGTAATAATTCTCTTTTGGTGTAAGCCTTCCGAATATAAAATTGGCGGCTTTTGTTGTTTTTGAACATATTCTGCACCGCATTTATCATTCAATGGTCCATCGTTTACCGCATTGACAACTTTGAATTGCGCTGCTAATGAGTGTGTAAGTTGATTTAACTTTTTTTCTAGTGTTTGTATTTGATAAGATCCAACTCCACATGCACAATCAACTATCCATATTCTTTGTTTTGGTCGTTGCAGAGATGATTGATCTCCTTGTGTAGTTTTGGTATTCAGTAATGACAAATACGAATGACAAATAGCATCAAAATACCCATGAATATGATAATGAAAAGGTATTGCATTTGGTAACAGATGTGAATTTGCATGCATAACGAAATAATGGAGTTGGGGCGTCGTGACAATGCCATGGTCGATTATTTGCACAGATTGACGAAAAGTAGGATGTGTCACATCGTTCAAGGAATCAGCAGCTGCGATGGCGAGTGATATCAGATGAGCAGAGTGGGATCGAGTATCTCTACCAAAATGCACTTTCATTTGGAATCTTTGATTTGTGTTTGGTATTGATGCAAATTCTTTTGATATGATTTCTTGTAACACCAAATGCACATCTTCGACACTTATAGCATTGGCCAAGGAAACAGCATACTGTTCCCAAATATCCGAATTCAACATACCACCATCTGGATCTGCCATTTTAATACCATTGTCATCCTCTAAGTTGTGAGAGGCAGTGCACATGAGTCCCACGGTTTGTCCTTGCTGAGAATAAGATCGTAAGGCTGCCAGGATGCCCATTTTGACAAAGACATGTGGAAGCAATGTGTGCTTGTAGCGAAAGCCTGCTGTTCCATACTGAAATGATATTTTTGTTCCGGGGTTTTGATTTGGAGAAGCATTTTGATGGAGGAGTTTGAAAGTGGTCTTTGGTATTTGTATCATTTTGACTTTGAAAGAGGTATAATAATTAGCAGTTTGTCAACAATTATCACCTGTGCATGAATAAATAATAATAAATAAAAAAATAATAAAAGTAATCGTGCTTACTATTTTTTATTTTTTTATATTTTTATATTTTTATTATTTCATTATTTTTAGGACCTGAGTCCTCCGCATAATGATGTCCATTAAATCACATACAACTTCATCTTCATTTTTCTGCTGAACTTAATCTCCCATCTCTACTTCAGAACTCCGTTTTTGACTTGATACAACTATAAATAATGGGTTTACTGGAACACGGTACAAAACAGGCAGACCGGAGTGATCCTTCATCCAAAACCATTTTATCGTTTGACCTTTTTCCTGATCAAAAACTCCACCTTCAACTGCTGAGCGGTGTGTCTACTCCACACAAAGCAGCATCTCAAATATCATCTACAAGATTTTCCCTCTTAGATGCTCATCGTATTGTTAGCATAGGTCATGTTGCTATAGCAGCTCAGCATGCGTTGCTAAGGACGAAAAATATGAAACTAACTATGGAGAACAGTAATGGGAACAACAAAAATCAGAGAAGCTTAGCAATGGAAACCATAGTTTGTGCAGGAGGAAGTTCACATGTTGGCAATGTATTACGAGACTTTGCATTTTTAGAGAAAAAAGATACCAACAAAAATGAGGGCAATGATTTTGCTGTCCTTGTATTAGGATGGAACTGTACTGAAATAGAAATGACGAACTTTGTGAATGAAATTATAAGAGAGGGAGAAGGACGGCCAACACCTCTATCATATTTATCTCGGGTGCGTACAAAAGAAGAAGAAACGGATTTAATCAAAACTTTCAAATTGATGAAGGAAGACATTGATGCAGAATCGTCTTCTTTAGAACTTGCTATAATCACTAGAGTTGCTACAAAGTACATGTTATAAGATAAATTGAGCATATTTCAAAGAAAATTATAACCTGCTATCTCACTTAAGATAAAAATCCTTTCAATTCTCATCTCTTTAACGAAAATTCTCCCACCTGCATCAGTTATGTATTTTCACAAAAATTGTGAATTCTGTTGCATAATAAAACCTAATCTAATATTTGTTAATATTCGCAGTTTCTAATTCAAAGATGCACTTCGGTGATTACAGGTTTGAATTATTAATCATTGTCCATCAGATTTAGTCTAAAGATAATGATGATAAGATTATGCTTTAGCTCTTGCCAATCGTGAAAGCTTTTCTGCGCGGGCAGCCGCTGATGCCTCTAGTTTTTGCCTCCTTACTTCTGCTTCCTTTTCTACTGCCTCTTCCATCTCCCGCAATAAAGTTTCCTTGTAGTCATCAAATCCCTTTTCCCAGGATGTTACTCCCTGCTTTTCAACTACCCAAAGTGTACAGTCACATTCTTCAATCAAGCGTTGGTCATGCGTCACTACAACTATACCACCATTAAAGTTATTAATGGCATCTACAAGTGCATCAATAGTTTCGATATCGAGGTTATTGGTTGGCTCGTCGAGAAGTAGAATATGAGGACGTTGTAAACTCAATTCTACAAATACCACACGTGCCTTTTGCCCACCACTTAGATCTCGCATGCGGACTTCATGAGCATGGCCTTCTAAACCATATTTGCCAAGGCGGTTTCGGATGCTTTGATAATCCTCATCTTGAAAGCGATCTCGTAAATGTTCTACCGGAGTTTTACTCATCGGCAACCGATCCACGAAATGCTGATTGTATATACCCATGCGTAACCGAGGATTTCGTCGAACATCTCCTTTGGTTGCTGTGATCTCACCAGTCAGCAATTTAAGCAACGTAGATTTACCAGCTCCATTTGGGCCTACCACACAAATACGGCTGTCCATATCAATACCGAAATCAACTTCTTCAAAGATTATTGGATGTTTAGGTGAATAACGGAATTTAACACGGTTTACTTCCATAACAGGACGGCTCAGCTCTGGTACTTCTGAAAATTCAAGTTTAACAGTGTATTCTCTTGGTCTTTCAATTAATTCTGTAGTTGTGGCAGTTGCGGCTCCGGATGCAATAGCGTCGTTCTTCTTCTTAGCACTTCGTGCGCCTGGTTCACGTTTTGAACTCTTCTTCACTTGTTCGGTAGCCTTTGCTTTAGATTTGCCGCTTCGTTTAAGCTCACGTAAACGTTTCTGCTGTTTCTCCCAATTCTTTTGTTGCTGTTTTCTTTTTGTTTTTTCTGCTTTTTTGAAAGAGTCGTAACCACCCTTATATGGGACAACTTTCAGTGATTCAATATGCAAAGTTTCTTCACACACACTATTGAGAAAATCCTGGTCGTGAGACACTACAAGCAATGTTTTCTTCCATTTTTGAAGGTAATCATCTAGCCAAATCACTGCATTCAAATCCAGATGATTTGTCGGCTCATCAAGCATTAGTAGGGTTGGTTCTATAAACAAAGCACGAGCCAGAGAAATACGCATACGCCACCCTCCACTAAACATTTTAGTAGGTTTAGTTTGCATTTCAATGTCGAATCCTAAACCGTAAAGAATACGGCGTGCTTTAGCCTCAGAGGACGCTGCACCCATTTTGTTTAACTCATCATAAACAATTTGAAGGCGCTCAACGACATGGGATTCTTCATTGCCAGCATCAATCAATTCAGTTAATTTCTTCTCTTCTTCAACCAAGTCCCAGCGAGCTTTGTCGGCTTTCAAAACAGCATCTACGGCAGGGGTATTATCTGCGACGACCTCCTGTTCCACGTACAAAAAATCCACACGAGGTGGGAGGACTAAATCTCTGCTTGCAATCATTTTCAACAAAGTCGATTTTCCCTTTCCATTTGGACCAACCAATCCATATCTTCGACCATGAGTAATTACAAGTGGGCTGTCTTTGAATAAAATTTTACCAGCGGCAGAAATGTTAAATGAAGGAATATTTATATCAAGCGAGTTTTGCCATTGAGGGTCGTTCACGTTAACTGAAGTTTGGGAACACGCAAATTGAGCACCTTCAGCAGACTTTTTTGCGGCAGTGATCTCATATTCCTTTGCACGCATCTCTGCTTCTCTAGCTTTAAGCAATCTTTTTCGTTCTTTATTGGAAAGTTTCTTTCCGTTTTTGTCGTGAGTGAGCTATATATTTTAGACAGAGCGGACAAAATGAGATATTAGATAATTTTTCTTCTGTACGAAAAATTCCTTTTTATGAACATGACAAGATTTACTTACACTCTTATCGGGTCCCTGTTCATCGGCTTTATCTGCATCAATTTGAGCAGATGACTTATCTGTCCAAGCATGATCATCAGGCGCTCCATAAAATACCTCATCTTCTTCATCATCATCATTTTTCTTTTCGTCGTTAGAATTGTCAGCATCGGCAGCTTTCTTAAGCTTAGCTTCTTCCTTAGCCTTTTTCTTAGCTTCCTTCTCTGCTTTCTTTTTCTTCTTTGCCTCTTTCTCTGCCTTCCTTAATGCCTTTTCCTTCTTCTCGTCAGTTATTTCATCATCTCCATTTTCTTCTTCTTCGGTGACTTTTTTTTGCATTGCTTCTTCAATCTGCTTTTCTAGTTCACTTTTCTTTTTGTCTTTCTTTTCTTTCTTCTTTTTTTTCTTTGATTTATCGTCCGTAGTTTCTTCAATCGCAAGTTTCGATTCAAGCTCATCTGCAATATCTAATTCTTCCTCATCTTCCATATTTTCTTCTTCAGCTTCTGCTGCAGCTAAAGCCGCCTCTGCTTCTTCGTCAGCTTTTCTCTTCGCAGCTGCTGCTTCTTTTTCTTTCAGTTTTTTCAGTTGCTTTTTTGTGAGTTTCTTTACTGGTTGTGCGACTTGTTCTTCTTCGGAAACTTCATCTTCCATATCTTCATCTTCGGCTTCTGCTGCAGCTAAAGCCGCCTCTGCTTCTTCGTCAGCTTTTCTCTTCGCAGCTGCTGCTTCTTTTTCTTTCAGTTTTTTCAGTTGCTTTTTTGTGAGTTTCTTTACTGGTTGTGCAATTTCTTCTTCGGAAACTTCATCTTCCATATCTTCATCTTCAGCTTCTGCTGCAGCTAAAGCCGCCTCTGCTTCTTCGTCAGCTTTTCTCCTAGCAGCTGCTGCTTCTTTTTCTTTTAGTTTTTTCAGTTGCTTTTTTGTGAGTTTCTTTACTGGTTGTGCAATTTCTTCTTCGGAAACTTCATCTTCCATATCTTCATCTTCAGCTTCTGCTGCAGCTAAAGCTGCCTCTGCTTCTTCGTCAGCTTTTCTCCTAGCAGCTGCTGCTTCTTTTTCTTTCAGTTTTTTCAGTTGCTTTTTTGTGAGTTTCTTTACTGGTTGTGCAATTTCTTCTTCTTCAGACACTTCATCATTATTTACATCGTCGTTTTCACTTTCAGAATCCATATCAAAAGCTGCTTCCTTTGCCCTTCTTTCAGCATCTTCTCTTTCTTTCGCACGCTTAAGTTGCTTTTTTGTGAGCTTCTTTGCCGGTTTCGCTTCATCTTCGCTATCGCTTCCATAATCATTCCTCATGTTAAAAATGGAATCTGGCTTTTCGTCTTCACTTGAAACATTCCCTCGATTTCCTTTTTTATTATTTTTTGCAGCTCTCTTTTCTTTCCTGCTCATTTTCTTTTCTGTGGTGCTAGCAGGTGGCTCATTGTGTTCCTTTTCCTCATCAGTGGAGTCTCCAAGATTTCTTCTGTTCTTTTTCTTGCCTTTAGCCATCTTCAAAATTTCACTAAACTTAAACCGCAAATTTGATCAAAATACGTATGAAAAAAAAGGTTCTTCCTTCATTGCTCTACAATACAGTATCTATGGAATCCTAAACCATAAACCAAACACATAAAAGGAAGTGCTTCCTGAGAATGACATTGAAGATCATACAGGAAAATGTGTAAGGTACATACGGTACAATCAATTATACTATGTAACACAGAGTTGTAATATAGGTTTGATTGTTTGCTGGAACAATGAAAATATTTTCCAAAAAATGATCTACGTATCCTCTCATACGTTTTATTATTTTAGTTATGTTTGGAATGGTAGATTGAGATTGAACGGTTGGTAATGAATGGAAAGGTCATTGGATTTGGGGACATATGAAACCAATCATGTAAGAAGTTGTTTACTCTGAAGCTTGAAATTCATTCTTCGCTGCGCAAATAATGAGGCAAAAAATAAAAAGGAAAATTATTATTATTATTTATTTTTTCGAAGAACAGGAGAGATTATATGCTTGGTGGGGTAAATCTGAGAAACAAAGCGAGCGATTCCATGGATATTGCTCCAATAGTTTATTTCTCCTGTTTGCTGAATTTTGACCAATAATGCTTCGGTAGCCTGGATAAGAACAAAAAAATCAAAAACCTGTTAGTTCAGAAAAATTCAAATGTTTGATCCAGACAATATTCCCAGCAGTGAATGAATGAAGCACTTTTCAAACATATTTAGAATTCAATATCAGCTGAATGATTTCACCATCTTGATTTTTAAATGTGTTTTTTGCGTTTTCTAAAAATAGGACTTAAAACAAATAAAAAGCCTTTGAAAGGCAATGACAGCAGTAAGGTATCAAGAAACTTTATCTCCTGCAAGCCGCATTTGCAAGCCAAAAATAACAGAATCCGGTTCAAAAACCATTAGAATATAATTCATTTAGTTAACATTAATTACAAGTTGAGGTGAAAAGATTCGCTATGAAGTCTTTCTCATTAAAATTTACGGAGCCCTGCTTTTTGTTTCGTGAATCAAGTGCAATGCAAAGATGGAGATTTGAGATTAATTTAGCCGAACCAAGATCATTCTGATTTCTGATCTGCTGTAATTTATTTTTGGCCTCGTTCTTATGGTTTTATTGTTCAAGGCATTTTCTACTTTCATCAATTAACATACACCATAAAAAAAAACGCTAGCTTAAAACATCTTGACTAGTTTCAGAAATGCGAAATACATTGAGGCTGTACATTAAGGTTGGTCTCTGTTTAATTCTGTTTTCTTTTTCACAGTTTTTCTTCAACGCTTCCAAGGCAAAACACACAAACAGTTCTGTACTAGATGACAATAGAGAGAGACGGTTACAATATGATTCGGATGACTTCGGTAAAATTAATGACTTTAGTGAATATTCAGTTACATGGAGTATTGATTTGGGTGGGAAAGATTTCTTGTTAGAATCAGATTTTTTGAAGGCTGGACTAGAATACAGTGCGAAAGCAGTTATAAACCGAGAGCTAGCCTGCGAAGAAGAGTTTGACGATGAGGCCCTTGGTAGAACTTCTTTTTTTAAGGTTCGGATAATCGACGATGATTCGGTAAGCAATAAAGCAAAGCGCATATCTGGAAGCGGGAAGTGTAGAGGTAATGCCACGAGATGCAAAAAAAAAATTAAAAAATCAGTCTCAGATGCAGGAAAGTATGATATGAGAAAGAAAATAGGTGGTGCATGCGAGACATCCATTTTTGAATTATTCAAAAATACTCTCATAACAGCCTCGCATTTTAATTACAATGTAACATTAGATTTGATAAATGACTTTTCAGGAAATTTGGGGCTTGATTTGAATGTTAATTTTCAGGAGTCTATAGGTGATGGACTGAATCAAATTGACTCTGTCGTATTTGAAGCAGAAGATCCAGTTGAAATTTCAATTGATTGTGATGAAAGATGTTTAATACAACGTGAAGAACAACGACCGATAATGATAGAAATTTATAGCTCTTTCGGCATTCCATTTGATGATAATCTACATGAGTGCTTGTTTGATGGTGTAAATTGTAATGATGAAGACCT
>Ga0115008_10000685_pt1 | contig 26192 bp, 26 predicted proteins | sample FraStrMetagenome_FD_87164 | JGI IMG/M metagenome (GOLD analysis project Ga0115008, IMG submission 87164) | Marine eukaryotic phytoplankton communities from Arctic Ocean - Fram Strait ARC3M Metagenome | ecosystem: Environmental > Aquatic > Marine > Oceanic | place: Fram Strait | collected...
CCTAAAGTTTCAAAAACAAATTATGCCTACCTTTTAGATTGGGATGATTATAATGCTCCAGCAGCATTAAATTATATTCAGAAAAAAGGATTAAAAGCTTCCGCAGCCTTTAAGAAATTTTCAGCAGTTACTTCTGAGGGAATAAAAGACTTTAATTACGGAACTGTTATGATACCAGTAAGTAAGCAGGTTAAATCTTCTGCCGCAGTTTTTGAGATAGTAAGTGAGGCCCAACAAAAATTTAAGGTGCCAATATTTGCTACAAAAACAGGGTTTAGTGTAAAAGGTATTGATTTAGGAAGTAATAATTTTAGAAAAATTCACAATGTAAAAGCAGCTATGTTTATTGGAAATGGTGTTTCCTCATACGAGGCAGGAGAAGTATGGCATTTGTTAGATACAAGAGTAGAGATGCCAATCACGAAATTGCAATTGCATAATTTGAATAGAATTTCATTAGATAAATACAATATATTAGTGATGGTGTCCGGTAATTATAGTCAATTAGACTCTATTCAAAGAAATAAAATTAAAGACTGGGCAAGTAAAGGCAATACTTTAATTACTATTGGTAGTGCCTCAAAATGGTTAATCTCTAAAAAAATAGTAAAAGAAAGTCTTACTAAAAAACCTAAGGATAATAAAGACTCAAATAAAATTCTAAAAAGATTACCTTATGTTGATGCTAGAGAGAATATTGGTAGAGAAAGGTTAGGAGGTTCTATTTTTGAAGTAGACCTTGATCTTACTCATCCTCTAGGTTTTGGGTTTAGAGATAATAAACTACCTGTTTATAAAAACAATACAGTGTTTTTAAAACCTAGTAAAAATCCATATGCTACAGTGGCAAAATATTCTAGAAATCCTCATATCGATGGGTATATCTCTAAAATGAATTTAAATACCTATTTAAAACCATCTGCGTCTATATTAATAAGCCCAATAGGAAGAGGTAGAGCAGTTCTGTTTGCAGATAACCCTAATTTTAGAGGAGCATGGTATGGAACCAATAAGTTGTTTTTAAATGCCTTATTTTATGGAAATAATATAGCGGTGCCAACAGGAGGAAATTGAAGTTAGTTACAAACCTTACAGTTTTCTTTTTCTTGAATTTCACCTACTAAATGCCCTTGTTCATTCATAACAAATCCACAACAGTCAATAAATCCTTGAGCAATTAGTTTTCTAGCGCGCTGAATTTGTGATTTTGTTGTAGGTAAATTTTGATTGAGTTGTTTGGCTACGTCAGATTGTTTCATTCCTTTAATATCAGAAAGGAATAATGGTGTTCTATACTTTTTTGGCAGTTTTTGTAAAATACCATAAAGACAATCTTTCTCAGTGTGATATTCTTTTTCTATATCGTCTTCTTCCCCTAAATCAAAAACTTCATAGTTGATTTTTGAAGTTTTAAAAAAATCTAGTGTAGAATTTCTAGCAATTGTAAATACCCAAGATTTCAGCTTTTGGGAATCTTTTAATGTATGAAGCTTTGTATGGATTTTTATAAAGGTGTCTTGCAGGATGTCATCAGCAACTGTGTTTTCTTTCACTTTACTAATGATAAATCTTTTTACATCCTCAGAATATTGATTCCAAACTTCTTTTGTTGTCATAAAAATGATACCCTCTAATTAATAAAAATAGTAAATTTTCAAATAAATTATTTTAACAATTACAGTTAGAGCATGCGCAGCTTTCACAGGTGCAGCTAGCACAATCTCTATTTATACAGGCAACACAAGAACAGGTACATTGATTTTTTGTAGTCATTTTTTATATTTTTTAAATTCAATTAATAGACTGAAAAGATATTAAAAAGATGCAAATTTATTTACCATTTTGAATGGGTGTAGTATCTGGCATTAATTTATTTAAAATTGTATACACAGGGCAAAACTTTGTAAAGGGGCTTAAAATTTGAAGTACAGCAACAGCTCCAGCTATGTATATCCAGTTGAAACCCAATTCACTTGCTAATACTATTGACCCGATATTAAGGAGCCCTACAATACCATCATGAAGTCTTACTTTTGCGATGTCTCTAGTGTTATTCATAAGATTATATTTTTATCGTAATAATTTATACAACCAAATATAAAAAAAATAGTGATTACTTGTTTTTTAATATTAATAGGCTAATTATTAAAAACCTTCAAAAACCGTAACAAGTTCTTTTTGATAGCCAGGCTTTAACACCTCTATCAAAACTAATTCTTCTGAACCAGCATTAAAAATCCTGACTTTAGTGTTTTTAGGTATCAAAAACCCTTTACTACTTGGTATTTTTTTTACACCTTCTTTAAATTCTAGTCCAAGTACTCCACTCAAGACAATACCTCTTAATTCAAATTTAGCTTTAATTACTGGCTCAGTCCAACCCACTGGAGCATGCATTTTATTTAAACCAATTTCATCTGAAATAGAATAATCAAAGAGATATCTTTCTACGTTATCATTAATTATGATTTTTTTTGGTGTAATAATATGATCCTTATAGATTGCTTTTTTAGCTGTATTATTTCCTTTTTTATTAGGACTACAACTCATAAAAATTACTAATAGAATAAGTAAAATTTTGTTCATCTGTTTATATTCTTAAATTTCTAAAATTTATCTAAAACTACATATTTCGTCTATATTGCCCACCTACTTCAAAAAGTGCAGCTGTTATTTGCCCTAAAGAACATACTTTGGTAGTCTCCATAATTTTTTCAAATAGATTTTCATTATGCATGGCTGCCTGCTGTAAAGATTTTAATTGACTAGTGGCCTCATTTTTATTGGCGTTATGTAACAATTCTTTAGTTTTTATCTGAAATTGCTTTTCTTCTTCTGTAGCTCTAATTACTTCAGATGGTAGAATTGTTGGAGAACCTTTTGAACTTAAAAATGTATTGACACCAATAATTGGAAAATCTCCATTGTGTTTTAAAGTTTCATAATACAAACTTTCTTCTTGTATTTTAGATCGTTGATACATGGTTTCCATAGCACCTAAAACACCTCCTCTTTCAGTAATTCTATCAAATTCTTTCAAGACTGCTTCTTCAACTAAATCGGTTAACTCTTCAATGATAAAAGCCCCTTGAATAGGGTTTTCATTTTTTGTTAATCCTAATTCTTTATTAATTATCAATTGTATTGCCATGGCTCGTCTAACTGAATCTTCAGTAGGAGTAGTAATAGCTTCATCATATGCATTGGTGTGTAAAGAATTACAATTGTCATAAATAGCATAAAGTGCCTGAAGCGTTGTTCTAATATCATTAAAATCAATTTCTTGTGCATGCAGTGATCGACCAGAAGTTTGAATATGGTACTTGAGCATTTGTGCCCTTGAATTTGCGTTGTATTTATATTTTAATGCTTTTGCCCAAATTTTTCTAGCAACTCGACCAATGACCGCGTATTCAGGATCTATGCCATTTGAAAAGAAAAAGGATAAATTTGGTCCAAATTTATTGATATCCATTCCTCTAGAAAGATAGTATTCTACATATGTAAACCCATTTGATAATGTTAAAGCTAATTGCGTAATTGGATTTGCCCCTGCTTCAGCTATATGATAGCCGGAAATTGAAACTGAATAAAAATTACGGACTTGTTTTTTAATAAAATATTCTTGAACATCTCCCATTAATCTTAAAGCAAATTCTGTAGAGAATATGCAGGTGTTTTGTGCTTGATCCTCTTTTAAAATATCTGCTTGTACTGTTCCTCTTACTTGAATTAGGGTTTCCTTTTTAATGTGTTCGTACACTTTAATTGGTAATACCTTATCTCCAGTAATTCCCAATAATAATAATCCTAATCCATTATTCCCTTTAGGCAATTCTCCCTGATATAAAGGTCTTTTTAACCCTTTTGAATCATAGGTTTCTTTCAATAAAGATTCAACCTTTTTTTCTAATTTATTTTCTTTAATATATTTTTCACAATTTTGATCTATTGCAGCATTCATGAAAAAACCCAACAACATTGGTGCTGGCCCATTAATGGTCATGGAAACCGAGGTCATAGGATGACTTAAGTCAAATCCAGAATACAATTTTTTAGCATCATCTAAACAACAAATAGAAACACCAGCATTTCCAATCTTCCCATAAATATCAGGTCTATGTCCTGGATCATTTCCATACAAGGTCACAGAATCAAAGGCAGTAGATAATCGTTTTGCTTTTAGTCCAAAACTAACATAGTGAAAACGTCTATTGGTTCTCTCAGGACCACCCTCACCGGCAAACATTCTGGTAGGGTCTTCTCCAGTTCGCTTAAAAGGATACAATCCTGCTGTAAAAGGAAATTCTCCTGGAACATTTTCTTGCAAGTTCCATCTTAATAGGTCTCCCCATGCTTCATATTTAGGGAGTGATATTTTTGGTATTTTAGAATGAGACAATGACTCACTGTATGTTTCTATATTAATATTTTTATCTCTTACTTTAAAAGTGTAAATGGGGGCTTTGTATCGCTCAATTTTATCATACCAGCCAAGGATAATTTCCCAATTGTAGGGATCTAAATCCATTTTTACTTTTTCAAACTGTTTGATTAATAATTTTATGAAAGGCAATTCATTTTTTGGAGTTTTGTCTAGAATGTTTTTATGATCTAACCCTGTTTTTGTTAGGGTTTCTTTTTGATTTATAAATAATGAGTTTGTGCTGAGTACAGTGTCTATTGTTTTATAGATTCCGAATAATTTTTGAGCAACTTCTACTTGACTTCGTTCCTTTTTATCATAAGCTCTATTATTTTCTGCTATTTCAGATAAATACCGCACACGAGCTGGTGGAATAATAAAAATTTTCTCAGACATTTCTTGAATTATATCTGAGGTAGAATTTAAATTCACCCCCGTTTTCTCAACCAGTTTCTTCATAACGGCTTTGTAAAGCGAATTCATGCCGGGATCGTTAAATTGAGAGGCTATCGTTCCAAAAACAGGCATGTCATTTATATGAATATGCCATAAATCATTATTGCGCATATATTGTTTTTTAACATCACGAACAGCATCTAAGGCTCCTCGTTTGTCAAACTTATTGATGGCAACTAGATCTGCAAAATCTAACATGTCAATTTTTTCTAATTGTGTTGCGGCTCCAAACTCAGGAGTCATTACGTATAAAGAAGTATCTGAATGTTCAATTATTTCGGTATCAGATTGTCCAATACCAGAGGTCTCCAAAATAATTAAATCAAATGCTGCAGCTTTCAAAACTTCTATCGCCTCATTTACATATTTAGATAAAGCTAAATTTGACTGCCTAGTAGCCAAAGACCTCATATAAACACGATCATTATTAATAGCATTCATTCTTATTCTGTCACCCAGAAGGGCTCCTCCGGTTTTTCGTTTAGAAGGGTCAACAGAAATAATTCCAATTGTTTTTTTCGGGAAATCCATTAAGAATCTACGCACTAATTCGTCAACTAAGCTAGATTTTCCAGAGCCACCAGTTCCGGTTATTCCTAAAACAGGAATAGTGGATAATTTATTTTTTTCATGAATCTTAGACAATGTTTTTTTAGCCAATTCCGGAAAATTTTCAGCAGATGAAATAATTCGTGCTATGCTACCAACTTTCTTTTTATTCAAATGATTAATGTCTATATCTAATTTATCACCAATAGCAAAATCTGATTGCTGAACCAAATCATTAATCATTCCTTGAAGCCCCATTTCTCTTCCATCATCTGGTGAATATATTCGAGTAATTCCGTATTCCATTAAATCTTTAATTTCCGCAGGAAGAATAACGCCACCTCCGCCTCCAAAAATTTTTATATGACTTGCATTTTTTTCTTTTAGCAAGTCAAACATGTATTTAAAATACTCATTATGTCCTCCTTGATAAGAGGTCATTGCAATGGCATTAACGTCTTCTTGTATGGCAGTATTCACTACATCTTCAACGCTTCTGTCATGCCCTAGATGGATTACCTCTACACCCGTAGATTGAATTATTCTCCGCATAATATTAATTGCAGCGTCATGACCATCAAATAATGAAGCAGCAGTTACTATTCTAACTTTATTTTTGGGTTTGTAAGGAGTTATTTTTTCCATATGTAAATAATATATGAGATTTTAATCAAGAGATTTTTGAAAATCTTTTATGTTATTGAAGAGGAATTGATTCAAAAAAAACACTATTCGTAAAAAACACTTGATTTGTTCTGTGCAATTTACGAAATTTTCAAAAAATATAGGTTTTTTTTGAGGGTATAAAAATCAATCATTTTAAAAAACAATTATATTTGTATATATTATTTTTCAATCATTACTATTCTTATGACATTCAAAGAGAAAATAGAAGAAGGTATACCAGATTTTTTGCCTGTTCTAAGAGTCTATGAAAACTCTGTAAATCACGCTCCTAAAAGAAAAGAGATTTTATCTGAATTTGAAAGAGAGTTGGCATTAAGAAATGCATTACGCTATTTTGATGTAAAACATCATGAATTATTACTCCCTGAGTTTGCTGAAGAATTGAAAACATATGGTCGTATTTATATGTATCGTTTTCGCCCTAGTTATGAGATGTATGCAAGACCAATTTCTGAGTATCCTGGAAAATGTGAACAAGCAAAATCCATCATGCTGATGATTCAAAATAATTTAAATCCAGCTGTAGCTCAACATCCTCACGAATTAATTACTTACGGAGGAAATGGTGCTGTTTTTCAAAATTGGGCACAATATTTATTGACTATGAAATATCTGTCTCAAATGACAGAAAAACAAACTCTAGCGATGTACTCTGGACATCCCATGGGATTGTTTCCATCTGGTAAAAATGCACCAAGAGTTGTGGTTACAAATGGAATGACAATACCTAATTATTCTAAAACAGATGATTTAGAAAAAATGAATGCTTTAGGGGTTAGTCAATATGGGCAAATGACAGCTGGGAGTTATATGTATATAGGACCTCAAGGTATAGTTCACGGAACAACCATTACTGTTCTTAATGCTTTTCGGAAGATTGGAAAATCTCCTGAAGGAAATTTATTTGTTACGGCAGGTTTGGGTGGTATGAGTGGAGCGCAGCCCAAAGCAGGGAATATAGCTGGATGTATTACAGTGTGTGCAGAAGTAAACCCCAAAATCACTCAGGTTCGTTTAGATCAAGGATGGATTGATGAAAAAATAACGGATTTAGATAAGCTGGTGGTTAGAGTTAGATTAGCTAAAAAAAATAAAGAAACAGTATCTCTCGCTTATCTTGGAAATATTGTAGAGGTCTGGGAGAAGTTTGATATTGAAAATATTCATATTGATTTAGGTTCTGATCAAACCTCGCTTCATAACCCATGGGCAGGCGGTTACTATCCGTGTGATATCTCTTTTGAAGCTGCAAATATAATGATGGCTGAAAACCCAGTTTTATTCAAAGAAAAGGTACAAGAAACTATTCGAAGACATGCAAGAGCAATTAATAATCATACTGCCAAAGGAACTTATTTTTTTGATTATGGAAACGCTTTTTTATTAGAAGCCAGTAGAGCAGGAGCAGATATTATGGCTGAAAATGGTATTGATTTTAGATATCAAAGTTATGTGCAAGATATCATGGGTCCCATGTGTTTTGATTATGGATTTGGTCCTTTTAGGTGGGTTTGCACTTCCGGAAATCCAAAAGATTTAGAAAAAACAGACATCATAGCATGTGAAGTTTTAGAAGAAATTAAGAAAAATTCTCCATTAGAGATTCAACAACAAATGGCTGACAATATTCAATGGATTAAGGGCGCTCAAGAAAATGATTTAGTTGTTGGTTCTCAGGCAAGAATTTTATACGCAGATGCCGAAGGAAGAATTAAAATAGCCCAAGCATTTAACAAGGCTATTAAAAAAGGTAAAATAGGTCCTGTAGTTTTAGGTAGAGATCATCATGATGTTTCTGGAACAGATTCTCCTTTTAGAGAAACCTCAAATATATATGATGGATCTAGTTTTACAGCAGACATGGCTATTCAAAATGTTATTGGAGATAGTTTTAGAGGGGCAACTTGGGTTTCTATTCACAATGGTGGTGGAGTAGGCTGGGGTGAGGTTATTAACGGTGGTTTTGGCATGCTTATTGATGGTAGTAAAGCAGCATCTAAAAGGTTAAAATCTATGCTTTTCTGGGATGTTAATAATGGTATAGCAAGAAGAAGCTGGGCAAGAAATGACGAGGCTATTTTTGCAATAAAAAGGGCTATGAAAAATGAAAAAAAGTTAATAGTAACCATTCCAAATAAAGTAAATCCTTCATTATTTGAGAATCTTAAAAATTAGTTTTATGAAAACATTTAAATTATTTATTTTATTGAGTTCAGTATTTTTATACTCTTGCTCTACTGTGAAAGTTGTTTCAGACTATGATACGAAAGTAGATTTTTCAACCTATAAGACATTTGCTTTTTATAAAAAAGGTATAGATAAAGCTTCTGTTTCTGATCTTGATAAAAAACGAATCATGCGTGCTATTGAAGGTCAATTAGTTGAAAAAGGTTTCAGTAAGTCAGAAAATCCTGATCTCTTGATTAGTATTTTTACAAAATCTAGAGAACAAGTTAATGTTTCTAATAATAACTTTGGATATGGTTTTGGTTGGGGATATAACCCATGGTTTTTTGGGAGTAATAACCTTAATATTAACCAATACACAGAGGGAACCTTATTTATTGATTTTATTGATAAAAATAAAAATGAACTCATTTGGCAGGGAATTGGATCTGGAGCTATGAAGATGAGTAATATTGATAAAAAAGAGGAACGCATTAATGAATTTGTGAATAAGATTATTTCAGCGTATCCTCCAAATTTAAAAAAGTAGATAGCACATAAAATATTTTTCAGAGTACGCTATATTAGTACTTTTAAGTATGCATAATAAAAAAATAGAACTCACTCAAGAAGACTTCTACTTCAATGAACAAGGGTATAGAGTTTTTACAGAAAAATATCATTTAAAAAGAGGGTATTGTTGTAAAAGCGGCTGTAAGCATTGCCCTTATGGCTACAACAAAAATACAGACTCTTTCAATTAATCTTTATTGTTTGGTATTTGTATGGGTATTTATTTATGGAAATTCAAATTCCTGTGCTATTTTTGAAAAAAAATTAAACATGCGACACTACTTATTAATAATAATTTATTTCCTATGCTCTCCTTTGTTTTCCCAAAATATTGAGGATGATTTTGAAGGAAATGGCACCATTGATTCATGGGTAGGTGATGACTGTATTGTAAATAGTTCGTATGCAAACCCTTATGTTCAGGGGTTAAACACCTCTAGCAAAGTCTTAAAATATAATGACATTGGTGGCCAGTATGCAAATGTTCGTTTTGATACGAATGAGAATTTAGATTTGTCTTTAAAGAATTCATTTACTTTCAAAATTTATGTGCCCTCAATTGGCTTAACAGGGAATCAAACTAATAAAGTTTCTGTAAAGCTTCAAAATGGTTCTCTTCCACAACCCTGGACTACTCAAAGTGAAATTATAAAGTATATTTCTTTAGATCAATGGCAAGAAATTACTTTTGATTTTGAAAATGATAATTACATCAATCTGGATCCTTCTTCACCAGCACCAATCACTAGAACAGATTTTAATAGAGTGTTAATTCAAGTAAATGGAGAAAATAATTTTGATCATGTTGAAGCCTTTGTTGATGATTTTATTTTTGAAGAATCAGAGGGTGATGATGATCCTATTTTTAATACCCTAGTTTGGTCGGATGAATTTAACTATTCAGGAGCATTAGATTCAAATAAATGGCATCATCAGGTTATTCCAATTATAAATGGCACAGATTGGGCCAATGGAGAACTTCAACACTACACTAGTCGAATATCAAATTCATATGTTAATAATGGTTCATTAAAGATTAAAGCGATCAGAGAGAACTTTACTTATAATAACTCAACCAAACCTTATACATCAGCCAGATTAAATTCAAAATTTGCATTTCAATATGGAAGGGTAGATGTGCGGGCTAAATTACCCGCAGAAGCCGGAACTTGGCCAGCAATATGGACATTAGGAGCTAATATTAATGAAACAGGTAATTATTTTGGCAATACCTATGGAAGTGTTGGTTGGCCTGTTTGTGGAGAAATTGATATTATGGAACAAAATGGATGGAATAAAACCAACCTTATTGGTCATCTTCATTATTCCAATTCCAACACCAATAGTTATCAAAACGAAGGAGGTACTACATATGTTTCTGATACTAGTGGTGAATATCATATGTACTCACTAATCTGGACAGAGAATACTATTCAAATTTTATTAGATGATGTTGTCTTTTTTGAAAGAGAAAATTCTCAGGAAATCCCTTACGATAATCCACATTATTTACTGTTAAATATAGCAATGGGAGGAAATCTAGGAGGTAATATTCCTAGCAACTTTTCCGAGGCTATCATGGAAATCGATTACGTTAGAGTTTATGAGGAAAGTTCTTTGTCTCTACAAGATTCTTCCATGGAAGCTATGGTTATTTATCCAAATCCTACAGACAATAATATAAAAGTAAAAGTTCCAAGGCATTTAATAGGGACAAAATTAAAAATTTACTCTACGCTAGGTCGAAAATTAGCAGCGTATACACTTTCTGAAACAGATTCTATATTTGATATTTCTTCATTTAAATCTGGAATTTATTTCTTAAGATTTGAATCTAAATTAGGTGTATATACCAAAGAAATTATTAAAAAATAATTTTGGGAATTAAAATGTCAATTTTTAAAGTTGAATTAATTTAAAATTTCAGCCATCTGAGCCTGAAGTTCAGCCGCTTTTTTTGAGGCAGCTTTTGCAAAATCTATTTCTTTTGAAGCATAAAGTATCCCACGAGACGAATTGATTAATAATCCAACTTGATTGTTCATCCCGTATTTACACACATCTTGTAAATTTCCTCCTTGTGCACCTACACCAGGTACTAATAAAAATGAATCAGGAATAATTTTTCTGATATCTGCTAAATAGGATGCTTTAGTAGCACCTACTACATACATTAAATTTTCAGCATTTTTCCAAGTTTTAGAAGTTTCTAAAACTTGTTTATAAACTTCTCTTCCATCAATTTCTTTGGTCTGAAAATCAAAAGCACCGGCATTAGAGGTTAGCGCGAGTAAAATTGTGTGTTTGTTTTTAAAGGCTAAGAATGGCTCTACTGAATCTTTTCCCATGTAGGGAGCAACAGTGATACTGTCAAAAGATAAATCTTCAAAAAAAGCTTTAGCATACATGCTGGATGTATTTCCAATATCTCCTCGCTTTGCGTCTGCTATTGTAAAGATATCTGGATGATTTTGATTGATGTACTTAATGGTTTTTTCTAGAGAAATCCATCCTTTAATTCCGTAGGCTTCATAAAAAGCTGTATTGGGTTTGTAGGCGACACATAAATGATGAGTGGCATCAATAATGGCTTTATTAAACTCAAAAATAGGGTCTTCTTTTTCTAAAAGAAAAGATGGGATTTTATTTAGATCTACATCTAAACCAATGCATAGAAATGATTTCTTTTTTTGAATCTGAGTTAGAATCTCTGCTGTCGTCATCTGTCTTTTTAAAAGTTATACAAAGGTACATATTTTTAAGACTTTCTGTTATCTTTGTTTAAGAGTCATTCTATATGATACAATTTATATTTAATAAGTTTTTTTATGGGGTTTTAACACTTTTTGGAGTTGTTACTGTCATTTTCTTATTATTTAATGTTTTGCCTGGAGATCCAGCAAGAATGATGCTAGATCAGAGGGAAGATTCTGAGCAACTGAAAAATATAAGAAAGAAATATGGTTTTGATCAATCCTTAACCACTCAATATCTTTATTATTTAAATGATGTATCTCCGCTATCAATTCATTCAAGTAAAACTGAAGATTATACTTTTTTAAGTCATGGTAAATATTCCTATAAGACACTTTTCCGTATTGGTGAATCTACTCTAGTTTTAAAATACCCTTACTTAAGAGAATCATTTCAAAAAAACGGGAAGAAGGTATCAGAGATTATAATTGAAACCCTTCCTAATACTGCTGTTTTAGCGCTATTCGCAATTTCTATAGCCATTGGTATTGGAATCTTGTTTGGTATTTTATCAGCCATTTATAAAGATACCTGGTTAGATAGAGTAATTGCTGTAATCAGTACTTTTGGAATGAGTGTTCCCTCATTTTTTTCTGCAATTTTATTTGCCTGGATATTTGGTTTTCTTTTACATAATTATACGAGTTTAGAAATGACTGGGAGTTTATACGTTGTTGATGATTTCGGGGAACAAATAACTATGCAATGGAAAAACTTGATACTTCCAGGTATAGTTTTAGGGATTAGACCATTAGCTGTTATCATTCAATTAATGAGAAATTCATTATTAGAAGTTCTAAGTCAAGATTATATTAGAACAGCAAAAGCCAAAGGGTTAACAAAGTATCAAGTAATCAAAAACCATGCATTAAAAAATGCATTAAACCCTGTAATAACAGCTGTATCAGGTTGGTTTGCTTCTATGTTGGCGGGAGCTGTATTCGTTGAGTATATTTTTAACTGGAATGGGCTTGGAAAAGAAATTGTTAATGCTTTAAACACACTAGATTTACCCATAATTATGGGAAGTGTTTTGGTAATAGCCACTTTGTTTATCATCATTAATATATTGGTAGATGTTATGTACAGTTGGTTAGATCCTAGAATTAGACTTAAATAAATAGAATGAAACGACTGGGTTTATTATTCTTATTTCTTATTATCGGTTGTCACAATCCTACTCGCTTTTCAAAAGAAGCATTAAATGAAAAATTTGTTAGTATTTCACAACAAGACGTAACATTTCAAAAGATTTTAAAAAAACACCAAGGAAATAAAATTTTAATAGACATATGGGCCTCCTGGTGTAAAGACTGTATCATTACTTTACCAGAACTAAAACAATTACAACAAGAAAACCCTAAAGTTCATTTTGTTTTTCTCTCACTTGATAAAAGCAAAGAGCGTTGGGTAAAAGCTATAAATCGTCTGAAGATAAAAGGAGACCATTATTTTATGGCTGAGGGTAAAAAGGGAACGTTTGGAAAGTTCTTAGGCCTATGGTGGATTCCTAGATATGTAGTAGTTAATGAGTTTGGAGAAATTATACTATTTAAGGCAACAAAAATTACAGATAAAAACATTCTAAAAGCCCTTAAAATTAAGTAATTTAGCCGCTTCTAAAATTATAAAAATATGAGAAATAATATTGTTGCAGGAAATTGGAAAATGAATAATGATGCAACACAAACCAAGACATTAATTAATGATTTACATAAAGCTCTAGAGCAAGTTTCAATGAATTGTAGAGTTATAATTTCACCTACATCTATTAATTTAACTTCTGCGGTAGCATTAACTCAAGATTCTGTAATTGAAGTCTCAGCTCAGAATATGCACCAAGCCAAAAATGGAGCTTTTACTGGAGAGATTTCTGCAGCAATGCTAAACGATGTGGGCGTAAAGTCTGTAATTTTAGGGCATTCAGAAAGAAGAACCTACTTTGGTGAAGATGATCAAATTTTAACCGATAAAGTAGCATCTGCTCTTGAAAATAATTTGGAAATAATTTTTTGTTTTGGTGAATCTTTAGAAGATCGTAAGTCAGAGAATCATTTTAAAGTTGTAGAAAGTCAATTAAAAAATACTGTGCTTTCTCTAAGTTCAGCCTCATGGGAGCATATTGTATTGGCATATGAGCCAGTTTGGGCAATTGGAACCGGGGAAACTGCAAGCCCAGAACAAGCTCAAGAAATGCATGCTTATATTAGAAGTTTATTGGTGTCTACTTATGGTACATCTGTTGCTGAAAATGTTTCTATTTTATATGGAGGAAGTGTGAAACCAACTAATGCCAAAGAAATTTTCTCTAAAAAAGATGTAGATGGTGGATTAATTGGAGGTGCTTCATTGAAAGCAGTAGACTTTACTGGAATTATCACTGCTTTTTAATATTTTTTTGTAATGGATTCCATTTATATAGCTTATGATTTTATTGTATCACCTAAAGAGCCGGCAACAGAGATGCTTATTGCTCAGCTGGGGTATATAGGTTTTGAAAGTTTTGTGGAAAATGAAAATGGTGTAGTAGCATACATTCAAAAAAAAGAATGGAATTCAGACAAAGTAGAAGATTTGTATCTTTTAAACTCCAATGAGTTTGACATTACATTTAATCATAGCGAAATTGAGCAGACGAATTGGAATAAAGAATGGGAGAAAAATTTTAATCCAATTCAGGTAAATGGGCAAGTTAGTATTCGTGCTCCGTTTCATGAAAATCCTTCCTTAAATTTTGATATAGTCATAGAACCTAAAATGAGTTTTGGAACAGGTCATCATGAAACAACTCATATGATGGTTCAACATTTACTAGCACTAGATCTTAAAAATAAAAAAGTGCTAGATATGGGATGTGGAACTGGAATTTTAGCCATTTTTGCTGAAATGAAAGGGGCCCAACCTACAGATGCAATAGATATTGATAGCTGGTGTTATGAAAATTCCTTAGAGAACGTTCAAAGAAATGGTTGTAAGCATATCAATGTCTTAGAGGGTGATTCCTCCTTATTGAAAGGAAAAGAATATGATGTTGTTATCGCCAATATTAATAGAAATATTTTGCTCTCTGATATGAAAATATATACAGATTGTTTGAGTGAAAATGGGGTTTTATTACTCAGTGGGTTTTACAAAGAAGACATTTCAATTATTGAAAGTGAAGTTATTAAGTATGGATTAGTTTTAGATAAAATGATTCAAAAGAATAATTGGGTAGCCCTAAAGTATATGAAACCATAAATTTTTTTTCATAAATTTGTAAAGATGAGTACAAAAGAAAAAATTAAAGAAGAAGTAGTTGTTTTAGAAAAGAAAGTTAATCAACATCACATTGTGCTTCATAATGATGAGGTAAATACATTTGATTTTGTTATAAATTCTTTAATTAGTGTTTGTGAACACACAGAGGAGCAAGCAGAACAATGTACTTGGTTGGTTCATTTTAAAGGAAAATGTACAGTAAAAACAGGAGAACTTAAAGAATTAAAACCTCGTTGCTCTAAATTGTTAAGTTTAGGACTTTCTGCAGAATTAATATAAGATGGAAAATATTTTTAAGTATTTTGATTTTTCTCCTTTCAAAAAAGATGATTCAAACGCTTTTAACGGAAATCAGATTTCTTTTACAGAATTAAATGCTCAACACTTTTTAATATTTGAGAAAGAGCAAGATATTTTTAACCTATATGTATCTAAATACTCAAAAAAATCAGATATAGGTAATAAATCTCCCGAAATTTTAGAGCTTCTTGTTACTAATTACGATAAGAGTAATTCTCAGCACAGGGTAGCCTTAAGAAGATATTTAGGATAGTAAATTTATCAGTTTTATTTCAAACTAATATATTATGATGTTTCAAAATTTAAAAATCAATTCACAAATAGTTTTAGTCCTTTGTTTTTTTGTTTTCAGTTGTAATCAAAATAATAGCTGTAATTTTTTAGATGATAATAATCAATTAATAAAACCTATTATTTTAAAAAGATTTGATGATGATGTTCAAAAGGTTTTTAAAAATGCAGGTTTAAAAGTTGCTGTTAAAGCATTTTTAATTAATGAAAAGTTAGATTCTGTTTCTAAAAATCATTATACAGTAAATTTAATTTCTAACTATTCTAACCAAAGTATGTCTCAATACTCGTTAGCATATTTTGAAATATATTGCGATTCAATTGCTAGAATAAGGTCTAAGCCCGTTTCAAGATTTGAATTTGAGGAATTGTACAATCAATCACTGGATTAGTATAATTATCATACTATTTATTCGTGACCATGACAGGATTATTTTATGATCCTGATAAAGCTCCGCTTTGAAAATAGCACAAACAAAAAAACGCTCATGCAAGCTTGGCGATACGTAAAAAAGTTTTTCTTTTATGTTGAGGAGTAGCTTCGCTCATCCTGATAAAGCTCCGCTTTGAAAATAGCACAAACAAAAAAACGCTCAAGCAAGCTTGGCGATACGTAAAAAAGTTTTTCTTTTATGTTGAGGAGTAGCTTCGCTGATCCTGATAAAGCTCCGCTTTGAAAATCAAAACCTTTTAAAATCAAAAAAGCAAGCTTTATGATTTTGCTTGCTTTTGATTTATTCGTGACCATGACAGGATTCAAACCTGTAACCTCTTGAGCCGTAATCAAGTGCGCTATTCAGTTGCGCCACATGGCCAATTTCGGGTGCAAATATAGTAGTGTTTTTCTTATTTAGAAAGTCTTGACTGTCTTTTTTTATGAATTTATTTCTTTTTTGAAAGCATTCAGAATAGGTTCAGATTTTTCTAAATCTTTTTTAAGTATATATAATTCTACTGAATCCATTATTGAGCCAAAACCTGCTAATCTAGCAGATTCAGGATGATTTTTAACCAATGAGGTAATGTTATTTTCTGCTAATAGGTTTCTTATGCCATTAATGATAATTAGTGAACTCGTATATATTTTTAAGTATTCTGTTTTCATATTCGTAAATTTTAATCTAAAGAATTTAGTGTTACAAAACTTCTCCATCCAACAATAGCTAGCTGAATTTTTGATGCTTTAGCAAGATCCAATCTTTTTTTTGTGAAAGAAGGAAGAATAGCTTTGTTAAGCTTTGCTAATAATTTAAAAATTTCTTTTTTCATTTAATAAATGTTCTTATTCAAATATAATGAAAAATAATAGTGTTAGAATCGCAACACTTTTTTTAAAGTAAGGAAGTCCATTTTAATGTTATATTCTTCTTAATAATTAATTTAGTATAAATTCGTTAGTTTCAGTTTCATAATAATTGTATTCTAGAATATTAAATATGATAAAAGGTTAAGTGATAATTCAATAATTTTTAAGGCAAATGTGATCATGTTTTTTTTGTTTTTAAAGATTAATAATTAGTAATTCTAGAATTGTTTAATCAATATATGCTAATGCAATCATATCTAACAAGTAAAAACAATAGAAAAGATGTAATTAATTTTACATTTATTATCAAATAGTGTAATTTTATTTATATATGTAATGTACTTTACTACAAACATGTTTATAAATTAAACTAATTTGACTATATAGTATTATATTATGTAATAAAATAAAGCCTTTTCACGCTATTTTTTAATAAAATAGCCCTATAAAGAGCTTTTTTTACTCAATTCTATCTTTTTTTACATCAAGAACGTTTAAAAATGTATCTTCGTGCAAAAAAAATAAATCATGAATTTTCTATTTATTATAAGTGGTTTAGTTTTACTAATTTTAGGTGGAAATTGGTTACTTAAATCGTCAATTTCTATTTCCTTAGGCCTAAAAATTCCCAAAATTATTATTGGTATGACAGTGGTTTCTTTTGCTACTTCTGCCCCTGAACTAATTGTAAGTATTAAAGCTGCTTTAAATGGGTATTCAGATTTAGCCTTAGGTAATGTTATCGGCTCTAATATTGCCAATTTAGCTTTGGTTTTAGGAATCACATTATTAATTTCCAAAATAGCAGTTCAAAAAGTTTTTTACACTATTAATTGGCCAATAATGATGATTGGATCATTAATGCTTTACTTTTTTCTTTTAAATGATTATTTAATATCTTTCATGGAAGGTGTTTTTTTATTTTCTTTTTTATTGATTTTTCTAATTTATCTTCTCAAATTTCAAAAACAAGTTATTGAGGATGCTGCAACAGAAGATATTTTAATCTTATCAAAATTCAAAACAGTTATTCTTTTACTTCTGGGTAGTATTGGATTGTGGGGAGGTTCAGAAATGTTAATTACAGGAGCTACAGATTTAGCAATCACTCTTGGAGTTGGAGAGAGGCTCATAGGAGTTACTGTCGTATCAGTTGGGACTAGCATTCCTGAATTAGCTGCTTCAATTATTGCCGTCCTCAAAAAAGAAAAGTCAATATCTATAGGTAACCTTATTGGATCTAATATATTTAATATTTTGGCTGTTATTGGTATTACCTCTATCATCACTCCAATTTCTGCAAATGATAGTACATTATACACTAATGATATTTATTGGATGCTAGGAGTTTCTCTATTATTACTTGTTTTAGTTTTTCTTCCCAAGAAAATGGAATTAGAACGTAAGAGTGGAGTTATTCTTCTGCTATTTTATGCTTTGTTCCTGTATCAAACTATTAGATAAAAAAAAACCACAAAAATAAATTTGTGGTTTTATATAATTTTCAAAAAATCTGTTAGCTAATGTTAGCAGATTTTACAGTTTTTATAATTCTTCCTGCTATTTTATATGGGTCTCCATTAGATGCCGGTCTTCTATCTTCTAGCCAACCTTTCCAGCCTTTTTCAACGGTAATAATTGGAATTCTAATTGATGCACCCCTATCAGATACTCCATAAGAAAAATCAGTTATAGCTGCAGTTTCATGGTCACCAGTTAAACGTTGATCATTAAACTCTCCATATACAGCAATATGTTCTTTAACTACTGGTCTAAATGCTTCACATATCTTCTCATAAGTTTCTTGAGAACCACAAGTTCTTAAAACAGTATTAGAGAAGTTTGCATGCATACCAGAACCATTCCAATCTAAATCTTTCCCTAAAGGTTTTGGATGGTAATCGATGTAGTAACCATATTGTTCAGTTAATCTGTCTAATAAATAACGAGAAATCCATATTTCATCACCAGCTTTTTTTGCCCCTTTTGCAAATAATTGAAATTCCCACTGTCCAGAAGCAACTTCTTGATTGATTCCTTCAAAGTTTAATCCAGCATCAATACATAAATCTGCGTGTTTTTCAACTAAATCTCTTCCATGAGTATTTTTTCCACCTACAGAGCAGTAATACATTCCTTGAGGAGCAGGATATCCACCTATTGGAAAGCCAAGAGGAAGTTGTGTTTTGGTATCCATAATAAAATACTCTTGCTCAAAACCAAACCAAAAGTCATTATCTTCATCTTCTATCGTAGCTCTACCATTAGACTCATGAGGAGTTCCATCAGCATTTAAAACTTCCGTCATAACTAAAAATCCATCTCTTCTTGCTGGATCAGGATATATTGCAACAGGTTTTAATAAACAATCCGAAGAACCTCCAGATGCTTGTTTAGTTGATGAACCATCAAAAGACCATATAGGGCAATCTTCTAATTTTCCGCTAAAATCATTTTCGACTTTAGTCTTGCTTCGCATGTTTTGAGTTGGATAGTAACCGTCTAACCAAATGTACTCTAATTTAGACTTGCTCATATTTAAGTTTAGTGAGTTAATTTAGATTACAAATATATAACGAAATAAGGTTTGTAATCTTATAAAATTAACTGAAAATCAAGTTTTTTTAAAAACTTTATTCACAATTATTAAATTGCTAAAAAAGAGCGTATTAGAATTGTTTTTCTGTAAAAAAATAAGCAAATTTTGAGAATTTAAAAACATTTTTTTTGGACAAAAAAATACTACAACGATTTCGTTTTCAAATTTTAATATGGAAAAAGAAAACAATCCGTACTTTTGTGCAAAATCCTTATTAAAAGATGAGTCAAGAAGTTTCAAAAAGATATGCTCTAAGAGGTGTTTCAGCTTCCAAAGAAGACGTTCACAATGCTATAAAAAATATTGATAAAGGATTGTTTCCAAAATCATTTTGTAAAATAGTTCCAGATTATTTAACAAACGATGATGATTATTGTTTAGTCATGCATGCTGATGGTGCAGGAACAAAATCATCTTTAGCTTACATGTATTGGAAAGAAACAGGAGATTTATCCGTTTGGAAAGGGATAGCCCAAGATGCATTAATCATGAATATAGATGATCTACTTTGTGTTGGTGCAACAGATAACATCATGCTATCCTCCACAATTGGTAGAAATAAAAGTAAAATACCTGGTGAGGTTTTATCGGCTATTATCAATGGTACAGAAGAGTTAATTGAAGACTTAAAAAAGTTTGGAGTTACCATACATTCAACCGGTGGGGAAACAGCTGATGTTGGAGATTTGGTAAAAACAATCATTGTAGATTCTACAGTCACAGCTAGAATAAAACGATCAGATGTAATTGATAATTCAAACATAAAAGCGGGGGATGTACTCGTAGGTTTAGCATCCTTTGGCCAATCTTCTTATGAAACCCAGTACAATGGAGGTATGGGTTCTAATGGATTAACATCTGCTAGGCATGATGTTTTTGATAAGTATTTAGCACATAAATATCCTGAAAGTTTTGATGCTACTGTGCCACAAGATTTGGTGTATTCAGGAGCTATAAAATTAACAGATCAAATAGAAAACTCTCCCCTCAATGCAGGTAAGTTAGTGTTGTCTCCAACAAGAACATATGCACCTATTATTAAAGAAATCTTATCTAAATATACTTCTGAATCTATTCATGGAATGATACATTGTTCAGGTGGCGCACAAACAAAAATATTACACTTTATAGATAACTTACATGTTGTAAAAGATAATATGTTTTCAGTTCCACCACTGTTTAAACTAATTCAAGAGCAATCTAAAACAGATTGGAAAGAAATGTATCAGGTTTTTAATTGTGGGCATAGAATGGAAATTTACACCTCACCTGAAGTTGCAGAGGACATCATAAATATTTCTAAATCTTATCAAGTAGATGCAAAAATTATTGGTAGAGTAGAAGCCTCTGATGTAAAAAAATTAACGATTAAAAGTGATTATGGAGTATTTGAGTATTAGTATTTAATGCTACTTTTAAACCAATTAACCTCATAAAAATTGTAATTTAGCTTCTAAGAAAAGTTACCCAATGTTAGATAAAATCAGAATTATTAAGCAACGCTATGATGAGGTCTCGGATTTAATTATCCAGCCAGAAATCATTATGGATCAAAAACGATATGCGCTATTAAGTAAAGAGTATAAAGATCTAGGAAATGTTGTTAAAAGAGGTGAAGAGTATCAAATCTTGTTAAATAATATTGAAGAGGCCAAAGAAATAATAGCTGACGGATCTGACGCTGAAATGGTTGAAATGGCCAAGATGGAAATGGATGAGGCTTCTAATCGTATCCCTGAATTAGAAGAAGAAATAAAATTTTTACTAATTCCAAAAGACCCTGAAGATTCTAAAAATGCTGTCGTAGAATTACGTGCAGGTACTGGTGGAGACGAGGCCAGTATATTTGCAGGTGATCTATTTAGAATGTATACTAAGTATTGTGAAGGTAAAGGTTGGAAAGTGTCTACAGTAGATTTTAGTGAAGGAACTAATGGAGGTTTCAAAGAAATTCAATTTGAAGTTTCTGGTAATGATGTATACGGTACCCTAAAATTTGAAGCTGGTGTTCATCGAGTTCAACGCGTACCCCAAACTGAAACACAGGGAAGAGTTCATACTTCAGCAGCAACATGTATGGTATTTCCAGAAGCTGAAGAATTTGATGTTGAAATTAATCCAAAAGAGGTAAGAATAGACTTCTTCTGTTCTTCAGGTCCAGGAGGTCAGTCTGTAAACACAACCTATTCCGCAGTTCGTTTAACTCACATTCCAACAGGTTTGGTAGCACAATGTCAAGATCAAAAATCTCAACATAAAAATAAAGAAAAAGCATTTAAAGTACTGCGTTCTCGTTTATATGACATGGAGTTAGCAAAGAAAAACGCAGAAGATGCTGCAAAACGAGGTTCTATGGTCTCTTCAGGAGATCGCTCTGCAAAAATTAGAACGTATAATTATCCACAAGGAAGAGTAACTGACCATCGAATTGGATTAACGTTATATGATTTATCTAATATTGTAAATGGAGATGTTCAAAAAATCATTGATGAACTTATGTTGGCTGAAAATACAGAAAAGTTAAAAGAACTAGGAGATAGTATATAAAAATAAATTCTCCCTAAACTCCTTTTTGTTTGTTAATCTCGTCTTGCAATTGTCTTCTTAGCTTTTGATCACTTTCTATAGACTTTTTCTTAAATTTCACTAATTCATCCTCTGCTTGTAAAAGGTCTTCTTTAGCAGCCAATATGATTAGATAACTATTCTTATACTTAAAAATAAAATAACACAATACACCAACAAGAAGGATGAAAGTTATCCATGCCATAATCTTATAACTACTTTTATCCAATTCTATTCCAAAGAAAAATATGCTATTTTGTAAACGAATAGCAGATGTTTTTTCAGCTATATTTTTTAAAAGAACTTTATTTATATTGTTTAAATCTTGTTCAAGTTTATTTATTTTTTGACCCTTTACGTCAAGTTCATTATTTAACTGGTTAATTGAATCTGAGACTCTATTTCTTAGAGTATTAAGTCTACTTTTTTTTATGATTTTATATTCTTTATACGAGTTTGATGTATTGTAAATTACATCAAATCTTCCTTTAATGGATAAGGTGTCTTTTTGTTGAGAAAAAGATGGAGTTACGGTAAAAAGAACAATACAAAACAAGTAAATAGACTTCATATGATTTTTATTTAATAGGACGTAATGTAATAAAAAAACCCAAACTATAAGTTTGGGTTTTTAATATAAGCGAATTAATAATTTATTTTACTTTTTCAACAATTGCCTTAAAAGCTTCTGGGTTATTCATTGCTAAGTCAGCTAAAACTTTACGATTTAGCTCTATGTTATTAGCTTTGACTTTACCCATAAACTGAGAGTAAGACATTCCATGCAAACGAGCACCAGCGTTAATACGCATTACCCATAATGAACGAAAGTTTCTCTTATTGTTTTTACGGTCTCTATAAGCATATGTCATTGCTTTTTCTACCGCATTTTTTGCTACTGTGTAAACGTTTTTTCTACGTCCAAAGTAACCCTTTGCTGCCTTCAAGATTTTTTTTCTTCTTTTTCTTGAGGCTACTGAATTTACTGATCTTGGCATAATTCAAATTGTTTTTTGTAGTAGGCGGTCTATAATAAACACTTAATTGAGCCTAACTCCATGGTTAATAATTAAATTCCCTTAACAAAAGCTTATTTTAAAGCTAATTGTTTTTTAATGTTTGGCGCATCAGCTTTATGTACTAAAGTATCATGCGTCAATTTAAGCTTACGTTTTTTAGACTTCTTTGTTAAGATGTGACTTTTAAACGCATGCTTTCTTTTGATTTTTCCAGTACCGGTTAACTTAAATCGTTTTTTGGCACTAGATTTGGTTTTCATTTTAGGCATCTCTCCTTCGTTTTTATTTTCGCTTATTATCTTTATCTGAAAAAAATTTCAGTATTATTTTATTTTCTTTGGTGCAATAAACATAATCATACGTTTACCTTCAAATTTTGGTAATTGTTCTACTTTACCATACTCTTCTAATTCTTGAGCTAGTTTTAATAGAAGAATTTGACCTTGCTCTTTAAAGATGATAGATCTTCCTTTAAAGAAGACAAATGCTTTTAACTTAGCTCCATCTTGTAAAAACTTTATCGCATGTTTTTTCTTAAACTCATAATCATGCTCATCAGTTTGAGGTCCAAAACGAATTTCTTTAATAATCACTTTAGTCGCCTTAGACTTCATGACTTTATCTCGTTTTTTTTGCTCGTATAAGAATTTTTGGTAATCAATAATTTTACAAACTGGAGGAACAGCTTTTGGTGAAATCTCAACCAAATCTAATTCCAATTCTTTTGCCATCTCTTTGGCCACAGCCAATGGATATACATCTACCTTAATATTGTCTCCTACCAACCTAACTTCATCAACAAAACGTATTCTGTCATTAATTCTATGTTGGTCTTCTTTGATTACTCTTGCCGGTCCTCTAGACCTTTTTCTTCTGATTGCTATGACTTAAAAATTTAATCCTGTATTATCAGGGTTCTTACTAATTTTGAAATTCTATTACTGTTTTGCTAATTTCATTTTTTATTAATGAAATAAAATCTTCAATACTGTAGGTTCCTATATCTCCCTCTCCATGCCTTCTTACAGAAACTGTTCCTTCTTTCTCTTCCTTTTCACCTACAATCAGCATGAATGGTATTTTACCTACTTCTGCATCTCTAATTTTTCTACCAGTTTTCTCACTTCTGTTGTCAACAAGGGCGCGAATTTCGGAATTTTCCAACAAATGTAAAACTTTTTCGGTATATAATTGATATTTATCACTAATAGGGAGAATAATAACTTGATCTGGTATTAGCCATAAAGGGAAATTTCCTCCGGTATGCTCTAGTAAAACAGCGATAAAACGCTCCATTGATCCAAATGGTGCTCGATGAATCATCACAGGTCTGTGAAGTTGATTATCCGCACCTTTATAGGTTAAATCAAAACGTTCAGGTAAATTATAGTCAACTTGTATCGTTCCTAATTGCCAACTTCTACCCAAGGCATCTTTTACCATAAAGTCTAATTTGGGTCCATAAAAAGCCGCTTCACCTTCTTCAATAACATATTTCAATCCTTTATCAGAGGCAGCACTTATAATTGCATTTTCAGCAATTTCCCATGTTTTTGAGTCTCCGATGTATTTATCAGGATTGTTTTTATCTCTTATAGATACTTGAGCAGTAAAATTTTCAAACCCTAGAGAGCCAAATACATGCAACACTAAATCAATTACATTTTTAAACTCTTGATCTAGTTGGTCAGGAGTACAGAAAATATGTGCATCATCCTGAGTAAAACCCCTAGCACGAGTTAAGCCGTGTAATTCACCACTTTGTTCATATCGATATACAGTACCAAATTCTGCAAAACGTTTTGGAAGGTCTTTGTATGAGTAGGGCTTAAAGTTGTAAATCTCACAATGATGAGGGCAGTTCATTGGCTTTAGTAAGAACTCTTCATCCATTTTTGGAGTTTTTATGGCTTGAAAGCTGTCTTCTCCATATTTCTCATAATGCCCAGAAGTAACATATAATTCCTTTTGACCAATATGTGGAGTCATTACCATTTCGTAACCCGCTTTTTTTTGAGCTACCTTTAGGAAATCTTCCAATCTGCTTCTTAGGGCTGCTCCTTTTGGAAGCCATAAGGGTAATCCAGCACCCACCTTTTGAGAGAAAGTAAATAATTCTAATTCTTTTCCTAATTTCCTGTGATCTCTTTTTTTAGCTTCTTCTAACAACTCTAAATACTCAGTGAGCATTTTTTGCTTTGGAAATGAAATTCCATACAAGCGAGTTAGCTGGTTATTTTTTTCATCACCTCGCCAATAAGCACCGGCAACATTCATAATTTTAATTGCTTTTATTATTCCTGTATTAGGGATGTGTCCACCACGACACAGATCAGTAAAGTTATTGTGATCGCAAAAGGTAATATCACCATCAGTCAATCCTTCAATTAATTCTACTTTGTATGGGTTATTTTCTTCCTTATATAATGACAATGCATCTGCTTTAGAAACAGATCGCATTTTAAATTCATGTTTACCTCTAGCTAATTCTAAAAACTTTTTTTCAATTTGTTGAAAATCTTTTTCAGAAATTACATCATCACCTAAATCTAAATCATAATAAAACCCGTTTTCAATAGCTGGCCCAATGGTTAATTTAGCTTTTGGGTAAAATTCCAAAATTGTTTCTGCCAACACATGAGCAGACGAATGCCAAAATGCTTTTTTCCCTTCATCATCATTAAACGTATGGAGAACTAAAGCTCCATCTGTTGTAAGTGCTGTCGTCGTTTCTATGGTTGATCCATTGTAGCTCGCAGAGATCACATTTCTTGCTAATCCTTCACTTATACTTCTAGCAACATCAAAAGGAGTAGAATTTGATTCAAATTCTTTAATACTTCCATCAGGTAAAGTAACTTTAATCATTATTTGGGTATCTAATTATAATAAAGTTGCAAAGATATTAGAAAAGTAAGATGAACACAATTAATTAAAACAAAGTTTTAAACTTTAGAATTAAATATTTTTTATTTTAAATACATGACGGTTAATTAGTTACCATTTCTTTGTAAATAATCATCAATTTTCTTGTTTAGGTTTTCAAATAAACTGTATCTTTGCGACCCGTTTTGGGGTATAGGTTTCCAGCAGATTTATATTTGATAGTTGTTTGAGGTATTGGATTGCAAAAAGATTAAAAAAAAGATTATTTTTTTCTTGTTGATTAGAAAATAGTTTTTACATTTGCAACCGCTTAGAAAAACAAGCGAAGTTCACAGAGGTTTTGGAAGGCATTTA
>Ga0115008_10000687_pt1 | contig 26119 bp, 29 predicted proteins | sample FraStrMetagenome_FD_87164 | JGI IMG/M metagenome (GOLD analysis project Ga0115008, IMG submission 87164) | Marine eukaryotic phytoplankton communities from Arctic Ocean - Fram Strait ARC3M Metagenome | ecosystem: Environmental > Aquatic > Marine > Oceanic | place: Fram Strait | collected...
CTGCCGTCAGCGTCCATGCACCAGCTGTCAACTTCTTCTTGCTACTCCAGCATACGGACATCGCGCCTACGGGGATAACATAACTCTTGTACATGCATACTCCATAATGCATAAAATCCATCGGATGTTGATAACAAATAAAATATGTCTGACGCCATATCGGCACCCTGCTCTGCCCAGAAATTTTGTAATTTTACTTCTAGATACTTAATTTTCGCCATTCCAAGTACTCTAAACTCTTTATGATTATGATATTGATATCTCCATAAATATCATAATGAGTTTGATTTAATTCCTGGCATAGACCCGCATTTTATTTCCTTCATCTGGAGTTTTGAGAATTTTATTGAAAAAGTTCATAAAGAAAAATGGCCATCCACAAAATAATTAACATGTAAACTTTTTACGAAATGTCAAGAATTAATGCATGAATTTTATCAACTACACTTATTTTGTTAACTTCTAATCTTGTATTTTTAGTAGTTATGTATTACGCCAATCTTCATCTCGCTACATTCGTATGATTCTTTATGTCACCGAGGTCCGGTACTTGTATTAGTCATTCGGCTAATTCGATTGTAATGGAAACTCTACTCGAATTGACATGTAAAGTCAATTATCACAATTCAGAAGTCCAAGTCCTGCTCCTCCTTCCCAACGAAATCGATTCGACATATTGCTCACAGGGATCCTGGAACCTCTAATTCGTCGATTCGTTGCTCTAACTATTACTTCGAAGTATTATTTTCCAATTATAATTACTAACGTCTGTAGCCAAACTTGTCCTCGTAGCAAAACATATTGTTTTTTTTGTAAGAATTGCCTATCTTTTAAACCCGAACTACTTTCCGCGAACCTTTACTTAAGTTCGCTTCCGAAAATATTACTTATGTTCTATGCTCCTTAATTAACAAATGTGTCCGTCCAAGTTTCCCTTGAAATAAAAAATGCCACGATCGCGAACAATCTCAATCATCTGCCTCTGGACTCTGAACTCTGGACCCCTCCATCTATCATCTTAACAGAAAGGTACACTGTTAATAGCCCAACACTCACTTGATTTTGACGTTCTTCCAACAGAGAAGCAATCAAATTAAATCATAGTTTCCAATGAAAGGAGTTGAACAGCTCAGCGTTCCTGCGGCGGTTAGTATTTACATTTTAAGTCTGCATTACTCTGCCGCTCAAGACTTTGTCGAACTTCTACCAAATGATTTTCTTTCAAAAACTAGTGAGTGCTACTCAAATCGTTATGGTTTTGGCGTTGACCCATTCTTCGATTTGTTGGACACGCAAGAACACTCTTTACAAACAATTTCTAAAACTTGTAAAACAACATATCTTATTGATGAAAACAACATGCCTCTTTTCCCATCAAATGTCGACGTCTTTGATAACATTCATATGACAAATATATATTACAATGATGATGATGAGCTCGTCGAGTTTCAATACTTCCTTTTTGCGGATGACTCTGACGAATTGGAAAAAATGTTAATATACATATGGTTCGACTATGGTCTTGTAGTTTACAGCGAGAGTTCATTCGTAATGAGAAGTTTTCTCTGTTTGCCAATACGGCAAATATTATTTTGCATGGAATCTTCAGAAGGTACGTAATTTAACAATGATTTTTTCGGACAGTTGTTAATACTTTTCTTTTTGTGATTTTGACTTCGTTAGATTTATCAAGTTTTCAGAATTTGACGAAACAGACTAATATCTTATCTCGCAAAAACATCCAAGAAAATTACTTTTTGAGGTCATCAAACCAAAATGATACGCCAAGTGTTGCACCATCACCAATATATTATAGGTATACTATGTCTATAGACCATGGCTTTGACTTTTGCCTGTTATCTTCTGAACAACTGGCAGGTATTGAACAACTATATTTCGATTATTTTCAAGATCTACTCGAGAACTTTTGGGTTGTTGACGTGACGATATTGGTAGATTGCGCACCAAATTCTGCTGAGGGACAATATGAGTATGATCTTATATTAAAGACATTTTTTATTAGCAGTCCGAGTTCTATGCCATCAATTCAACCGACAAATTTTCCAACAACATCTCCATCTAGAAGCCCTTCTTCGCTTCCATCAGACATGCCTACTCTACAGCCATCACTTGCTCCTTCATTGCATCCGACTTTAACTCCTTCGCTTTTACCGTCAATCCAACCGTCATTCTCATTCATCCCGACTCTAAATCCTTCGGCCATACCTTCGATATATCCTTCTCTCAAACCGACATTAATACCATCGATACAGCCCACCCATTTCCCATCGCTTTCAAATCCGCCGTCGAACATTCCGACTCAGATGTTTTCCGCTCATCCTACGCTTATCCCATCACTAACTCCGACTCTCAGTCCATCGATAACTCCTTCAAACCAACCGTCTACCTTGCCGACTATAATGCCATCTTCAATCCCTTCGTTAGAACCATCATTGAGTCCAACATTAAAACCTACATCCTCTCCGACTTTCAATCCTTCAAAGTTACCGTCTCTAATGCCGTCTTTTCATCCGACCATAAAATCTTCATACACACCTACAATTCAACCATCTAGTAACCCTTCTAGTAACCCTACTACCTTTCCGTCGTTATTACCTACATTTAATCCGTCACGCAAACCCAGTAATTTTCCTTCATTATTACCAACTCTTGAGCCTTCTGACGAACCCACGAGTATTCCATCTCTTTTACCTTCGAATGAACCTTCAAGTAAACCAAGTAATTTACCATCGTTGTTACCAACATTAGGGCCTTCTAATGAACCCACAAGAAGTCCATCTTTTTTACCAACATTGGCGCCTTCCAGTGAACCCACGAATAGTCCGTCTTTGTTACCAACATTGGATCCTTCCGGTGAACCCACTAGTATTCCATCTTTGTTACCAACATTTGGGCCTTCGAGTGAACCCACGAATATTCCATCTTTGTTACCAACATTGGAGCCTTCCAGTGAACCCACGATCTTTCCATCTTTCTTACCAACCTTGGAGCCTTCTAGTGAACCCACGATCCTTCCATCTTTGTTACCTACTTTGGAGCCTTCCAATAAACCCACGAATATTCCATCTTTGTTACCAACGTCCGAGCCGTCCAATAAACCCACGAACATTCCATCTTTGTTACCAACATCGGAACCTTCCATCGATCCTACCAGCTTTCCCTCTCTCTTGATGTCATTGGATCCTTCAAGCATGCCAAGTAAGTTGCCATCGTTGTATCCAACATTTGAGCCTTCTCGCACGCCATCTATAATTCCTTCTGCATTACCAACATTTGGCCCTTCTAGTGAACCAACCTTGGGGCCTTCCTATGAACCCACGAGCATTCCATCTTTCTTACCAACATTGGAGCCTTCCAATAAACCCACAAATATTCCAACATTAGATCCTTCCAGTGAACCCACTAATATTCCAACTCTCTTGCCTTCAAACAAACCTTCTAGTAAACCAAGTAATCTACCTTCGTTACTACCATCATTGGAGCCATCCCGTGAGCCCACGAGTATTCCATCATTGTTACCAACATTGGAGCCTTCCAGCGAACCCACAAAAGTTCCTTCTATATTCCCAACATTAGAGGTCTCCAGTGAACCCACGAGTACTCCATCGTTGTTACCAACTTCGAGGCCTTCCCATGAACCAACGAGCAATCCATCTTTGTTACCAACTTTGAAACCTTCTGTTAAACCAACTAGTATTCCATCCTTATTACCAACATTGGAACCTTCGAGTGAACCCACGAGCATTCCAACTCTCTTGCCTTCAAACAAACCTTCTAGTAAACCAAGTAATCTACCTTCGTTACTACCATCATTGGAGCCATCCCGTGAACCCACGAGTATTCCATCATTGTTACCAACATTGGAGCCTTCCAGCGAACCCACAAAAGTTCCTTCTATATTCCCAACATTAGAGCCCTCCAGTGAACCCACGAGTACTCCATCGTTGTTACCAACTTCGAGGCCTTCCCATGAACCAACAAGCATTCCATCTGTGTTACCAACTTTGAAACCTTCTGTTAAACCAACTAGTATTCCATCCTTATTACCAACATTGGAACCTTCGAGTGAACCCACGAGCATTCCATCTTTGTTACCAACATTTGAGCCTTCGAGTGAACCCACGAGTATTCCTTCATTGTTACCAACATTGGATCCTTCCAGTGAACCCATTAGCATTCCAACTCTCTTGCCTTCAAACAAACCTTCTAGCGAACCAAGTAATTTACCTTCGTTGTTACCAACTTCGAGACCTTCCCATGAACCAACGAGCATTCCATCTTTGATCCCAACATTAGGGCCTTCCAATGAACCCACAAGTATTCCATCAATGTTACCAACATTGGATCATTCCAGTGAACCCACGATCCTTCCATCTTTGTTACCTACTTTTGGGCCTTCCGTCAATCCTACGAGTATGCCCTCTTCGTTGCCGTCATTAGGTCCTTCAAATAAACCAAGTAGTTTGCCATCATCACTGCCTACATTGGAGCCTTCCAGCGAGCCTACTATCATCCCCTCTTTATTGCCAACATTTGGCCCTTCAAATGAACCAAGTAGATTACCTTCGTGGTTACCTTCATTAAATCCTTCCAGTGAACCCACGAGCATTCCATCTTTAGTACCTACGTCAGGTCCTTCCAACGGACCGACGAGCATTCCATCGAATATATCGACACTCGATCCATCTTTCGTGCCATCTACACCTCTTCCTGGAAAGCTTGACATTCCAAGATACATACCCTCATTTAAGCCTTCTTATGAATCCTCTACTATTCCAAGTTACAAGCCTTCATCTTCACCTACTCGTATACCAACTCAACAACTTTCTACCAGTCCCACTCGCGAACCCTCATCCACGCCGAGTTTGGAACCAAGTACATTACCCAGTAGGAAACCCACCGATATGCCAACTTACAAACCCAGCTTTATGCCAAGTGAAACGTTGACTCTCAAACCATCGGAATTGCCATCTTATGAACCCTCGTTGCTCCCGTCGACATATCCGTCGATTACGCCGTCACGGCTCCCATCTATTTATCCGTCAAATCATCCGACACTGTCTCCTTCAACTTACCCGTCGGATTATCCGTCCCTATCTCCCTCTATGTACCCGTCATATCTACCATCTTTAGCCCCGTCGTTTCTTGATGTGGTGGCAATAATAGCCGGTGTCAAGGGTGCCAATGAGGATTATTTTACCGAAGATGTCATCGAAGACGTTGAAACAACTTACACAAGCTATTTCCAAAACTCAACGGATCGCAACATAACGACTGTTTCTGTGGTTGTACTACCGTCGGGAACGTCTGCTCGACGTTTTTTGGAGGAAGACTCACAGGAATATGATGCAACCATGATATTGCATATAAAAGCAATTCCCGATGTTGAAACACCACAGAAACTATACCTAGAGATAGAAACGACCTTTTTACATGACGAACAAACACGTCACGATCTTTTTAAAAATTTTACTATTGTTCCTCAATTTGAGGAAACGTTTACTCCTACGAGCGCGCCAAGCGATACGCCGACTGTATGGCCAAGCGATGCACCGACCATGAATCCTACTGTAAAACCTTCTCTTGTTCCTAGTGTATTCCCTACTTCATTTCCAACGGATATGCCCACCATCATACCAACAAATATACCTTCGGATATTCACTCAGGTTATCCATCAGATGACCCCTCATCTATACCTTCATACATTCCAACTAGAATACCTACGTCTATACCTTCATACATACCTTCGGATATTCCCTCAGATTATCCATCAGATGACCCCTCATCTATACCTTCATACATTCCAACTAGAATACCTACGTCCTTTCCGTCAGAACAACCCTCGTCTATCCCGTCTGCACATCCTACATCTTCACCCTCGCTTGTTCCATCATTTGCCCCTTCTGTGTCACATATGCCTAGTTCAACGCCATCTAACACCCCCACGGCCGAACCTACCACGACACCGAGCCGACTTCCTAGTACTTTTCCGAGCGTTGCACCCAGTTTAACACCACCAGTAACTGAAATCTTCAATGTAAATTACAATCTGTATAGTAATTCCTCGGAAATAACAGACACGGACCTAATAAATTTGCAACTTCAATCCATCGATGCACAACTGTTCGAGGTGCTAACCATGGAATACAACCGAGATGACTGCACTTATTATGATTGTCGTCGGGATAAAAGGATTCTAAATGCAAAAGATCGCTTTGATATACAGCCTATAATCATTCACGATGTTGTATCTGCTGTCAACACGACAGTAGAATGTGCAGCTTCAGACGATAACAAAGATGGCAATGCTACTGCATGTTACGTAATCAGCACCGGGGTAAATGTCACTAGGTATCCAATCAAGTTTAGCGATAAGCGCACAGGTCTGATTGTAAAGGCTGCCGTAATGGAATATGTTGTAGATTCAGACGACTTTCAAATTAGACATGTCGAGCCCGAACCAAAAAAAATTGAAACTAATATTACAATGCGATTTGTAGGCATTAATAATGATGTGATGGATGATTATGAACGGGACCTTTTCTTGGAGACATTTGAAGAATTTGTTGACGATTTGCTCGGCGAATATAGACAAGAAGACGAAGATTCGCCCATATTACTTTACAACGTAAGTGTCGTCTCTCAGGCAGTAATATTGCCAGCTGTGAGTCGGAACGTGAATCAAAATGCCACTTACGCACTGGAAATCAATATGACGATATTTGGTGAATACGAACCTCCACCAGAAGTTATATTTGACGATGTAATAATACAGGTACTTGATTCTGATATTGCTGAGGAAGACTTCATTGAAAAAATTGAAAAAAGCAATAATACCTATTTTGACGACAAAAATATCAACGGATATGAGGTTGGGATAACCTCTGTTTCAGGAGACATTATAAGTCGGAGCGATGGCGAACATTCTAGCATCTTTGAAGAAAGCTATATAATACTTTTGTCGCTTTCATTGTCCTTCATTATTTTGATAATTACGGCATTGATTTGGAGAAGAAAAGTGCGCGTAAGAAATGCGTTGAGGCGTTATGAGCTCTATTCAGAAAGTCAACCAAGAGGTTATGAGCTCCATTCAGAAAGTCGACCAAGAGGTTATGAGCTCCATTCAGAAAGTCAATCAAGAGGTTATGAGTTCTATTCAGAAAGTCAACCGAGAGATAATTACGTATCTGGCAATAATATAAAGGAAATAGAGTATGAGGTTGATCATAGTGAAGAGAAATTTGTGGGTTTCAAGAAAAATAGATACCCATGCATAATTGGATAGATGATTGAAAATTTCCAAAAGAAATAGAAATCTAAGTGTTATTGGATCGAATGATGATAATAGATGCATACACGTATTTTTTTATAAAAATTAAGGTAAACAAAGCAATGTAATGCCTTTATCAACTGAGACTGTCAACGTAGCTACCAAATTTCATGCATTCAAAGTCTGATCATTGAGATGTTTGAGAGAGCAAAAATCTGGGCTATTAGAGAATCTCAAAGTATGTATCGTTGTCTTGATCCAGAAGAAGCTGTACTATATTCGGCCTTAGTGGAGGAAAGTACAACTCGCAAAAACAAATAGTTCTCATAATCACATGATGAGAGATGCACAAATTGAAGCTCGTAAGCTAAGAAGTTGGATGCCCACTTTCACAACAGGCAATAATTCTAATCCAATCGTTAGTGCATACACGTTTTGTGGAGAAAATGTATTCGATTCGAGTAGGTCACCTTGGAGAAATGTACAAGAAAACAAGCAATTAATCTATTCCTTTGCAAGTTATTTATTCTAATCCATTTTCAAGCCATTTGTTACTTTTTCAAGAAGAAAATATTTCGGTGGAAACAATTAACCTCATTAGCCACTGAAACTCAAGACTTCCCATAAAGGTAATCAAACCATCTACTGACATTGAAGAAATTTCATTTATTCCATCCGATTTACAATAATACAGTCGAGGAGATAGCAAGACTCAACATTGAGATAGTAATCGACAAAATATTTGTGCTCGTAGACGAGTCGGGTATTCTGTTAGGAGCGAGATAAGCTGGAGCTGAAGAAAAGATAGGAGTTATGGTAGAGAAGAAGGGCGCGGTAGAAAAGGTGGCTACTGGTGTTGTAATTAGACTGGTAGTTGGTGTACTGACAGGGCTAGTCATTGGTACTTCAGAAAAACTTACGGTTGGTGCTGTTGTAACTGGATACCTCGCTAACTCACCGCAAAAGAAATATTCTTCTGAGTCGCTTAAATCAAAACACATGCTATACTCAATCCAATCCACAAAGGAACTAACTCGCATCGAAAAAGTGGGAAAAAGAAAGCCGCCACATTCAAGCGCCCGAGATGATATCCCGACCAACAATGGAACACCGTGTCTATCTAAGATTAATGGTCCCCCATGATCTCCCTCGCAAGCACCGGCAAAAAATTTAAAGGTGCACATGTCCCATACATTAACCGATTCATAGCCATATGAACTTAATTGAAGATTACATTGATCATTTGTTTTGTAAAAGACCTCCACCGTTTGAAGCACACTCGAAAAATCTCCATGGTTTTCGGTGGTGCCCCATCCCATAAAGCTCACCACGTCGTTCTCCATCGGGACCCGAGGATCTGCATTCATTTCAATCGAATCATATCCTATCACCGACTCATTAAGTTTTAGCAACATTATATCATTATACTGATAGAAGAAATCATGATCTGGATGAATTAGCTCCTTCACAACACTTTTTGTTACTGGTGCGACCTGCGTTCTGTCGTACACTCCGACTAAAATCTTGTAAGAATCTATGGAAGAAGCTTTGCACTCTGCCGCTGTTAATACAACATTGTCTGCAATTAAAGCACCACCACAAACAAACGATTCATCATGCTGAATAATTACTGCATAATCGAGAGAACCTTCATTCTCAATACCATCGGCTATCAAATCGCGTTTTTCTGGTTGCTTGCCAAGGAGTGATGTACTCTGAACTAAAGAAGAAAGGCTTAAACAAAAGTGTGCTATTTGATATAATAATCTCATTGCTCTATATTATTTACTGTTGGAGTGTTTTCTTTATAAATTGAATCTTTCCATCTAATAGAAGTTGGATTTCATTGTGGTAAATTATTTTGTTTTGTTTGCATTCATAGTGAACTAAACTAACATATAAATTAGCGACTTTCGTACTAATTATTTGGTCGAAGTTTCTCTAAAATTTGAGTCGGGTAAAAATGTACACCTCTATCTCTTTCTCTCTTTCTCTCTTTCTCTCTCTTGTTCTAAAAAAACGCATGTCTTCATGAAACATGAAACATTATACAAGGGGTTTTTATTCGTTTCTTTCTTCATGGCACCAAACACCTCACGACGGCTCTCATCTCTAGCAATTCATTCACAGTTGCGTTGCGGCCATGGTGTGGGAATTTGGATATCTACACAGCTGCTGTCATCATCATCGTTCGTGTCATCATCGTATATTGGATCATCGTTCTTTTTAGGATTGCAAAAACAGGATGTGCCTTTCATAAATACAGTACCTGGATGTAACTTATTGCAATAAAACTGTGTCCAGTCGTTGTAAGTTTGGTTGTTGAGAATAGAAATGTAATACTGGAGTTCATCACAGCTTTGGTGGTTGCCGGGTAAATATTTAGTGGATGCGATGTTTTGCCAATTAACGTCATTGTCGTCGCATTCTTCACTAACATCATCTTCGTTGTAAAGATCGAACCCCCAGCCGCACTAAAAGCATGCATCATTGGCATCGATGCCATCCTCGTTTGAAACGATGATGAACATCGATAATCATATGCCTCATACCAAGAACATAAATAGCATAAATAAATAAATGATGCGTGCTTAATAAAGAAACTGGAATATAAGTTGCGTCAACATTGATCTTTCTGTAGAGTAGGCAATCCTATGACAACAATCAGTCTGTCTTACTTATCGAATACATATGGACTTCTACAGATATGCACCCAACACAATAATCATGATATGAAGCAAGAAATGAGAGGATCGCACGCAACGATGTAGATATTAAATTAAATTACGTATTGCTGAAGAAAGTAAAGTTATTATGTGATCACGTGCAAATTTTTAAACCAAAATAAAATAAACACATTTTCAAAAGCTCACTCGATGAAAGGCTGACATTATACATGTATAGGTAAAATGAATGGTGTTTGACCCAATGCATATACTACACGCTTTATTTAAACTGTAATCCTCGCTACAACTCTTTGCAAATTGCTATCATTATAGTATTTTGGAATGGCAACGCGGAAAGCATTATAATGAGTATTCTTCTGAATTAGAACAAACAAAATAAATAAAAGTACAATTTTCTTTGTTCCAACATATAATTCATTCAACGAGCTAAAACTACTCATTTCATATCATGCTTCACAAAGCTCTTATGAAATATTGAAATGTAATCCACATTTTATCATTAGAACAAACTTGTGAAATTCTCAATTGAAGCCGAAGCGTTTTTATGGTTACGAAGGTTTTCTTATTGCATGTATACATATATCTCACATTAACTCTCTAATTGAAATGGATATGAGCCTATATTTTTCCTGTGCACTGATTGACGTCTACTGGAGGACCACTCCTACTCCTAAACCTCTTCTTTCATCCATCAAAATTTATTCATGTCAAATGTCAAGAGACCAAATTCAAAACATCTTTTTACGAACGTCTCCTATACTAAGTTAGATGGTTGACCATGATTACGAAGACGTCAGCTATTTCGATATTTTCTACTCGAAGTATTTTTCAGACCGACGACCGACACACATCACATATCATATATCATATATCATATAGATCATAGCACATCCTCTTGCAAGAACCATAAATCTGTTTGGATTCATATTAATATTTTAAAGAAATCATCATTTCAGGATCATTCCAATGTTATCTCTTCGAGTCACTTCTCTCTCAACTTCCATATCCATTTTATTCATCATGCGATGCTGCTATTGTTATTGTGGTCTCTTATTCGCGCCTGCCGTAGCTTTTGTACCGATGACCATCCCACATCGACGTGCCGGCTTATCATCATCATCATCATCATCATCATCATCATCAAGTAGGCAATTGTTAAAAGATGATTCCATTTCCAGGTGTTGGAATTTGTACACAAACGGTTCTAAAATGTCTCTTCATTCGGCTAGCGAAGATGAGGTTGAGCAAGCAAAAAAATTATTTTGGGAGTCTCAAGCCAAGCTCGCTGCTAGTATGAAGGGAATGACGGAGGAAGAGGAGGCAGCTTTGACACAAGAGCAACAGGACAAATATGAGAAACGTGTTCTAGCTTTGATTTCTGATAATGTATTCTTTTCGGTGATAATATTTAGCATTCTTTGGTATTTTTTTGCAAATCCTTTTGTGGCAGCAAGTTATGCATTTGGGGCAACAATGGGTACGGCGTACTCTTATGGTCTTGCCAAGTACGTTCAAGTGCTTGGTGGATCTGTGGATGATATGGATAGTGTTGAAGGAGCTGGAGTTGGACAGGCAAGATTTGCATTTTTAATCCTTTTGTTTGTGATTGTGGGAAAATTTAGGAGTCAGGGGTTGTTAGAAATTCCCTCGATCGCAGGATTCTTTACGTATCAATTAGCATCGCTCAACCAGGGACTGAAAGAGATCGACGACTAATTGAATGAAATATTAACATACTATAGAGGCGTTTACTGAAAATGAAAATGTTTTTTCAACGCTGTATTGATAACTTCCGTACTGTTAGAATTCAATATTCACTGATAAAAAATTCCAAATAAAATAATATTTGAGATACCTTTTTAGATTACTGTGTCGAGATGAATGGTCATAGCTTGTATCACCTTTGAAATGTATGATTCTGTACAATTGTACATAGCTTCTACTTTATACATCAATCAAAATTACATGTATTCCTGTAATAGCTGAAATGAACTACCGGTAGACAACTCAATTGGGATCCATACATTATCTTCCTGGTCCAAGATCAACCATATCTCAAAACAAACACCAAATGAAATGATTCCTAAAATCAAATGAGAAAAATAATCTAACGTTCTGAGCGTGGTAACTAAGTTCACAGTAGCCACAAAACATGCAGAAAAAGTAATTCCATTAGCAATGAAACTTTAATTCAGTCTTAGGTAATTAACGCATTAGCCTTGATAATATGAGGCGATTGTAATTGGGGACGAGATTACCAAGTATAATCTTAAATTGAATGATTCCAACTTAATCGAAATTCCGTAAATGAACTTCGCTAGCTGTTTGTAACATGGATTGGTGAAACCGATCCAATTATGGACTTAAGTGTAAAAATGGCAAATAGAATATTTACTCAATAAATTTCAAATCCTTGAAGACATCAGGAAGAATGGTCGAACGTAGCGGAACACCGGTTACTTGCTCTATGAACGGAGTTGCCAATAAGAGAAATAGCAAAGAAAGCCAAAGACCACCCAAAGGCCTCGTAGCGGCAACGACGTAACTAAAAATTAACAAAATTTGAGCGCAACCAAGTCATGATTTTCACAATGATACTTCAAACCTACCTCAAATAAAAAGCATCCTTTCCAGCACCGTCAGCACCTCCATATCCAGTCACAGGAACACTCAATAACGCAGGATTACGCATTACCATCGCCAACGTATCCTCTTCACCCAAATTCGCAACATAGGCAGCATAAACATCATCAAAATTCTTCCCATTAAATTCGAGCACTTTCGGGACAGTTTCAACGATTTTCAGAGCACTGTCACCTCCCACAGTTTTCGTCAGATAATTAAAGTTTGTCTTCAACACATTTTCATCAATGGGCGTGGCTCTACGTTTGCCTCCGAAGGTCTTTTGAAAGATTTCGATAGCCTCGGACGTTTGTTTGGCATTGGCGTTGACAGCTTTTTTGGGACCTCCGGCAAAAAAGGCATCCACACCGGTCACAGCTAGCAATAACACATACACTAAGTTCCAACGATTGCCGTACATGTTTTCTTTCTCTCTCTTTTGTGAAAAGATTGGTGAGTAAGGAAAGTTTTAAGGTTTAAAGTTTAAAGACTTGTACGTGTGATGGATGCTCTACATGTACATGTACTTTGTGCGTGTGTGACGTGTTTGTTCCTGCTCCTGTATCGAGAGTAGAGTAGAGTAGATATTCTAGATTCTAGAGAGGATAAAGCTAACATGTCATAATCTCTCTCTAAAATAGATCTCTACCTAGAGAATCCCAAGAGGAAGCGGTTTACATCTACTCGTACATTATGTATTTTTTTTTAAACATTTTATGTATTAGTATTAATACATGTGTATTGAAAGTTCCAATGATGATGTGGAAATATTCACAGGGAATAATGGTGCAGTCAGAGTCAGAGAGGTCAGTGGAGAAAATCAAACCTGTTGCCTGTTGCCTGTTGCCTGTTGTACAACGAGTTACGAGCTCTCTAGATGGAATTCTTATTTCTCTACCCGCTACCACTAGCTGCCATTCACGGGTGCAATAGAAACAGATTTCGTAAATACATCGTGCTATTACTATCATCCGCATTGCCTGATCATTATTTAATTTAATATATAGAGTGGGAAAGTAATTTTGAAGGAACTGTGCACAAACCAATAAGCAAAAAAACAAACAAAAGAAAGGAACCCTGATCGTTCGATAGAGTGTGTGTGTGTGAGAGAGAGAGAGAATTATCATCACAAAATCATCATAATCATTATCACAAAATGTCTGCTCCACGAATTCAAATTTATGAAAAGGTTCTCACCTTCACAGTCTTGTTTAGTCCTTGCATTGGATACTACGTGTATTTTGTTCAAGGACAGGATGGTCGAAGAAATGAGGTGGGTTAAAGTTATAGAAACAAAGTTGTGATGGTATTTAAGAATACATACATATGTGGTGTACTGTGAATGGAAGATACACAGTGTGCATTCATTTAGAAAGTTGTCAAAGATGCAATGCTATGTATTACATGCCCATGCGCTCACAGTTTGTGTGTGTTTTGTTTTGTGGTTTGGTTCCATGTATACCATAATGATAATGGTAACCATGTAATTGTTATTAATAGTTGGAAGCAACACTTCGAGAAAAATACAGCAGTGACATACGAAAGGCGAAATCGAAGCGGGAAGATCTGAGTACAGTTCTTCAACGAATGAATTCTAAAACGATGGTGAAGATAGATCAAGGTGTATCCGATACAGACGTGAAAGCTGCATCGTATCAAGATTTGGCTGCGAAAGCGGATGCTCTAATGAAAAATGGAAAGGGGACTAAGAAGAGGCACTTTCGAGTTGATTCAGAACTCTATGGAACGGAAGAGGGAGCAGCAAAGAGAGATGCCTATCTGAAAAGTGCGGAGAATCGCAGTCGAATGCTGAAAAAGAAGGCAAAACGAAAGAAGAAAATTTCCAAAGTTGATGATAACAAATCAGAATCTTACCAATTAAAGTCAGAAAAAAGCCTTCTAATGTTGGGTGCGATTTCGACGGTTGTCGCTGGTGCAGCAATCGTTGCAACTGCTTTCATTGGAAAATCGAATAAATAAGAAATACACTTCAATACTATTCCTAAATGCCAATAAATGCAAACAATGAATAATGCTACTGATCTAAACCGATTTATTCAAAGATTATTTTGATATTGAAAGGTGAGATATTACCATGATTATACTCTCTTTCATCTAGAGATAGAAAACGACTATTGTCACGTTAAAACTTTGATATCGATTGGAGAAATTTTCATTGGTCAGGGAAAATTTCCTGTTGACTGCAGTGCTGGTTCAAGCAACGACTTTACATCCTGCATTTCGTTTTTGACATGAATCAATAAATTATGATCATTGTTGCACTTTACTTTATGTGTTTTATTTCTTGGTGCTAATCAACAGAGCAAAATATGATTACAATGTGACTTTGTAATAAAGACTAGATGGGACTCAATGTAACCACATTATCCCTCATGTGCTTACTCAAAAAGTCACAAGCGTACTTTCAATTCCAATAAGAATAAACTAGAAAAAATCAAAAGAGTAGACATATATTCTCTGCATATATTCGATGAATATATCCTGGCAAAAGTCTCAATATGATATGATATATCAGCATATTACCACGTCGCGGATTAGATTTTTACCACACAAAATATTCATTTTCATATGAAATTTGAGCTTTGGTATCTTTCCCATTACTTCAATTCAGGACTCAAATTATTAAAGAGTAATCAATGTTTCACAGTGATCGGTACTGCAATAGAACAATTTCTTGAAGCTGGTAGCAAGAAGTGCAGGCAAATGCAAATCGGTAAGGAGGTGACTAGAAATCACCTTTCCTTCCTTGATGTTTGATTTTCCATTGATTTGAAGTTTGGTATTTTCGATAAATTTTGAAATGTCAAATGTCTGCCTAATTTCTCACTCTCCACACTCGTTTACGTGAGTAATAGTAGCATACACATGGATGTACAGTTCGCACGAACGGACGAATGCAAGAAGCAAGCACGAGTCGCATGTTGTGCGCGTGCCTGTATTGTGTGGTGGAGATGTGCTGCTCCTCAAGCTCACAAGGAAACGGAAGCTAACAGTTCGCAAATGAGTCATGCATGACATTATATCTATCAGAGTCTGACATCATAATTGAACTTAAGAGCTCACACGAGCCACACACCGTTATCACCTTCACGATAAAGTCACAGGAACAGATGCACTATCAGAAAGTTACCTCATATTTTGACTGAGGGTTCACACGAGCCACACACTGCTATGACTTTCACGCTAAAGTCATAAGAACAGATGCACTTCCAGAAAAAGTGTAAGTACAACTTTCTGGTCGTAGTTCAACTCATCTCTCTTAAAATGTACCCGTCGGCTTCCTACATCAACAATGTTTCGTAAGGATTGATATATACAAGTAGGTAGTATATTTTTACTTCTTCAATCGAGAAGATCGGAAATTCTTAGTTCGTCAGTTCGATCCCACTCACTCAGCTGCTATTCTGACACAACTTTCTGATACAACAACATACAAACCTCTCTTTTAGCTATATCGAGAGAGATTCAACTTGGTTCAACTTCACACATACACGTACTATTACTCGTATGAATTTCATTTTTTTCCACACACAATTAACATTCAATAACAATAATCATCAACAACAATCAACCATCAGCAATGATCAACTCTAACATAAACAATCTTTTATCACCATCTACAAGCGATTACGCGCTATCCTACGAATCCGATTTCGAACAGGATCAAATTAGCATGGATTCGAATTTTGAATCTAATTATTTTCACCGAGAAATGCCTGCAGATGTCAACACAAAAGATGATGTCCAGGGCATGCTAACGGGGCCGTTTATTTCCTATAATTCAAGCAAAGAGTCGTTGAAATCAATAGAGCGCGAAACGTGTTCTCCCACCTTTGTTGAGGTAAGACAAGAAATGTATCCAATTACGAGATTCGCACATACATGATTCTCATGTTGTGTGGGGTTTCCTTTCCTTTTTTATTTATCAGGTGTCAAATATAAGCCACAATCGCGAGCCGTCGCGGAGTGTGCCACTTCCTTCGTCCCATATTCATCGAACTCACAGTGAGCTTAAACTTACGGAAGACACTAAAGAAGCAGAATGGCGTGATTACCAAATGTACCGTCGTTTAGCGAAAAGCAAAGCCCAGTCATCAGTAGATCGTTTAGGATATTTTGAGCCTTCTGTTCTTCTCAAGCTCGAACAAATGCACAATGCACAAATTGATCAGAACATGGAGAACATGGTTATAGTAGAGGATGATACATCTTATGATGGTTCAACTCTAGAGGGCTGCACATCCACGACAATTGAACGTTATCAAGATTCGTCACCGGGAGAGGAAGAAGATGACATTTTCGACATGGAGCTTTAATATATGCTTTTATTTGAATTTGTACATAATGCGGCGATTTCGCCCACATCGTTTCTCAGTAAACGCGCTACTGCTATTGCATATTTGCATACATTATATTATATAGGTACTAACTCTCTATAACGTATCATTTTTGTACATTAAATTTACATCTTTATCATCGCCTTTTCTGAGAAGTTAAATTTCTGTTGCAAACATTTTACGGAATCTTTAGGAGTGTGTTCAAAAAATAATCTATCCTTTTTCTTGGAAAAAGTTCTAGGATGGTGATAAGATAGGATGTTTTAACATGTAAAGTCATCAGTGCGATCTTGCTCGGAATGGAAATTTGGCTGTAATCTTGACACTCTGATTACCTCAGTTTTCAGTCCCATCGGTATCGGGCAATGAGAAACTATGCATTGTGCACGCGTACAGTAGTACGGTCATGTGTATTTTTACATGAATCTCCCGTTCATTCGTGCATTGAGTGTCAGGTTGGTAGACCCGTGCAGAAGAAGTTTGTGCTCTCTGTACATATGTTTTACTGCCCTTCTCTGGCGTACTCGTATGGTTCACAAAAAATATGTCATAAGAATTCGCTACTAGCGAATGTTGAGGAAAAGTGGAAAAAGAAAAAATGACTTCGACTTCATCCACGTGCTCTTCCACGTGGAATTACATTTTTGCTTCATTGGATGCCAACATCCAAAATCTACGGGAAGAACGGAGCCCTCTGCCACGAAAGCATTCCTTCATTGTCCATAGTTAATACAATTATCAATACATTGGAATTATGAAATTCATCCTTGCCGTTTCTTCTCTTATCACTGCGGTAAGTAAATTCATCTAATAAAATCTTGTTGTTCCGTGTGCGGTTGATGTATTTTCAAATTCAAATGGAGTTGGTGTTGCACTAAAGATTTACATCTTGATCAGCTAATTTTACTCTATACGTTAGTACCATTTTCTTAAAAAATGTAATACTAATACGAAAATTTTCAATAGGCTGCAGCTTTTGCCCCAAGTGCAAGTTTTACCGCACGCAATGCCTTGAAAACGTCCCTTAAGGCAGAGCAGTTCGATCAAGAGGCGTTCATCGCAGAGTCCAAAGAAATGCGTCTGAAGCATTTGGAGGAACAGGCTATGTTCGCACTTAAGATTGCCGTAGAAAACTACGGAAATGCTGTATTCCCCAACGCGATGATTGCTGGAGACTGTGTAATCACTCATTTGTTGCACCGAATGGGTTACCTTAGCGATGGAAAGTGTAAATTAATGGTGGTGGATACCTTCCATCTTTTCCCGGAAACCATGGAGTTCCTTAAGACCATCGAAGAGGCTTATGACTTTAAGGCCGAAGTTTTCTGTGCCGAGGGGGTTCCCGTAGGTGACAAGGAAGCCTACGACGCTAAGTACGGAGCGGATTTATGGAAGGAAGACATTGAACAGTACGATAAAGTTTGCAAGGTGGAACCCTTTCAACGTGGACTCAAGACGTTGAGTACCGATTGCATGATCAACGGACGTACTCGTTGGCAAGGATTTGAACGTGCCTGGATTGACCAGTTCGAGAACGCACCCATTGGTGGAGGACTTGCCAAATGTAATCCTATTGCTTACTGGACCTTTGAGGATACTTTTGACTATATTGCCAAGCATAATGTTCCTCACCATCCCTTGCATGCTGAGGGGTACCCGAGTATTGGTGATGCCAAGGATACCATTCCGATTCCAGAAGATGGATCAACTAAGTTTGTGAACTTCAAGTTTGAAGGAGATCCAGTGCCATGGCTTGACTATGCCAGTGAACGCAAGGGTCGTTTCGTTGGACTAGCAAATAAGGATGGAAGTACCAAGACGGAATGTGGTATCCATGTAGCTGGAGCTGAAAAGACTTTTGATAAGGACTTGTGGCAAAAGGAAAATGGAAGCGTTGTGAAGAATATTGTTTCCGAGGATGAGGCGATGGAGATTAAGAAGAGTGGAAAGCCTGCAGTATTCACTGTGTATGCGCCGTGGTGTCAATTTAGTATTGCCATGGAAGAGGAATATGAGAAGTTTGCCGCTGAGATGGCTGCAGATGAAGGACTTGATGTGTACGCCTTCAGAGGAGATGAAATGCGTGACTTTGTCACCGAGGAGTTCAATACTAGCTCCTTCCCCACCGTGAATGTTATCAAGGCTGATGGTACTGCTGTCAAGTATGAGAGCGAGAAGAGGACAGTTGCTGATTTTACTGGTTTTGTCAAGGAAACTTTGGCTTAATATTTACATAGCGAACACAACCTCAAAGCAGTTATTTTTCAAAAACTTATTTCTGTCAAGAGACATAACGCACAACTGTTATGGTTGTAGAATTGCACAGAAGAACACGCTGTGAATATTTAAAGGATAAGATGTTGTGTCTCAACCGAACAACCGCATCCCGGTTACATCACATTTCCACTCCACGGTGTTACACGCGCATAGCACATGTTTACGCGTGGAGTTACTGACTTGTCAATCAATCAGCGTGTGCTTATGATTCTGTTCCGTAGGACAGTTTCAAAATCTCTCTTCATCAATTCAGTTATGTATCTACACTTGCAACATCATATTTCACGCCAGTTTGTGGATTATTAATAGTGGAACGAGTATGTTGTTCTTATTATGCACTGCGCCTGCTGTGGATATATTTTATACATGGCTGATCACAATCCCAAGCCTTCCCCGAAAAAAAGATCGAATTATACCTATGCATTCTTACGGTGACGTCGAATTTGGTTTATCTTAATCTTCCAATTGAACGCTGTTAACTTACAGTTATTTATGAATTTTGTTGCGCCATTGGTGCACAAATCTGATGAAGTAATAGCATCAGGCTTGAATTGGTTGTTGGTTCGATCAGAATATGGATCTGGTAAATAAGGCATCTCATCAAAGTTGGGCTCTAACTCTGGGATGGTTACAGTATTAGGCTTGAAATGGTTGCTGTCTAGGTGAAAATATGAACTCGATAACTCAGGCATCTCATGAAACTTGGGCTCTAACTCTGGCATACAAAGCGGTCTGCATCCATTATCTGGCTCTAATTGGTTGCTATATCGGTCAGAATATGGATCCGGTAAATAAGGCATCTCATGACACTTTTGCTCTAACTCTGGCACGCAAAGTGGTCTGCATCCATTATCTATAGGTTAGGGTAGACAGTGAGTACATATGTATCACCTGGTGAAGAAATAATCATCCAATGCACTCACTCTTACGAGGTATTCTCACAATCAACGCAGAAAAGGATTCTTTACTTCGCAAAAAATATTCGTGATAATAAGCAAGTTTGCATTCATCACCAGCCAAACGTTTAAAGTCATAAATATTTAGTTGTCGCTGAAAATTGCGGACTCCAGAGAGGTGAAAACAATGAACCACATCGGTCGAGATGTCGAAAATAATGCAGGAAATATGATCGCAAATTCTTACATTTCCTACTTCTGAAAAACGTCTATAGAAGGTGAGATCCGAGAATTTGCTTGTAATCTTCTACAATGACGAAGGCACGACCATGCGGTTTCCAGTAAATAACCTCACGCAATAGAACATGTTTTCCCGTTTTAAAATCTCTTGCAGGTTTTTTCTGAACGCATAGCGAAGTCCATAAGCAAACGAAATTTTGCTGGAAATTGTTCTGGAAATTCCGTGATCTGGAGCTGTAGAAAAGCACGGTACGTGTGGTCAATATAAATGGGTCGCTGTCATGGATCGTACATCATAACCCCTCCTCGGTCTGGTAGCAACCATGTTCAAAAGACGAACCTTCCACAACCTCGTTCTGTTTCGATACTCCATCAAGATTACGACTAAAGTTAAGTCAAGCACCCCAAGCAACTCTAGCATCGCTCCATCCTCTCTATGCGAATAATCCTTATAACTGCGAAGAAATCCTAAATTTACAATCCGTTCATTCGCAAATTTCGGCCAATACACGCTTTTACTTCTAACCACTCCTATGCTATTGCTGCGAATGCTATCATCCAATACGGACACGAGCTCCAGCAACAACCTGTATTGCGTCCATTAAAACAAGTCGGCAAATCCATCGATTTGGATATCCGAGCAGCCGTCACACCTCCTCGTACAATGAATTACGAATGGAATTAGCATCATCATTATCGTGCCTCGCTTTCCTCTACATTATTCTATTCATTCTATTGCTGTAGCGTTAACTTAAATTTTCATAGTTGTGCGATGTAAGCTACGATGCTACGATGTTGCAGCGATGTGGGGGTGTACGTTTTTGTGCGTGTACCCAAAAATATGACAAAAAAAAATGATGCAACATACAACAAAAAAGTACATTTGTAGATCTACTTCGAAGTAGTATTTGGATTTTGAAGAACTCTTCCAATGTACAGGATTTTTGTCACACCTTCTACAACACGGATTTTCAAGGATTTTCCGAAAATTTCTGTACCCTTTGGTACCCCCAAAGACACACATTTTTTGGCGATAATATTGTTGAATTATACTCTATGAAATTTTGCTCATATGGAAGAAAATCAATTCATTTTATAAAAGCGCACTGCCGTACCGGGATTACGTCCTCGTTACGAACTGAGAATGAAAGTAATATTTAATTTTACATGACACAAGTTAAGAGATAAATATGGTACTTGTGGTACTTTGCAGAGTCGGCTTTAGTTACATCCTTCCCCATTCCATGCATTTAGAACTCGATATCTCAAATAATGATGTTACTCTAACCAAATCAACATTTACCATTTCTTTCGACACTGGAATAGTATCCACGTGACTATGCATACTTGGTAATTCCAGCGGTCCTGGACATATATATTCGTTTCATATTTCTTCTTTTACTTCCGCTTGCTTATTTTCAATCCGAAACATCTGAGTTAATTATTGAATTACTGCGTATTTCAGCAACAAATAACATTGCGTGTACTTTCAGAGCCTCCCCTACATGTTTAATGCTATAAATGAAATGTTTCTTTTTAAGAGTTGGCATGGATCTTTGGTTTGCTAATGTTTTGAAATTTAGTACCGTCTCTAGTTTTCAATTGTATTATTTAATTTTAAGAATTTTTGGAACATTCAGCTATTGCTACCGTTCCTTTCTCGAACCAGTGACTGATACAGAGGACATGCTATAAACTATGCTACTATAAATGTTTAACCACGAGTAAGAGTGTAAGAGTCTAATGAAACTTTTTACTTATCTAGAGAGTCATTACTCGTGTGGCAAAATATATATTCTATCGGAACATTTTCAGAATATGATCCCTAATTTCCTGAATTATGCGGTACTCTCTAATTTCTAACATTGAAAACTAATCCTCGTTGTTAAGATAAACAAAAACCAAAAATGTAGCTAAAAAACTACCATAATTCGTGGGGCGGTTGCAGTAGTTGTCTGCACATAAATATCCCGTTTGTGCCCGAGTGTCGATGCTTCATGGCGAAATTTTGATATGAAATAATTGAATCCGTCATCGAAATCCGTCCCTCGGTAATCTTTAAACTCGGTTTGGCAGTAGATTGGATTTCCTGAAAATATCTTTCTTGTTTAGAAACAACACGATCGTAATTCGCTTGTCAACAAAACCTTCGTACCTCAAAGTACTTTTAAATAGAGTGAGAGATTCTATCATACGATTATCTTTCTCGCTCTTCGTTTCGGAAAGTGATTGATCATAATCGGACAACGAAGCAACAAACAAAATTGCGTCTACTTCTGAGGCCTTCCCTCGATGTACGCATTTTCCCCACGTCCGACGATGTGCCCGTTGTCCCCCGACGTCAATAAATTCAAATTGACACTTTTCTTTCTCCATGCAATAGCAATCCTTCCTAGGAGAGATTGTGCCAACAAAACATCTTGGGTCATAATAACATATTCTGGCTGCACGATCTCCTCCATACGGTTCAAAAATGAAAAATGAGAATCAATGACATTCATTTTACTCCTATCGTATGTCCAAGCATGTTGTACAGCATCTGCCTTCCACAACATATTCAAAATCTCCCATCGCTGCATAAAGAATACAGCATTCGCATTCACTCTTCGAGGAACTTCAGGATGCGTTACCTTATTCACGAATTCAATTTTTTTCTGCATCACTGCTTTCATAATTATCACTAATTCCTGTGATTGGTTTTTGCTTGACTTGACTCCGTAACTCTTCATAAACTTCAATAAACTCTTCGTACGCCTCTAATTCATCTTTCTCTAAATCACTTGCATCAATTACATTACAAAGCTGACACATTGCCACAAAAATATTGCGTCGCACATGGACAGCATAAAAAGCCTTTTCATCATCACTCAGTGGTTTGCCATGCAAGTATCGCATTTGTTTCATGATCGTCGTCTTTCCACTTTTTCCAGAACCCACGACTAAAAACACATTTTTTCAAGTGAGCCTACTTACCACTGCTAAAACGCAATGCTTGCATTGGTTTGTAAGGATCGGAATAATGCGTTTCGTGGCTAATGTGACTTGACGTTTCAGATCCTCGACGACAGTGGGTGGATGATCCCATGGACCTGTTGAAATTATAATTCATATTCTCACCATGATCTTTGCATGTGTCAGGATAGAGTGATGAATTTGTTTGTGAACGGCAGTTTCCCATGATTGTAAATTGTATGGTGTAAGTGAAGCACTTCCTTAAACCAAACCCAACACCACAAACTACTCCACAACCTTGCTAACAAACAAACCACACCCAAACCATCACACATCCCCCTCTGCAACAACCCTACCATCCACCATCGTTCACGAATTCTCCTCTACTATCTCCTCCTCCTCTTCCGGCGACAACTCCAACGGTATATTAAAAATCCTCCTAATCTCATCCCCCGACTTCCCCTTAATCATCACACTTATCTTTAAACACATGAGATCCATCAACGGTTCAATATTCATACAATTAGCCGCACTTAACAACTCATACTTCATCACATCATCCACACTGCTGTACGCACAATACCAAGGCTGAACCATATCCTCCATTAAATCACTCGTTAATGGTATAGAAATTGGTTTCATGGGATTAGTAGTGTAATGCTGACAAAATTCGATGATCTTAGTGAGTATCACGCCCTTGATTTTTAAGAGAGGTAGTATTTCTAGATTGCGAGTGTTGTGAGTGGAGTCGTCAATGGATTCGATGACGAGTTTGGAGAGTTTCAGGTCTTCGTAATCGACGGTGAAATCTTGTCCGTCTTCGCTGCGTAAAATGAGGGGTCGGTATAATCGTGATCGTTTTCGGGTTGGTGTTGGTGTGGGTGATGGTGTTGGTGTTTTGTTCATGGTGGGATTTGGTTTGGGTCTTTTTTTGGGTTTGGTGGTGTTGTTTTTTTGTGTGATTTAGAATTCAATACGTCGTCTGTCCGTAACATATAACATAGCTTACTTACTACTTACTTTGCAGTTAGAAAGAGACCGCTGAAGAGGGCGAGTTATATAACTATTGCCTATGAAAATTCGTCTCGCTCCACTGCCAAACTCAACTTATTCGCCACAAACTTGAAGAGACACACAAAAACCAATAAAAGAAGATTCATTATTACCATGGATGTTAGGAGTACAATAGCTTCTGCTGTGCCAAGGGAAGGAATGAATGATCTCTATAAGAAAATTGATAAATATGTATAGGAATGAATGATTGAGCTAGATGAATATCTTTATAAAATGAATAAAAAGAAAATTGACAGGGAAAAGGTGTATGAAATAATTATTAACGCCCCGGACTATGAATCCAACCCTTTCACAAATTTTTGGAAAGCAAGGTTGGCGGATCCTCGTGTACCAAGTCTTAAATCGAGTCAAGTTGAAAAGAATCAACATGTGGGTCGGTTAGGAAAGGGATAACTTTTGTGATCGGATTGAGAGTGATTACTAAATGATTAGATAACTATTACAAAATCAACAATTAAGTGATTGGCTATTGAATTACTCCCAATATTTGTTAATGTCAAAACCATTTGTACGGGCATCCTTGTTTGCTTGAGCAACAAACCCGCAAAATACAGGAAAACCATAGATGAAATGAAGTGAGCCTTCCGGTGGACTGCTTTTGACTTTCTCCCAATTCGCATAGCAACTGGGATAGTTCTTCTTCACGTCTAGTCCTGCAACACCTTCTAAACTCTGAACCCAGTTGATAAGAGAGGCATCTGCAAGTGTGAGGCTATCCCCAACCCAAAATCCATTGATGTTAGACTTATCTGCTAATGTCTTTTCAAGCTTACTCATGAAGTCCTTAATCACGTCGGTTATCTCTTTTTCCCATGCTTCATCCTTTTTCCCTTCTCCATAATCGATGTAATTCGCCTTGTTTACCATGCTATAATTTTGGGCAGCATGCATTCCACTCCAACCCCAGTGCTTAAGTGCCTCGAATATCTTTTCCTGGTAAAGAATAGAGTAATCAATGAGATTAATTACTTCAGAGGAACAGTCATTCTTTAAAGCCAGCATCTTCAAGATCTGATCAGACTCTAGGTACATATCGCCGTTAATTGCAAGTGCCGGCATGTGTCCAATGTTTCCTGTGATGAGCTTGTAGAGCTCCGATTTTACTCCAATTTTCTGTTTGCTACCGGGTGTCATCATGTTAGGGTCAAATCCCTCTGGTATATCTTGCAATGGACTGTCATCAAAACTGACTGTCACCCACGTCACGTCTGACATTCCGAGAATATGAAGAGCGACAGCAAGCTTCACACTTGATTCAGAAGCTGTGAATCCAAATGCTACAGTACCTTTATCCCAGCCATGCTCCGCTAGAGCTGCCTTTGATTCAGGCGGTAGAAGGAGTTTGGTTGCTGCGGGAGCGGTGGACTCGTGTGGACTCAAACAGTTTCCCATTATAGTTTTTGACTTCCAACAAAGTATTAAAAAATGAGTTTGGCACCGTGCACGTGACGTAAATTTTTTGAATAACATATACCGTATATTAAAATACATGTACTAGGGGTCAAAAGCGAGCGCGCTTAAATAAATTTACATTCGGTTGCATATTGCAAGTTCAATGTTAAAATCGAGCGCGCTTAAATAAATTTACATTCGGTTGCATACTCATGGTTCAATAACAGGGAAAACGATGACGCGTATTATATGTTTCGATCATATAACAACTGCTACTACTCCTCTTCCGAACCTGTAACTGATGAAGAGGATGAGTTGTAACTACAAAG
>Ga0115008_10000688_pt1 | contig 26117 bp, 24 predicted proteins | sample FraStrMetagenome_FD_87164 | JGI IMG/M metagenome (GOLD analysis project Ga0115008, IMG submission 87164) | Marine eukaryotic phytoplankton communities from Arctic Ocean - Fram Strait ARC3M Metagenome | ecosystem: Environmental > Aquatic > Marine > Oceanic | place: Fram Strait | collected...
CGACAGGCGGTTTTTACGTTTGGCCTGCTCCCATGCTTGCAGCGCTTTGTCGTAGCGCGCGGCTTCGTACTCTTCGTTGGTAAAGTACTTAACGGTTTCGTAATTTAACAAACTCTCTATGCGCAGCGTGCTGGCTTTAGAATCGGCTTGGGCGGCTTCGCGGACAAATGCGGTTCGCCAGTCGGTCGTAACCATCGAAAAGCCAATGTAGAGGGTTACCGCAATGATGGTAATAACGGCAAATCCGGGGCCATAATTGTACAGCAACAGGCTAATCACAAAGGCGATCTCGAGCAGCGTCGGGATAATGTTAAAGACAAAAAAGCGCATCAAAAAGTTAATGCCGCTAATACCCCGCTCGATATCGCTAGAGAGCCCGCCGGTGCGGCGGTCGAGGTGAAAATCTAGATCTAGGCCGTGCACGTGGCTAAAGACTTTAAGACCGATTTTGCGCATTGCCCGCTCGGTAACGCGGCCAAAGATGGTGTCGCGGATCTCGCCCAACAAGATCATAAAAAAGCGCGCAAAGCCATAGGCCAGCAGCAGCGCAGCCGGCACCACCAGCAGGCTGGTCGCCGCGTCTAGGGTGAGCGAGTCGACGATATGCTTGAGCAGAAAGGGGCTTGAAACGCTGGCCGCCTTGGACAGCACCAAGCAAAACAGCGCTAGTGCAATACGCGATCTGTATTCGAGTAAATAGGGCCAGATGGCTTTAAATACTCGCCAATGAATTTCTCGTTCGGCGTTGTCAGCATAATTGCTGGGTATCATGATGGGTCCCATGAACTAGTGTTGTCATTATTGGGTGGGCAGTGGGCGTTTCATTATGGACGCACCGTGAGTTGCCGTCGATGGCTAATTATTTTGAACCATTTTTACCGCGACCGATGCGCGCAATAGCTGAGACGAACTTTGGCGATCATAGCGCGGCGGCTATCGTCACTCCAACGTTGCGCCGCCCGAGGACCGCTGCACTTTATACTTTGTATACGAGGTGGCGGGCTTGGTAGACCTCGCCAAGCGCGAACAAGGCTGGATGATGCCCAAAATAGGGGGGTTGGACGTTTTAGAGGCTCTTTTTGAACCTAGCAAGAAATTCAAAAACAACCGTATTGGCCTGTTTAATGTAATCTGTACAGGGTACCAACGGTAAGGGCCATCCGAACTGCCGCCATCAGCGGGGCGCATTCCAATTGGGTGAAAATGGCTTGTTTGCACGATATACCTTGCTGTTTCGGTACTCGTTATATGAATCATCATTTTCCCAACGGCATCGAGCTCGGGTGGCATAAAAATCTCAATATAGTAGCCTCCGGCTAAGCGAATCATTACATCCATATCATTGGCTTTTACTGTAAAGACTTGCCGTTCAACTTCAGCCCAGCGTTCCTGATAATACTCTATGTAAACCCACATTTATTCGAATCCCAACAAGCCGAAAATATCGACAGCGCGGATGCATAAAAGTACAGCTTTTATGCTGCTGACAAGGTCTCAATTGTGCAATTTTTAAGGAAATTTGAGAACGGCATTAGTATTAACTAGCTCGGTCATCCTCCATCCATAACGTATCTTTTGCACTTGTAATGTCGCAATAGAAAGCGCTATAGCAAGATGTTTAGTGCCTCGCAGCAGGCGCCCGTTGTGTGTTCGTCGGCTTTATCCATAGGGCTTTTGGTATCTTTCAGTGTTTGATTATTTTGGCTTAAAATCTGGAACCACGCGCCGTGTTAGTGATCGAGCATATGGCGCCAGTTGTAATTCAGTATTCTGTCATAACATTACCAATATTTTTCTTGTCTATGGTATGGGCCAACAGGGCCGTACAGGCAAAACTCTCGGCCTGTACCCAGAAGTATTTGTCGCCATCACCGATAGAACCATCGGAATCAAACCCAGAGCAAATGCAGCCATAGATAGATTGAGTGTTGATTTGTAAAGAAGAAACGGGGTGGTGTGTAGCGCTTCAAAAAATTTACTATGTTCGTCCATCAATTTGGGTAGAGCTACCTATTTACCCAAAAATGATAGGGGAATACTCTATATTAAATGATGCTTTTCTTCTCAAGAAATGCAAATTTCCCACCGGAAAATATGTGCGTATGAGACATATAATCGAGAGGCGTATTTTTAAATATGAGCGATGCAAAAACAAAATCTAGCAAACGAGTTCCCAAGCAGGACATTGGAGCAAATGGCAATAAAAAATCTAAATCTGCTAATGCAAAGATGACCACTGAGCAGAAATTAACTCGCAGAAAGTTGGATGCATTAAAACGGGGAATCCACAAAATAACCGAGTCGGAGACTACGCCTTTCACGGTTCATATGTTGGGAGTTGGGAAAGCTGGTGCTGATGTGGTTGCGCAGGTCTTAAGGGATAAAATCGAGGATGATTCTGCAGGTGTTGGATCTGGATTTACAGCCTTAGCAATTGATATTGGCGATGACCACTTATCTCAGGTGCGCGAGCTTGCGGCGAAGTTGCCTGATCAAACCTCGCAAGTTGAGACACTCGCCTTAGAGTTACCCTCGCGAAACGATTTATTTGACACCCTAAGGCGTATGCGTGAGTTCCTAAAACTTGAGTATCCAAGATATTATTGGAATCCAAACTATGAACCATGGCTACCATCGCAAATAGAGATGTCCGATGAGAATGGGCATCTGCTTAGAGCCGTCTCGAAAGCCGTGTATGCGAAGTCTTATTACGATGGTGATCGTGAAATGCGAACGGTGCTAAGGCGTTTCGCAGATGCGGTGGATCGTTCTCCAGGTCAATCTGTTGTGGCGTTGGTGTTCGGTTTGGGTGGCGGAACGGGCAGTGGAATGACAGTTGATCTGGCTCGTCATCTTTCTAACGTTATGTTTGGAAGGCGCGTTCTTGTCGTGGGTATTGCGGTAGCTCCATGCGATGGTGACGACGAAGTGCATAGAGGTAGTAGTTTGTATCCTGCTTTGAACGAATTAGATTGCATGGGTGACGAGTCTAAGAATGAGGGAGTAGTAGCAGTTTGGGGTGACTTATATCGTAATCCCTTCACAGGTGGTGTCATTGTCGTGCCACAAAAATCGGTATGGGAAGCGAAGAAAAACCTAGAAGAAACACACGATCGAATCGACAAAGAACTATCAGCATTTCTTATGAGAAATAAGTCCGTTGATTTCTGGGAGACATTAAGACTTCTTAATTGGGTAGGTGCTCCCCCAACGCAACATGCTGCGGCCCGCACTCCCTATGGCACTAAATGGGCTCATGTTTTTGGTTTTGCTGATCTAGAGGGTGATCTATCCGCCTCTCCGGATATGGCCGAAAGATTAGGGGTACTTCCGTCCTACAAGCCCGAATTCATTGAATCTCGAGCATTAGATCCGGGCGATGAGCGAGCGCTCAAGGCTGTTTCTTGCCTTGGTGAAGCATTTTTATCAGATTCAGATGCCACCATAGCGGAGTCAATTGGCGCAGACGCAGGAGTGATCCAATTCGTCCTTCCATGTATTACTAAGCTTGATTTGGAGCTATTTTTTCAATCGAGAGCTTTATATGACGAAATGGATTGGCAGGAGAAATTGTGTGATCACTCTTGGCTTCTTGATTTAGGTGTACTGCTTTGTGAGCCTGCGATCCGGTTTAATGGCATGGCGGGTGAATGCCTTTGGGGGTGCGCATGTTGGGTGGTTGTCCCCTATAACGATATAAGAGGTCCCGAACAGTTTACTGTTGGGGTTGGATCGCAAGCAAAAAATATATAACAAAAAGGTGAATAGGTAATGCCGCTCGATTGGGAAAAAGTAAAAAAAAGGTATTCAAAGGGAGCCGAGGTGCCAACTGTTGCTGGTGGGAAAACTCTTACAGTTTCAGGGTGTGACGACAAAGCTATTTATATTCAAAACCCATTGTGGAAGGCGCAATTAAGCCGTAAAAACTTGGAACTCGGAGTAGAACTGATCGAAGAAGGACTAATAGATAGGGATCCTGGCTTGTTTGTGGAGGATTATCGAGTGTATGTCACAGACGAGAGGTCAACTTCAGCGGCACATATTTTATACGATTTAGGTTTTTTGGATGAGGACGAGGGTTTTACGGTTAGATGCTAGTTGATGGAAATTTGATGATGGTGCTGCTTGTGGCGAAGGGTTAGTCATTATTTGGCGGCTAGATCATAACGATAATTTCATAAATTAATGACGTAGGAGAAAGAGCTAATGGCACAACATTCGATGTACCACAGTGCGACCGGAGAGCAAGCACCCCACTGTATTCATGTGGTTGGTGTGGGAAGAACTGGAGCGGGTTACGTAGAAGGCTTGCTTCGGACTGGTGAGATAGAAGATATCTTAGAAAACCCAAAAGCGCGAGTTGCTGCGCTAGTAGTTGATATCGGCGAAAAAGATATGCAAGGAGCGATCGATTATGCGTCTGGATTCCGCTTGAGATTAGAGGAAAGAGGAATACCCCAGGAACGATTCCATTTTGAGGCCGTGCCACTAGTGGTGCCGGAGCGAAATGATCTTTTCAATTCTTTGAGGCGCATGCGAGAGTTCCTCAAATTGGAATATCCAAGATATTATTGGAACCCAAATTATGAACCATGGTTACCATCCTCAATGACCATGCCGGAAACGGGCGATCATATACCGCGCGCTGTAGCTAAGGCGATTTATGCTAAAGCTTATTATGACGGCGATAGACCAATGGAGGCTGCGCTTAACAGATTTGTGAAGCATGTCGAAGAGGCTGGATTGCCCTCTATGGTGCTCGGCTGCTTTAGCCTCAATGGCGGCACTGGCAGCGGTATATCTATGGATCTGATGCGCCATCTCTCGTCAGTAAAACTTGGTCGACGTATCCCCGTGATTGGTGTAGGGCAATTACCTAATTCGGGTGATGGTGAGGTCAATCCGGCTATGTTCCCGACGTTAAATGAAATTGACTGTATGTTGGACGATGATAAAAATGCAGGCGTGTGCGCTGTTTGGGGCGACCTGTATAAAAGTCCTTTTACAGGAGGGTTCTTGGCGGTAAATACTGAACATTCATTTCAGCGACTTTCCTCTTATACGCAAAACGATGACCAGAACAGAAATATTGATCCTGCTGTTCGTATTCGTATAGCGAATGAAGTGACCAATAAATTTGCTCAAGATTCCTTTATGCGATTTGCGTCGAAAGAGGACGGAAAACTGTTATTTAGGGCGTTACGGCCAGCAGGATTCACAGGAGCGCCACATGAAACAGTAAGTGGGAAATCTCGTAATTGGACTTTATATAATCTATCTAAGTTCACTCACCCCGGTGTGCAAGTCTTGCCTGGCGAAGCTATTAGCAAGTGGCATAAGGTTATGGATGAATGGGTAGATCATATAGACGATTATTCTGGCTTGAGTAAAGATTTCAAAACAGACTACGCAGAAGTGCATTGCCATGCACCCCGTGAGATTGGATTTGAAAAAATGAATGCTAAGTTAAAGTCGCATATTACCGATCGGTTCTTAGTGCCTGGTGATGACTCTACTTTGCAGATGCATAATCATGAGTTTTTTGACCACCTTACATCGTATGCAGACATTATTTTACCTGGCATGGCTAAAACCGATCTAGATGTCTTTTGGAAGGCTCGGGATGCTTACGATGAGTTCGACTGGGAAGAAAAACTTTTGAAGCATTCGTGGCTCTTAGATTTAGGTGTTCTGATGTCTGAGCCAGCTATCCGATTTAATGGAATGGCCGGTGAATGTTTGTGGGGTTGTGCGTGTTGGGTCGTCGTTCCTTATGACCAGATGAGGGGAGATGCATTACCACCAGCTGATCGAACATCTATTTTAGCTGAGGGTATTGACATGATGACAAAAACGGTCGTTGCGACTCCTTAACGGCTTAATTAGTGGCTGAAACTGGGCCCGTCGCTTTCAATGGCCGGGCCAACGTTTCTGTCAAGTATTACTTCGGGGTAAAACTATAAGAATTTGGAAAAATTATGAATCAAACTAACTCGATAGTTGATAAATATATTCCCGTTACCGTTGTTACTGGTTTTCTAGGTTCTGGTAAAACGACTCTTATTAATCGAATCCTTAGTGAGAATCATGGAAGAAAAATAGCCGTTATAGTCAATGAATTTGGTGAAGTTAGCATCGATGGTCAATTGATAATCCAAGAAGATCAGGAAGACCTTGTTGAATTCAATAATGGGTGTCTATGCTGCACTGTGCGGGGCGATTTGATAGAAACTTTAGTGAAGTTGCAAGCACGAGCAAACCTAGATGCAATACTAATTGAAACAACGGGATTGGCTGACCCGGCGCCGGTTGCGTCCACTTTCTTTTTGGCTGAAGAATTAACCGGGACTATGCGCATCGATTCATTTGTGGCATTAGCCGATGCCGTTAACCTTGAAATTAATTTGGAGCAGAGCGAAGAGGCAAGGGAACAGATCGCATTTGCTGATATTATTTTGATAAATAAGATTGATCTCGTTTCTCCAGATTCTTTGAAAAAAACTGAGAACATAATTAGACGAACGAATCCATTTGCAACTATTCATTACTCAACAAATAGCGATGTCGCCATAGATAAAGTGGTTGGTGTTGGAGCATTTGAACTTGAGGCTAAGTTACAAGTAGACCCGCAATTTTTAGATGATCTTGAGCATGAGCATGATGCGGAAGTGACGTCTTTTGTTTTACGTGAAGAAAAACCTGTCGATATGAACAAGTTTATGCTTTGGCTAACGCCATTTTTGATGGAGCATGGTGACGACGTATTCAGGACAAAGGGTATTTTTAACGCTAAAGGTTTTAAGGATCGGCAGGTATTTCAAAGTGTAAGGATGCTCACGTCTTTACATTCTGATAGGCCCTGGCGAGAAGGTGAGCAGCGTGTTACCGAATATGTCGTTATTGGACGTAATTTGGATAAAAGTGAGTTTTCTAGGGGTCTTAAGAATTGCATAGTTAACAAAGGTTAAAGTTTTTTACTAGAAAGGGCGGGTACATTTTTTAATTACACTTACTTAAAGAGGATATTAATATGTTCAATAATACATATCAAATTTTGGCTAATCTTGAGGGAAAAGTGGCAGGGATAGTAATCCCGCATCAGGCGACAGGTATTATTTCCGCGCTTGCTCTAGGGGTTTTTATTATCGGGACTGTCGGATTTGCTTCGCCTGAGTTTATGCATAGCGCTGCACATGACCTTCGCCATTGCCTTTCCTTTCCTTGTCATTGAGGACGGCTAGGTGATGCTAATGACTGGTGGTTTTATCAATAAACTTTTGATAACTGCATTGCTTGCGGGTGGTACCTCTGGAGTTTTTCTTGCAGGCATTCAGCATTTCACTGTTATACCAATGGTTCTTGAGGCTGAGTCCTACGAAGTGGAGGGCGGCCATGGAGATGACCATCACCATGGCCATTTTCAAGATCAAGAAGTGGCGGCTGGTTCTGAAGTATCGTTGGAGTCAGATCATGAAAAGAGTAGGACTGCATTCAACTTTTTAACCACTAGTGCAGTAGGTATAGGTTTTTCCTTATTGTTGTTGGCCTGTTACTCCATCCGTGGAGACATAAATTGGCGACAAGGTATCTTTTGGGGGCTAGGCGGGTTCGTAACATTTAATTTAGCGCCTGCTCTAGGTCTACCACCAACATTGCCGGGGGCAGACCTCGCTGCAGTAGAAGCGCGACAGTGGTGGTGGTTGTTGACGGTTGGATGTACTGCAGTTGGTTTGTTGATGGTGATATTCTCAAAAAAGAATACCTTAAAGGGTGTGGCTATCGGATTAATTTTATTTCCTCATCTACTAGGTGCGCCTCAAACCGATATGGCGACTAGTTTGGTGCCAGTTGAACTCTCCAAGGATTTCATAATGGTGTCACTTTTTACGAACGCCTTATTTTGGGTGTTACTTGGTTCGCTAACGGCACTAATATCGAGTCAGTTTCCTGATAATGATAATGGGTCGATGAGCGCACCAGATAATAGATAAGGGTTTACTTAGGAGTGTTGTAAAAATGCATATACAAGTTGGAGATGACATGCCTAAAGCGACATTTAAATACTTAGGTTCGGATGGTCCTTTAGATGTTGTCGACATCGCCTCCGATAATTTGTGTGTCGGGAAAAAAGTAGCACTTTTTGGTTTGCCGGGGGCTTTTACGCCAGTATGCAATGGCAAGCACCTTCCTGGATTTATTAATTCCGTCTCAGAAATTAAATCTAGAGGGGTTGATTTGGTGGCCTGTGTGTCTGGAAGCGATCCTTTTACCATGGCGTCATGGGCCAAAGGACTGGGAGCAGGAAATGATATTTTAATGCTCTCTGACCATACGGCTGAATTCACGAAGGCGATTGGCTTGGAGGTTGACCTGTCTGCTTTTGGTCTCGGTTCGAGATCGGAAAGATATTCAATGATTATCACTAATGGTGTGATCGAAGCGTTAAATATAGAAGATAGCATCCTTGTCTGTGACGTCAGCAGTGGTGAAGAGTTATTAGGGAGTCTCTGACACTACTTTTTATTAATTGTAATTGTTACATACCAATATCAACTTTTAGGAGTTAAGGGCTTATGTTTCACGGTGATATTTCTAGTAGTAACGATACGGTTGGTGTTGCGGTAGTAAATTACAAAATGCCGCGACTCCATACGAGAGCAGAGGTCCTTGATAACTGCCGTAAGATTGCCGACATGGTAATTGGCATGAAAAAAGGCCTGCCGGGGATGGACTTAGTGATTTTCCCAGAATATAGCACCCATGGAATAATGTATGACGAGCAAGAAATGTATGAGACTGCCTCGTCGTGCCCCGGAGAGGAGACGGAAATTTTTTCTGATGCTTGTAAAAAGGCGAACACTTGGGGGGTTTTTTCATTAACGGGAGAGCGGCATGAAGAACATCCCGATAAAGCCCCTTACAACACTCTTATTTTAATGAATGATAACGGCGAGGTAGTCCAAAAATATCGCAAGATAATGCCGTGGGTACCAATAGAAGGGTGGTACCCGGGAAACTGTACGTACGTAAGCGACGGTCCAAAAGGGATGAAGGTGAGTTTAATCATCTGTGATGATGGGAACTATCCGGAGATATGGCGCGACTGCGCTATGAAAGGGGCTGAGTTAATTGTTCGCTGTCAAGGGTATATGTATCCTGCAAAGGACCAACAAGTCGTAATGTCGAAGGCAATGGCATGGGCAAATAACTGTTATGTCGCTGTGGCTAATGCTGCCGGATTTGACGGTGTTTATTCCTACTTTGGTCATTCTGCCATAATAGGTTTTGACGGAAGAACACTCGGAGAATGTGGCGAAGAAGATAATGGTATTCAATATGCGCAACTTTCTACGTCATTGATCCGCGATGCACGGCGCACCGGTCAGTCTCAGAATCATTTGTTTAAGCTATTACATCGTGGCTATACAGGCCTAATAAATTCAGGGGAGGGTGATACTGGACTAGCTGCATGCCCATTCGATTTCTATAGCAAGTGGGTAAACGACCCTGAGGCAACTCGTGAGATGGTTGAGTCGTTTACAAGGGGAACAGTTGGATCAGAGGAGTGTGAAATCGATGGCATCCCTAACCAGAAAACTGGGTCTCATCGATAAATAAATGGATATATCTATATCTGATAAATATCACTGAAGCGTGTCGGGGAGGACTCCAATATGAAGTATTTAAATCTAGCAGCTTTATGTTTTTTTTGTACTATAGTGCCTACAAATACAAATGCATTTGAAATGGCGGCGGGTGACACTACCTTTTCTGTAACAGGTCGTGTAATTACTTATTATATTAATACGGAATGTGATAGTAATCCAGGAGTTGTTTCTGGGGCTGTGTTGTTGTGTTCAGGGAAAGGTGCAAATTCTGTCAGTAATGGATATCTACCGACTAGTATTGAGTTTGGTATTAAGACTACCCGTGGTGGGTACGATATCTCAGCCGGGTTCGATTATGAGTCGGGACTTGATGCCAACAAGGCAATTAACCTTGGAGGCGATACAGAAGCTAATCGTATCTTTCTCACGATTGGTAACGATGAGATGGGAACCATCCTAGCAGGTCGTTTTTGGGGACTGTATGGTCTCGATGCTACCTTAGAGGAGATGTCCCTAATAGGTGTGGGCGCAACTGCATCGGCCCGCAGTCCACTGAATACGCAGTTAGGAACTGCAGGGTATGGCTATATATTCACTGATCGACCAACACAATTAACCTATACCTTTCCCTCATCTGATGTTGGCTCCATCCAAATAGGTATATACCAACCCTTTGATCAGGCATTTGGAGCAGACTCTGGTTCAGAAGAGCCTGGGGTGCATGGAAGATTTCGTTATAACTTTGGTGAAGGAGGATTCATATCATCTAGTTTTCTAACGCAGAGTTTTAATAATGAAGCCGCGGGCATTAGTGACACTTCGTCAATCGTTGATGTCGTTGGTAAAGTTCCCATGGGTGATTTAACTTTTGTGGGTTCTTACTATTCGTCTAAAGGAGTCGGTCACACAGTACTCTTCCTAGACTCCCATGATGGGACCGGTAAGGCACGTGATTCTGATGGGTATTTTACACAATTGACTTATAAATCTGGTGATACAACGTATGGCATAAATTACGGAGTTACGAATCTGGATGCGACGAGTAATGACGAACTCACTTTATTAAAAAAGAACGAAAAGCTAACTATTGGCTTCTATCATGATTTTGTGCCGGGCGTAAAAATAATGGGTGAATATTCCAATTTCTCGGCAACTAGTCATTTGGGTGCAGATATTGAAAACGATGTGTTTAATGTGGGTATTGGATTCTTTTTTTGAGGGCTATGCTAGTTTTGTTAGATTAAAAATAACAGTTAAATAATAGGGTTACCTTGGTGAAGCATGTTATGAAAAGGCTCTCAGAATATTTAGTCTCAAGTGAGCCTTTTTATAAGCCGGTTGGGAGTGAAGTGGTTTATTACGAGGCACTCTTCGCAGACCGAACGCCAGTCATTTTAAAGGGCCCAACGGGCTCTGGTAAAACACGTTTTATGGAGTATATGGCGCACAGATTAAAAGTGCCGTTGCTATCAGTGTCCTGCCATGAGGACATGACCGCCTCAGATCTTTTAGGCCGTTTTTTACTGGACAAAGACGGGACCATATGGCGCGACGGCCCATTGACGCTAGCAGTCAGAGGCGGGGCAATTTGTTATCTAGATGAAATTGTTGAGGCGAGGCAGGATACAAGTGTTGTTATACATTCCTTAACCGACCATAGACGTATGTTGTTCCTTGAGAAAAAAAATGAGGCTGTTACAGCGCATGAAAATTTCCATCTAGTGGTATCTTATAATCCAGGATATCAAAATTCCTTTAAGGATCTGAAAGAGTCAACCAAGCAGCGTTTTGCTGCAATTAACTTTCACTATCCGGAAGCTCTTGTTGAAGCCGAAATAGTATCTCGGGAATCCAATATTGACCTGCGAATGGCTACTAAACTAGTGCAGATTGCTGGGCAGTCTCGTAACCTTAGAGGCCATGGTCTTGAAGAAGGTTGTTCTACACGCATGCTTATTCATGTAGCAAGACTATTGGCCAGAGGTATTCCAATAAGAGATGCATGTGATATTGGTATGATCTCCCCATTAACTGATGACGATGATATTCGTAAATCCCTCAATGCCTCCTTTGAAGCATGTATATAACGAAGAGAGTAGTTCGTTATGGTTGCTAGACTGGGAGGTTGCAACAGTGCCTGATCTTGGGGCTGATCCACAAACGTCGTCTAGTAATAAGATTGATAGCAGCCCGCCTACTAATTTACATGAAAATCGTAAGCGAGCCTATGACAGGCTGGTTAGTGCGGGATACGGGCTAGCTATACTATCTTCTTATGAGCGTTACTCTTCAGATCTGTTTGATATATTATTGCATGATGACGGCGCAAAACTTAGTGATGCCATGTCTGTTATAGCCATCAAGTCCGGTGCACTTGCCGCTGAGGCTTTGCCTTCAGCGGCCTTAAAAGCGTTAAGATTACTTCAGAATGACCCGGCTCTTTTCTATTTGTGGTTAGATTTGATGATGAGCTCTGCGCCTACGGTGCCTGAGTCAATGCTTCCTATTTTACTAAACACAGAGAAGTTACTAACTAAACTTAACATTCATCAACTTAGAGCGTGGATCTTTGCGGGTATTCGGTTTGGAGGAACTGATCCGGAGGCGCGCCTAATCTTTTTTACCTTTGCGGACCTAAATGCACAACTATGGTTAGATAAAGAGTCAGGTGCTACACCTTTTTTTGAGATTAAACGCGGGCTGGGGTTTTACATTAACGCATTATGGGGGGTTGATACGCAGCTAATTGAACATCCAATTAACCTAACAGATGATTTAGCGAATCGTACGAGCTTTTCGAGGGATACATTATATTTCCCTCCAACTTTTCCAGCGTATTTCGCGCAAGATCCCGCTAGCATATATTATGCCAGTGCCGCGCATATTGGAGCACATCTCCGTTTTTCGTTAGATAAGTTTCCAGTTAGACAATTAAAACCTCTTCAAGTGGCCATTATTTCTCTTATAGAAGACGCTCGTGCTGAGAGCATGGCGATGAATATATTCCCTGGTTTACGTCAGTTGTGGGGACCCTTTCACAATGCAGTAGCAGATGATGTAACTACTGCCCCCAAACTATTTGCAAGACTTGCACATGCATTATTCGATGATAATTACAAAGATGATAATAGTTGGGTTATGAGGGGGCGCGACATGGTTCTGGCGCAAAGAAAATCTTGGACCCAAGAAAATAGTCGCCACATAGGAGGCATTCTCGCAAATGAATTAGGTCAAATGAGAGTCCAGTTTAATGCTAAAAGTTTTATCGTAGAGCCTGCATATCGTGACGATAACCGAGGACTATGGGAGTTCGCCAGTAATGAGCAATCGCCCTCGATGGAGAGTTCATCGTTGGATTCCCTTCACATCAATCAAATAGAGGATAATCTCTATGTTGGGCCAATGGAATGTGATGAAGCTGAAGATGATGAACTTAATCAGCCACCAGTCAAAATATTGCAACTGGGAGAACCCATCTCTGTCGCTACTTATCCGGAGTATGATTATTTAACCGATTCTGAGCGGCCTAATTGGACGACGATTATAGAACACGCCCCAAACCTTGGATCAATTACCATTATTGATGATACTCTGGAAAAATATAAGGATGTAGTCAGTGACATTGAGAAACTAATTGGTAACGCAAAGATTGGTCATGCAAGAAAAATAAATAAAAAATATGAGGGGCATGATTTAGATATCGATGCTTGTATTGAATCAGAAATAAGTAGGCGAGTGGGGCAATCACCGGATGGTAGGGTGTATTCTATATTAGAGCGCAGAAATAGAAATTTGGCGGTAATGGTATTACTGGATATTTCAGAATCTACCAATGATAGGCTAGAGAACTCAAATGTTAGAGTTATAGATGTCGAATCGCAAGCAGCAGCCTTACTGGCGAAGGCGTTGACAGGACTAGGAGACCCATTTGCGATTTCAGCCTTCTGTTCGAACAAGCGTGAGGACGTTCGGTATTATAGAATTAAAGACTTTGACTCCGGGTATGATAATCACTCTAAAATGTATTTAGCGGGCCTTTCGGGTGGATTTTCAACTAGATTAGGTGCTGCTCTTAGGCATTCCGCTTTAGATTTGAAGACGCAACATACTCAAAGACGCTTGATCTTAGTCTTATCAGATGGGCAGCCATCTGATATTGACGTTAAAGACGATAAATACCTTGTAGAGGATACTCGCTATGCCATACACGGGTTGGCTAAAGAAGGGATTAATGTATTCTGTGTCGCCTTAAACGCTCCAAGAGAAAATAATTTGAATCGTATTTTTGGCGTGAAAAACTTTTTCCATATTGACGATGTGCGTACCTTGCCGTCCAAGTTACCGTCGCTCTACATCAGATTAACTAGTTGAGATAATTTCATTTATATGATGATTTTCAGCAAATTTTGACGTAATCCAATGTTTAGCACAAACATTTATTTACCTCAATTGTTAGGTGGTCTAACATCCCAAAACTACTGAGCATCGATTTGTAATCACGAGGCGTCTTAGGTGTATGGCTCGTTATTGAAATTATTCCAGCATGGTGACCATCGCTAATTTTCCATATATGAATATCTGTCACCCGGTCATCTGAATTATTTTCTAATGTGTTGATGATTGACGATATTTTGGCGCCTTCAGGGCTTGCGTCCAGTAAAATTGGCAGCGTCTGTTGGAGTAGTCCGTAAGACCAGTAGAGTATAATCAACGATCCGATCATACCCATTGTTGGGTCAAGCCATATAAGGCCAAAATATTTACCTAAAGTCAGAGCAATTATAGCTAGGATAGATGTTAATGCGTCGGCCAGCACATGATAGTATGCTGCCCTATAGTTAAAGTCATGGCCATGATTTACATCTTCTACTGAGTGGTTATGGTGATGCTCGCCAAGCATAACAACGCATATTCCATTCACCACTAGGCCAAATATAGCAACTACTATTGCTTGATCGAAACTAATAGACAAAGGATTAAAAAAACGGTGGAAAGAACCAAACATTATTGAGAAAGCGACGAGTCCCAAGATAATAGCGCTTAAAAAACCTCCTAACACCGTTATTTTTCCCGGGCCAAAAGCGAACTTGTCGTTTTGATGGTTTTTTCGTACGTAATAATAGGAAAAAATTGTAATGGAGAACGCAGCTGCATGTGTTGCCATATGCCAACCGTCGGCAAGCAGCGCCATAGAAAAAAATAATTTTCCGGCTACTATTTCTAGAGCCATGGCTAATATAGTTATTATCAGTACACCATATATCACTCGCTCCCTCTCAAGATTTAATGATACAAAATTATGTTCGTGGTCTGCTTTGTTACGAGCATTAATGTGCATATTCGCCTCTAAGTTTATCCACCTTATATTTTAATCTTCTCGCTGTTTTTTTTTACGATTAGTAAATGCCGAATAAACCGGAATCTTGGCTATAGCGGTATGTGTAAATTCTTTCAGAGAGGAAAAAAATGGTGCCTTATACGACACCAAGACGTTTTATTTTTTTCTTTGTTTTTTGGACAAAAAGTTGTTCGCTGCTTCGTATAACTATGACTCCACTATCAAGCAGAATCCGGAAACCATGTACTGCGAAGCCTTTTTTTTCAACCCCGATTATAACTCCAGATGATTTGCTCAAGTCGTCGTGGGTACGTATACCAATAAAATCCAAAATATTTTCCTCCCTCACTCAAGCCCGCAATAGCAATCAATTTTTAAGCACGTAAAATGATGATTTTAGTGGCGAGTAAAATTTAGTGATTGGGTCGATTTGAGCGGAGCTTATCATAGGCTTCTATAATTTAATGGATATTATAGTGGCAATTTCTTTACGATTTATAGCTAGGATTTTTCTAAAGCTATATTTTCAAAATCTTTCCAAACGATTATGGGAGATTCATTTTTGGTTAGATTGGGGTCTATTTCTTTGATATTTGAGTGAATAATAAGATCGCTATTAAAGGCTCCTAGTATTAGATATTGAATAAAGTCATCTGCTATTTCACTTATTTCTGTTTTTGCACCACATCTATAATTTAAATAGATGTGCCATTTTGTTCGTGTTCTCCTCTCATAGATGTGCTCACATATTGGAGGCCAGAATAGTGTAAATTTGTTAAAGCTACTGCTAGTAATCACACTAGGCCTCCATATGTGTTGTCTAGTTCAAAAAATTGATATTATGTAATACTTTTTAAACTACCTTATCAATTTTTGTTAGGCTACTTTGGATAGCACTACATCTTTATCTAGCAGCCATGAGTGACACATTTTTTGTTCCTCGGAGCTTAATTTCAAGTAACCATCATGTGCTTCCCAAAATTGATTTAAATCGCCTTGTGAAATCCCTGTCATTGATATGTCTGCATAAGATGTTAGGTGATCGAAAAATTCATGATGGGCGATGTTTATATTCGATTTGCCTCCAGTTTTAAGAAAACTGTCAGTTAAGCGTTGGGTGATTTTCTCTCCGAAGTGTTCAGAACCGAGTTCTCTAGGCACATGGAGATGCACATCGGCGGTTTGGGTTCGGAATTCTTTTTTTAGGCCAGAAAAGTCGTCTAAATGGTCGATCCATTGGTCTATAACACGCCGCCATTTACTGATGGGTTCTCCCGGTAGAACTTGTACTCCTGGATGAGTAAACTTTGCTAGGTTGTAATAGATCCATTGGCCCTCATCAGCAGAATTGATAACTTGTCTTAAAGCCGAATCTGAATCTCGAAGCGCGAAACGCATAAATGAATCTTGGGTAAATTTATTTGTCACTTCTTGCCTAAAGCGATCGCGCACCTCTTGCACGCCTGTGGGTGTATAACTGGTGAGCCGTTGCCACGAGTGTTCAGTATTTGTGATAAAAAATCCGCCTTTAAATGGATTACTATAATCTTCATCTAAGTTTTTAGTCACTGACGCATTCTTTTCATTATTAGATATGTAGGCGAGTTCATTTAGGCTAGCGAACACGTTAGGTGATGTGTCTCCATCGCCGCTATGCGGAAGTTGTCCTACGCCAATGACGGGCATTTCCCCCCCGAGCTTTTCGTTCGCTAAGTGTTGCGCAAGATCTAGCGCGATACCACTGCCTGTTCCTCCGGCCAAATTAAAACACACCATTATTCGTGATTTTAGTTCGGATTTTTTTAAGTGCGCTATAAAAATATCTAGTGCTTCACTCAAACCGGTAGAGTCGTCAGCATAAGCGGTGTTGTAAATTGCTTTAGCCACTGCTCTCGCAAAATGAGATCCAGCTTCCGGTATGTCGGTTTTCTTATTTATCCAATTTTTCTTAGATCCAGAAAGAGCTGTCGTAGACGTTATTAGATCACTAGATTTTGGTACATCTAGGCAGACTGATTGAAAATTAAAGTTATCACCCGGTATGCCCTGCTCTTCTAATCGACATTTAAGCGTGTCCGCGTAGTCTTCGGGCCGGCTTAAATACTTAGACCCAATATCCACAACCATGGCAGATATTCTTGCTCTAGGGTCCAATAAAATATCTTCTATTTCACCCGTTCGGAGGAGCCCGTCAACGTACCCTGCGCCGCTTCGTCCAATTCCAATAACGTTTAGGCAGTATGGTAACTGCGAGTCTTTATCGTTGGTTTCTGTGTTTGTCATTGTACTGTCCTTGAGTTAGATAAGTGGGTTCAGTTTTTCCAAAATTCACAAGGCATAGAAATAACCCTATTCGTACTATCAGATCAATAGGTGGCGCTACCCATTTTATACTTTGCATAGTTATTGGTACGTAATTGTTCAAGCCTGTTTATTCGTTAATTAAGTCATAGTCAAAGTCTTTTGGATACGCTACAGTGGATCCCATAAGATGTTGTCGGTTATTGTTGACCTTGTGATGCAATAGAGCCCATCAGGTCGAGTAAGCAAAAAAGCTCCGTAACGATACTTTGCAAAAAGTATCGTTACGGAGCTTTTTTTTTATTTTTAAATAATATGGAGTGAGCTTTCCTATGCATCAAATAAATAGACGCGCGTTAGCAAAGAGGGGCGCACTTGCACTAATGGCGAGTGCATTGCCGTCGTCCTTCTCAAGAGGGTCAGCAAATGCTACGAATACAGTAAAGCTGGGGATTTTGCATTCACTTACTGGAACCATTGCTATTGCCGAAAGATCTGTTGTTGAAGCAGAGTTACTAGCAATCGACATGATTAATAAAAAAGGAGGTGTGTTAGGAAAAAAAATTCAACCCATTATTGAAGATGGCGCGAGTGACCCAGCTACCTTCGCCGAAAAGGCAAAGAGATTACTTGAAAAGGATCAGGTGGCTGCGGTGGTCGGATGCTACACATCTGCAGCTCGCAAGGCTGTTCTTCCCGTTTTTGAAAAACTAAATGGGCTACTTTATTACCCTACTTATTATGAAGGACTTGAACGCTCTCCAAATATCATTTATACGGGCCAAGAAGCTACACAGTCATCGATTGCAGCAACTGAATGGCTGCATAAGAACCGCGGCAGTAGCTTTTATTTTGTCGGTTCCGACTACATATGGCCTAGGACTACGATCAAACTTTGTAAATCAACACTTCGCCGTTTGCACGCTGAGGTGGTCGGCGAAAACTATTACCCGCTTGGCCACATAGAATTCTCTTCAGTAATTAATAAAATTAAAACTGCTAAGCCTAGGGTAATAGTTAACTGTGTTGTAGGAGGAAGTAATGTCGCTTTTTTTAAGCAATTAAAGGAATCAGGTTTGTTAGATGGAAATACAACAATACTCTCGCTAGCTGTAACTGAGGAGGAAGTGTCCGGAATAGGTAATGAAAATGCTGCTGGTACCTTATCTTGTATGAGTTACTTTCAGAGTTTGGATAATGTATCCAACAATACATTCGTAAGATTGTTTAAGGATCAATACGGGCCTGAGAGAGTTACAGGAGACACTTTGGCATGCGCTTATACGGCGGTTTTACTTTGGGCAATGGCCGCGGAAAAAGCGCAGAGTTTTGATGTCCAAGCAATAGTGGCTGAGTCCTCAGAAATGGAAGTCGATGCCCCAGAGGGTAGGGTTACAGTCCATAAAGATAATCATCACTTATGGAAGCGTACCCGTATTGGAAAATTCAAAGAAGACGGACAGGTTGAGATACTCTATGAATCACCATTGTTAGAACCAAAACCATTTCCTGTTTTATAGATCTAAATCAATTAGTAAAGCTTATCGTTGTTACTTTTTATCTTTTGTAGCTTATGGAGGATGTTGAGTTGAGTATTGATACTATCGCTATGCAAGCTTTTACAGGTGTTAGTATATTTAGCATACTTATGTTGATGGCATTGGGCCTCACTATCGTTTTCGGACTGATGGGTGTTGTAAACATGGCTCATGGCGAATTGATGGCCATGGGTGCCTATACAACATACGGGGTATCGATATTTTTCCAGAAATATTTCCCCGGTTTGTTGAATGCCTACTTTTTGATCGGTATTTTTACAGCATTCGTGGTTACGTTTTTTTTTGGTTATTTTCTAGAGCGAACTATTATAAGACGTCTTTATAAACGACCTCTTGATACGATGCTCGCGACCTGGGGTATTGGGTTAATACTTCAGCAGTTATTCAGGCAGTTTATTAGTCCCAGACCCGTAAGTGTTCCAACATCAGAATGGTTGCAAGGATCGCTTTATGTGACAGAGTCTTTGTCATTTCCTCTTAGTCGTATTTTTATAATTTTTCTAAGTATAACCGTAGCCACTTTACTATATATTTTCCTTCACAAAACACGATGGGGGATATTGATTCGGGCCGTCACACAGAACCGCGAGATGAGTGGGGCCGCGGGTATAAACCAAGATGCCGTTAATACATACACGTTCTCTTTAGGGTGTGGCTTAGCGGGTATCGCTGGTAGCTCATTTACTATGTTGGCCGCTACGGCTCCGGATATCGGTCAATCTTATATCGTAGATACATTTATTGTCGTTGTATTTGGTGGTGTTCAGAGTTTATTCGGTACGATTCTGTCGGCGGCTTTGATCGGCCAAATGCAAACATGGCTTGAGTTTTACTTTAGCGGATCTATGGCTCGGGCCAGCATATTAATGTTGGTGATCGTCGTACTTTATTTTAGGCCCAATGGGCTGTTTTATAGAAAGGTGAGAGGCTAGTGAACAATTTCTTGGCCATCACTGCATTTTTAAAATTACGGTCGAGTGCTTTCGTGAAGATGCTCGACCTCTTGGAATATCATTCGTTTAGAATTTTTATCATATTGATTTTATTATTTTTCCCCTTAACTCTCGATATCTATAGTCTGAGTTTGCTTGCTAAGTATCTGTGTCTTTCTTTTCCAGCTGTGGGGATAGTGCTCTTTTGGGGGTACGGCGGAATTTTGAGTTTAGGGCAAGGCATTTTTTTTGGAATTGGAGGCTATCTGATGGCGATGTTCTTAAAATTAGAAGCGGCCACTAGTTCCGAGGCTTCCTCAAGTAATGCGCTTGCATCGTATTTTGGATCAACAGGCCTTCCTGACTTTATGGTATGGAACGGTATTGAGAAACTCCCATGGTTTTGGAAGTGTTCACAGAGTATGCCGATGACGATCGTTCTTATTATCGTACTACCATTTCTAGTTTCTTTTTTATTGAGCTACCTTAATTTCAGAAAGTCGATTAGTGGCGTCTATTTTACTATCGTGACATTGGCATTATCTGGAATTGTTTCGATCGTTATTATAGGCCAACAAGGTTACACCGGAGGAATTAATGGAATTACGGACTTTAGAACGTTTGATGGCGTTGATCTAGACACGGTTCAATCTAAATATGTTATGTATTTTATAACCTGCGGATTACTTATTTGTACGGTTTTTTTTGGGCGTTTTATTATTCTTTCGCGTGCGGGTAATGTTCTGCGAGCGATTCGTGATGAGGATGACTCTCTGAGATTCTTAGGATATAACACGCCTCTTTTTAAGTCGGTTATTTTTTCGATTGGCAGCGTCTTTGCGTCTATTGGCGGAGCTATGTTTACAATTCAGACGGGCCTTGCCTCGCCATCACTCATTGGAATTGCAACATCCATTGAAATGGTCATCTATGCCGCAATCGGTGGTCGATTATCACTAGTAGGCGCTGTCTATGGTTCTGTCATTGTGAACGGAGCTAAAACATATTTCTCTGGGAATTTTGTCGAATATTGGACTTACTTTATTGGTTTTATTTATTTGTTTGTTGTGCTGTATTTACCCTTTGGGTTGGCCAGTCTATCGTCTCGATTTAAGGCTAGCCTTCAAAATCGGCGCTTAAAAAAGTGACAGATATTCTTACTATTTCTGACGTGTCAGTTAATTTTGACGGTTTTATTGCAATCGATTGTTTAAGTATGTGTTTGTCACCTAATGAACTGCGTGTTGTTATAGGGCCCAATGGGTCAGGTAAGACCACCTTACTTGATATGTTATGTGGAAAGACCGTACCTACGTCTGGCTCAATCTTATTTAACGGACATGAATTGACCGATATGGAGGATTACCAAATCTCTCGGGTCGGAGTTGGTAGAAAATTTCAGTCTCCATCAATTTATCAAAATTTGACGGTATCTGAGAACCTGGGTCTTTCATCATCTGCGGACCGAGGTGTTTGGGGAACATTATTTAGACCTAACTCACGCGATGTTAACCTCCAGATAGAGGCCGTCGCCGAGCAGATCTTTCTCAAGGAGCAGTTGCAAAAGAAAGCAGGGATTCTTTCTCACGGTCAAAAACAATGGCTCGAGATTGGTAAACTAATCATGCAAGATTCGGAGTTAATGCTACTTGATGAGCCGGTTGCAGGAATGAGCCCTAAAGAGTGCGAACTAACAGCCGCGTTATTAAAGGAGATCTCTTTGGGACGTACTTTGATCGTGGTCGAGCACGATATGGATTTCGTTAATTTGATATCACAAACGGTGACAGTGCTCGATCAAGGCAGAATTTTAATTGAGGGTACCCTTGATAGCGTAAGGAAAAATAGACAGGTGATCGAGGTGTATTTGGGTGAATAACTCGCCAGTGATTTTGGACGTTAATGATCTTAACGTGGGTTACGGTGATAGTCACATCATTCATGACGTTAGTTTTCAAATTAATACGAATGAATGTGTAGTTATGTTGGGGCGTAATGGCATGGGTAAGACGACCTTATTCAAGGCATTAATTGGCTTATTGCCATCGATTTCTGGGGGCATAAGTTTCCTGGGTCATTCAATGCGGCAAAAAGAAAGTTACCAACGTGTTGCATTTGGCATGGGGTATGTTCCTCAAGGCAGAATGATTTTCCCTTATTTAACGGTAAGAGAGAACATCCTTACTGGAGTATATGTAACAAAGGAGCGAAAGGTACCGTCGTTTGTGTATGATGTTTTTCCCGCTCTAAAAACGATTAAAAATCGATTGGCTGGCAATCTCTCTGGTGGGCAACAACAGCAATTAGCGTTAGCTCGTGCTTTGGTTACAAATCCAAAGATTCTTATCTTAGATGAACCAACAGAGGGCATTCAGCCCTCTACGATAAAAAGTATTGCTGCCTCGTTAAATGAATTGAGAATTGAACGGAAGTTTGCATTGCTAGTGTCAGAACAGATGTTAAGTTTTGCATATGAGATTGCAGATCGATTTATTGTTTTAGACAAAGGACGTATTATTTTTGAGACCAGTGCTCAAGATGTTGAACCCAAAAGGCTTCAAGAATTACTATCTATCTGATGACCCGCGTGGTCGCAATGCCCCGATTAAAACCCCCTTCATTTAGGTAAATGTACCTATTTACTCTCATGCTATTAAAAAGTGATGATGGTCTTCAGAGGTTAAGAAATGGCGTGGCAACCTCCACACATGAGTTGCTACATATCGGCAACGGGGATAGTTAAACAAATATAATATAGGGAACGTACCATGAGAGGTTTAGTCCCATTAATGGTAAGTATCGGCTTACTCGCAGGTCTTGCGACGTGGTTGTTTTTAACTGCAGGTGGAATTCTTATATGGGCAGCGTTTGTCGCTTGGGCCTGTTTTTTTCATAGTGGCGGTGATGTTCCAGCACTCAAAAGTACAATGATCTGTAATAGTTTCGGTGTTTTATCTGCCTGGATAGCGGCACTCATGTTATTGACTATACCGTTAGGTGAGTCTTTAACTTTGCCATTGTGGGCCGGAATTATTGTTGGGGTCACAGTTGCAGCTTATACAATCTCGGCAAACGTCACATTTCTTTCGTCAATCCCTGCTACTACATATGGCTATGCTTGCTCCTTTGCCTTTTTACTGCAGACCCCAGATAAATTGAACGTCGAGAGTTTAACAGAGGCAAGCCTGAATAATGTTCTTTTCGCGGTTGTTTTATCCATGATTATTGGCGCTGGCTTTGGGTTCTTGACCGGTAAGTTTGCTACGATTTTGACTGCTCGAGAGGATGAAGATGAGGGTTTAGGCGAGGCTTGATAAAGTGATTATTTAAACTTTACCAAACCGTTATATATTATTGATCGATACAAGAGCAGGATGTTTTTACGCGTTATGTTAGTTATTGTTAATTTGTTCATATTACAGAGAGGTTACATAGACACCTCTTATAAAGGCCTTTGATAAGGTAACTCGATGAATTAACGGTAATTAACATAACTCCGTAAAGGTATATATTTTGACTTGGTCTTGGTAATAAGTAGGAGTTGAGCAATGGGAGAATGGCGGAATACAGCCAACCGTACTTTGTATCAAGATTCGACAGGCGATATCCCGTTTTACATGCCCCCTTATTATGATGTACATGTTTTTTGTTGTGTCCATGAACGACCTCCTAAGCATAGACGAGGGTGCTGTAAGGGTAAGGCATCCTCTCTTTTGTGCGATTACATGTGCAGGCGCGGAATGGCAATGGGGTTATCCCGCATTAGGATTAATCGTGCTGGTTGTTTGAATCGTTGTGAAATGGGTCCAGTTTTGGTGGTCTATCCAGAGGGAGTCTGGTATTCGTATTCCACGGAGCAGGATGTCGATGAGATTCTACGCTCTCATGTTATCAACGGTAAAATTGTGCAGAGACTTTTATTGCAACCTGATTCTGGGCCTCGCCACTAAGTGATCAATGCTGTGAAATGATTAACAGACTCTCTAAAGAATCTAGTCCCTATTTGTTCCAGCACAGTACTAACCCTGTGCATTGGCAACCTTGGGATGACCATGCTTTCAAGGAGGCGCAAAAGAGCAATAAGCCAGTGCTGCTTTCCATAGGTTACTCTGCGTGCCATTGGTGCCATGTGATGGAGCAAGAAAGTTTTTCTGATCCCTCCATTGCTGCGCTAATGAATGATCTGTGCATCAATATTAAAGTCGATAGAGAAGAGCGCCCTGATATCGACAAAATTTATCAATCAGCGTTGGAAAGTATGGGCTTGCAACGTGGTTGGCCCCTCACGATGTTTCTCACTCCTGCTGGCGAACCTTTTGGTGGAGGCACATATTTTCCGAAAAATGAGCGGTTCGGCTATCCCTCATTTCCAGATGTTATCAGGTCGCATGCAGAGCTCTTTTCCAGAAATCCTCAAAAAGCCCATGAAAATGCGAGGAAAACTTTAGACCAACTTACACAAAAAACATATAGATTAGGTGACAGCGGATTTTCATCAGAATTTCTCAATTATAGCGCGACGCAAATCCTAGACCAGATGGATATAGTATACGGCGGCTTTGGAATAAACGAGAAATTCCCACAGGTACCTTTTTTAGAGCATTTGTGGCAAGCGTATGTTCGCACAGGCAGCTTGGTTTTTCGAGAATCAGTTGTCAGAACATTAAAGCATATGTGCCTTGGTGGTATTTATGATCATCTCGGGGGTGGTTTTTCGCGTTACACCATTGATGACCGTTGGTTGGTCCCACATTTCGAAAAAATGCTTTATGACAATGCGTTGATCGTTTCCTTTCTTTTAGTTGTATGGCGGGAGACCAAGGACCCACTTTTTTTTAATACAATAACTGAAACTGTGAATTGGCTTATTCGTGAAATGCATCAACATAAAGCAGGTTTTTGTTCGAGTTGCTCTTCGGTTAACGACGCTGATGGGGATGGGTGTCTTCAGGAGGGTGCATTCTATATTTGGAGCGAATATGAGATAGATCAAATTTTAGGAGATGACTCGGCGCTATTTAAAAAATATTATGATGTTTCAGATCAAGGTAATTGGGACGATGGTAAAAATATCCTGAATAGAACGGATCATCCGCTCACAATGGATTCCAGTTTGGAAGATAATCTCAAAAAATGCCGGAAAATTTTATTCGACGTTCGATCTAAGAGAATTCATCCCGATATAGATGATAAAATTTTGATTGATTGGAACGGATTAGCTATCGCGGCTGTGGCGGAGGCAGGAGCGACCTTTGGACAAGAAGACTGGATTATATCTGCGGCAGATGCTTATAGCTTTATTAAAAGCGAAATGTTTACAGGCACGGTGCTTCACCATAGTTATAGAAGTGGGATAAAGACAGATTTAGAATTACTGGATGATTATGCCAACCTTTCATACGCCGGTTTGACTCTTCACACTATTACCGGTGATGCTACTTATTTAAAAGATGTTAAAAGTTGGGTCGCTAGGTTAAAAGAACATTATTGGGATGTGAAAGAGGGCGGTTTTTTTCTAACGCCAGACAATCAAAGATCTCTCATTATCCGCTCTAAATCAGCCGCAGAAAGCGCAGTGCCGTCTGGTAATGCGATGATGCTCAAGGTGCTCTGTCAGCTCTTTTCTTTGACGGGTGACTCTTTATATCGAGATGATGCTAAAAGCGTTTTGTCTGCATTTTCAGTTGAAGCGGAATCTAAATTTCTCTCAATGGTTTCGCTTTTAAACTATAGTCAGTGGCTGAGTGACTTCCCACAAATTATCATAGCGATATCTCCCGGGGACGCAAATACTAAAGTTTTGATTAACAAAGTCTACTCTGCAGCAATTAACCCATGCCACATAATTAATATCCGCCTTGTTGATTCTTGCATAAAAGGGCATCCAGCTTATGGAAAATATCCAATAAATAACAAAACAACTGTTTTTATTTGTGATAAGCACACATGTCAGAATCCAATTAACGAAATCAATGAATTAGAAAGCTCATTGGAGAGTATGTAGCTTTTTTTTTGAACGGGCTGTCTGAATAATATTTTTAATTAGATCGGCTACATTTAGCTATGCGAGATATAACGTTATGGAAATTACAGTCTACGGGACGCGATCAGGTGCATTTTGTAACGCTGCGCGTCAGTTGTTAGATAATCACGGTATCACATTTGTTAGTGTCCTCATGGACAATGACGGCACACTTCGCAGTAGTGTTAGAAAAAATAGTCAACGAGATACTTGTCCGCAAATATGGCTCGGTAAGGAGCATATCGGTGGTTATAGTGACTTATGCGATATTATTAAGTCAGGTGGATTGATCAACAGTACCCAGCAACGTTCACAGTACACGATTGAAAAAGAAAAAGAAAAAGAAAAAGAAAAAGA
>Ga0115008_10000689_pt1 | contig 26093 bp, 26 predicted proteins | sample FraStrMetagenome_FD_87164 | JGI IMG/M metagenome (GOLD analysis project Ga0115008, IMG submission 87164) | Marine eukaryotic phytoplankton communities from Arctic Ocean - Fram Strait ARC3M Metagenome | ecosystem: Environmental > Aquatic > Marine > Oceanic | place: Fram Strait | collected...
AAACAGCATAACAAAAAGAGCAAAAATCAGTGTTTAGGTACTACTAATAATAATTTACAGTGTATGCGTTTAGTTGAAAGTGGTATTAACTATTGTTTTCAGCATAGATTACCAACTAAACCTAAGGTAAAAAAAGAAGTAAAGTTCGATGGTTCTAATATTAATTACATATTTAAAGGTATGCGGATACCTACATATGTACTTCGTGTTATTGACCCTTTTAGTGGTAAAGGAAATATTCTAACATGGCTTGAAAAGCGTAAACGCGTGAAAAACAAAACGTTTACCATAGAAAGTTATAATGGTAATATACAAAACCCCCGAAATGTTTTTTTAAACCCCCCTGTATATAATGGTAAGTTTGTTATAACATGTCTTCCATACTCAAGTATCAGTCAACTTGTAAACCCACATATTTTTAAGTGCTATCCGAGGACAAATAATCTTTTTAGGTGTTTTCTAAAAAACTTATTAATTGACGTGTCTTTAGGTGGTATTATAATTGTACCTTTAAGTTTTTTTTCTTGGAGGGAAACTGAGGATGATGAAGATCGGAATTTAAGGATTAAATTCTTTAAATATTATGATGTTTATCGGGTTAATATTTTTGAGGATATAGTGATCAAAGGTACTTCATCTCAGCTTTGTTCTTTTTTTTTTAAAAAAAAAAGAATAAGACCAATTTGAGAAAATCCCCTTCCACCACTAATCTGTTTCTGTTCTAGTTCAGCACCAGACGTGGAGTTTAGGTATGATTTTCATGACTGTAATCACTTTGGATTTGATATTTTTTTTTGATATCGTTTGGAAGAGGAAAAATGCAAAATATAATTAAATAATTATTTTATATTAGTATTTTGGGTTTTACTTTTATTTTAACACTTGGTGTTATTTTTTATTTTATCTAACACTAACTGTTTTGCCGACATTTAGTTTAGTTTTTGTTCATTTCTATTCAACTAAAAAGGAGTGTATTTTTATTTAATTTTAGTATTTTGAAGTATATGAATTATTCTGGTTCAGAATTACCACTAAGGGTTTTTATAACACATGCAAGTTTAACTAAAATTAAAAATTTAGTAGCGTATTGGTGAGTATAATATTAGAATTTACTAAATAGTTTAAAATAATAAATTTTAAGTATATCAAATATTATTTTACTATTTCATAAGCTATTCTAGCCTATAATAATTATGGTAAGGTAAAAGCTTACCTTTGTTAAGCTTAACCAGCTTGAGAGAGTGTTTGGTCACATTAAAAATGAAATAATATTTAAACTTCTTTAGAAGTCAGCAGTGAAGAATATTTGAACAATAAGTAAATACTTGATTCAGGAATATCCTATGGGTGATTTAAAGCATTTTGTTGTAAAACCCTTTCAACTAATGAAGATAATGACTGTAATTAGTAAGAAGAAGTTCTAACAAATACTTGTGCCAGCAGTTGCGGTAATACAAGAGGAGCTAGTGGTATTCGTAGTTATTGGGTGTAAAGGAAGTGTAGGTGGTCATATTTTAATAGTATTAAAATTAAGATAATATTTTAATATAGCTTTTGTAAATAAAGACTAGAGTTATTAAGAAGATATGTGGTACTTGTATAGGAGAAGTTTAATTTTATAATAATATTAGGAACACCAAAAGCTAACGCAACTATCTATTATTAACTGACACTAAGGCTTGTAGGTTTAGGTAGCAAATAGGATTAGATACCCTAGTAGTCTAAACAGTCAATGATGATTATTAAATATTAATATATTAATTAGTATTATAACTAACGTTTTAAATAATCCACCTGAAAAGTAGGTTTGAAAAAATGAAACTCAAAGAAGCTGACGGAAACCTTATACGGGTGATGGAGTATGTGTTTTAATTAGATAATCCGCAAAAACCTTACCTATTTTTAATATTATTGTATTGAATCAATAAAAATAATACAGGTATTGCATGGCTATCGTCAGTTTGTATTGTGAAATGTTAAATCACAAACAAAACCCTTGTTTTTTTAACTATTTTTTATTTAATAGCACTAAAAAATATTTAATGTAAATTAAATGAAAGAGGATAATCGTTAAGTCATCATGATCCTTATAAATAGGGCTATATATGTACTACACAAAGAATCACAATATGAAACAAAACTGTAAATTAGAGTAAACATTAAAAATTTTTAATATTCAAATTATTTTCTGAAACTTGAAAATATAAAGTAGGAATCACCAGTAATCGTAAATCAGCATATTACGGTGAATATGTAATTAGGTTTTGTACATACTGCCCGTCACGTTTCTGAAGTTAGTATAGTTAAAAGGAATACATAGGTATTTTTAAATTATATTGTTTTTCATATTAATTATTTTTTATTACTATATTGGCAACGGAGACGAAGTCGTAACACGGTAACTGTAGAGGAATCTGTAGTTGGAGAAAGTTTATATTGTTGTTTATATAATTAATTATTGTATACGTTATTATAAAGTCTTATAATTAAAAAAGTAGTATTTAATAATTAATGAAAAACTAGGTATTTATTTATACAACATTTAATTGAAAAGTAATTTAAGTTTAAATTTTTATAATTATGTTTTGTTAATAAAAATAAAGGTTTAATATAAGGATTGTGTGTAAAACCATCTAATATTGTTTAAAAAATTAAATTTTATATATATTTAAGGAATTGAATCATCTTAGTACTTAAAAGAATAGAAATTAGTAATGATTTTTTTAGTAAAGGTGATTGAATTAGAAATAAAATAGTTTCTAAATAATTTATATAACAAAGTACTAATCTTATTATTTTAAAAGGTTTTATTTGTGTATAAGTATTATTCTGAACAGTAATATCTTTTACTAAATTTTAAATATTTATAAATAACCAATAGTGAATTAGTACTGTGAAGGAAGGTTTTGAAAAAGTATATTATAATATAATTTGAAAAGAAATAAATTTTTTATGTTATTAACAATTATCATATAGTAAAAATAATGTACCTTTTGTATAATGGGCTTGTTAGTTAATAAATAAGGTAAGTTATATATATTTTTAATATAATAAACTGTATTTATTAAACCCGAAACTATGTGATCTAATCATAACCAGACTGTAGGTCGTACTTTAGTATGTTGAAAAATACAAAGATGAGTTGTGATTAGGTATGAAAGGTTAAACAAACATAGATATAGCTGGTTATTTGCGAAAGTTATGTTAGTAACACATTATTTAGTATTGTTAGGTAAAGAACATTGAAATTATAAAAAAATATTTGAATTTTTTTTATATTTTTATAACTTAGAATGTTTAAAGAGTAGTAGTTAGATTTTAGGTTATAAGATCTAAAAATCAAAAAGGAAACAGCCTTGATTATATTTTAAGATATTAAAAAATTTACAAAGAATATACAAGATAAAATAATAAATAAACTTAAAATGTATGCTTGGGATCTGCAATCATTTAAAAAATTCGTAATAGGATATTAAGTTAGCTGTAATATGATTGTTTTGTTTTAAAAATGTTTGATTTTTTAATAAATTATCAAAAAATTAAATTAGTTATATGGTAGCAAAGTATTATGTTTTAATTTTTAAAAAATCATTATAAATAATGCAAGTATAAGTAATAGTTATCACTTGTAAGTATATAATTTTTATAAGTGACATTAAAGAGCTTAGGTTTTTTTTGTAAATTTAAAAAATACAAAAAGTAAATTCGATTTCTAAAACAAATATGAAATTTAGTTTGATGATTATATTAGTTTTGTTTTATTTTTTTTAAAATATATTGTTAAATTATATTTATAAACTAACTGGAAAATTATATTTCGTATTAAAACCAACTCAGGTGCTTTTGTAGAGAATACTGTAATGAAGAATAACAATATTGAAGGAACTCGGCAAACAAACTTTGTAACTTAGGGATAAAAAGTATCTAAATTTAGATGACACTATACTCGAGATGGCAACTGTTTAATAAAAACATAATACTCTGCTAAATAATAATGAAGTATAGGGTATGAAGTCTGCTCGGTGCTAATAGTTAACTGGAAGTGTTATTTAAAGCATTAAAAATATTCTATAGTTAACAGCAGCTGTAACTCTGACGGTTCAAAGGTAGCAAAATTCTTTGTCAGGTAAGTTCTGACCTGCATGATTGATTCAATGACCTTCTCACTGTCTCCAATATTGATCTTATGAAATTGAATTGTTTGTGAAGATGCAAAAAATTTTTGATTAGACGAAAAGACCCTATACACCTTCACTGTAGAGTTTTATTATAGTAAACTTTATTTTATATAGTATAGATGGGAAGTTGTTATGTTTTATTGTAAAGGTAAATATAAAAATGTAAATGTAATACCATCATTAATAATCTTTAGTATTAATTTTTAAGATAGTAAAAGCATGTCAGTTTAACTGGGGCGGTTGTCATCTAAAATGTAACGATGATGTATAATATGTAATTTTAGATATTTTATATATTATTTAAATATAATAGTATATATTTGCATGATTTAAATACTGACAAGTATTTTAAGAACATAAGTTTATTATAGTGAACCAATAATTTTGAAAGATAATATTATTGATAAACGAATCAAAGGTACGTTAGGGATAACAGGCTAATACTCTTTAAGAGTTCTTATTGATAAGAGTGTTTGGCACCTCGATGTCGACTCGTCATATCCTAGTGTTGAAAGTAATACTAAGGGTTTAACTGTTCGTTAATTAAAATGGTACGTGAGTTGGGTTTAGAACGTTGTAAAACAGTTCGGTTTCTATCTATCATCAATATATCAATAATGAATAGGTTTATTTAGTACGAGAGGATTAATAAATATATACCGAGGTTTTATTAGTTGTTAAGTAAAAAGCAGGCTATATAGTTAAGTTTATATTTTATAATTGCTGGAATAATAAGCAAGAAGAAGTATTTAGTTTGTTATACTAATTCTCTTATCAGAGTTAAGGTTTTTTTATTAGTTAAGTAATGATTTAATAAATAAATACTTGTTATGTTATTGTATTTATAAAAATAAATAATAGTTTTTTTTAATGATATTAAAGCTTTTTGAGTTTGCAGGTTATAGTATAACTTGGTATTACTCTTACTTTGGGTGTAAAAAATATAGGTTCAAATCCTATTGACCTGAACATGCTAATTAATTTATTAACCGAAATATTTAAACCCAAAATACATAAAGTAACAATGAAAATCAGGAGCACTTTGTTTTTAAAAAACGTTTTAAATGTTTTATGATGTGAAGGTTTTATAAATGGTTATATATTTTTAATATCTAAAGGGTTTTTTAGGGTTTTTTTAAAATGATTTAACAGATATGTTAAACAATTTTTAATTTCAGTTAATTATAAATATTTACTTAATCTTGTATTTAAAAAACCTCATCATTTTTTATTTATTTTAAATGAAAAAGGTTTTTTTTCTATTACTAATTTGTTAAAGCAAAGACTAGGTTCAGTTTTTTATATTACAGTTTAATAATATGTTTATTAGTAAGTTTAAATTTAAATATAGGCTTTTGAAACGATGGAGAAAATGAAGAGTTTTTAAAAATTTATTTTTAAAGCAAAAAAAAAAAATACAATTTCAAAAATTAAGAAGTTTTATATTTGTTCAAAAAATAATTAAAAAACAATATGCTTGATTATATGGTAAAGCTATTAACCGAACTGTTTTTAAAAATAGTCAAAGCAAGTTTGTAATTGATAGTTTTTTTTTTAATACACTTAGTATATTAGAACAACGGCTTGGTATTTTAGTAGTAAGGATGTTTTATGTTAGTTTTTTAGAAATAGATACGATGTTAAAATCTTATTGTATTATTATGAATGGTAAAGAGTTTAAATCTAAAAAAATTTTAGTGCCAAGTTCCAGCTATATTTCTATTATTGATATTTTTAGTTTAAAAAAAAAATTAACTTTAGTTAATTGATTTAAAGTTAACTGTTGATATTGATTTAATTGGTTGCGGTTTTATAAAACTATATCTATTTGACATCAAAATGGGGTTGGTTGTTTGATTTGTACTAACTCCAGTTATATAAGAAAAAAAGTTCATCAAAGATCTTATTATAAGTTAAGTATTAAATTATTTTGAAGTTTAAAATCATTTTTAAGTATTAATTATATTGAAGTAAGTGTAAAATATCTTATCGGTATTTTATTGAGAAAACCTGTTTTAGGTGAAGTAATTTTAAATAATAAAATTAAAAGCACACACAGTTATGTTTTAAGTAAAGTATACTTAACATATTAGTTTATATGAGGTTTGTTAATAATGATATAATATCTTTAGGTTCAAAACATTTAATTTCATATCCAACACCAAGTAGTTTAAATTATTTGTGGTCTTTTGGTTCAACTGCAGGTTTAGTTTTAGTGATTCAAGTATTATCAGGTATTTTATTAGCTATGAGGTATAGCCCTGAAGTTCTTTTAGCATTTAACAGTGTAGAATATATCATGCGTGATATTAGTACTGGTTGAATGATTAGGTATTTTCATTCTGGAGGAGCTGCTACTTTTTTTATTATAGTTTATATTCATATAGGTAGGGCTTTGTATTTTCGTTCTTATAGAAAAATAGTTTTATGATATTCAGGTTTAGTTATGTTTTTAGTTATGATGGCAAGTGCATTTCTTGGTTATGTTTTACCTTGAGGACAAATGTCATTATGAGGAGCAACGGTAATAACTAATTTATTTGGATCAATACCTGTAATAGGTTCTTCTATAGTAATTTGATTGTGGGGTGGTTTTAGTGTAGAAGAACCAACTTTAAAAAGGTTTTTTGTTTTACATTTTATTTTACCTATGTTATTATTAGCTTTATCTATTGTTCATATTCTTTTATTACATGAACAAGGCTCAACAAATCCTTTTGGTTTTTGTGGTAAGTTGGATAGTGTTCGTTTTTATCCTAAATTTGTTAGTAAAGATATTTTTGGTTTTTTTTTAATTGTTGGTATTTTAATACTAATAACTGTATTTTTAGCACCAAATGCGCTTGGAGAACCAGATAATTATATTAAAGCTGATTCTTTAGTAACTCCTGTTAAAATAGTTCCTGAATTTTATTTTTTAATGTTTTATGCAATTCTAAGGGCTATTCCTAATAAGCTTGGTGGTGTTGTTGCTATGTTTTTTGCTATTAAGATTTTATTTTGATTACCATTTTTAGGTAGTTTTAAATGTAGTAATCCTCGTATGTTAGAAGTATCACAATTAATTTTTTGGTTTTTTATTGTTAATGTATTTTTATTAGTTTACTTAGGTTCTTGTGCAGTAGAAGAACCTTTTATTATAATTAGTCAATTAGCATCAAGTTTTTATTTTTTATATTTTATTTTTATTATTCCTTGTTTAAGTATTATTGAAGAAAAAGCTATGAAATTGTGTTATTGAAGTTGTATTAAAATTTTTTAATTATTAGTTATTTTTTGGTTTAGTTTTAAGTTTTAAAAACAGAAATAGTTTATATATTATTATTTAAGAAATTATATTATTTTTCATATTTTTAAGTATGATTACAAAAGTTCAATTATTATTTAAAGAAAATAGAAAGTTAAAAAAAAATAAAACATCTAAGTTATTTTTAAATAGTAATCCTCAAAGAAAAGGTACTTGTTTAAAGGTATTTATTGTTTCACCTAAAAAACCTAACTCGGCTTCCAGAAAAGTAGCTAAAGTTTTATTATTATCTAGTAAAAAAAGTTCACATTGTCATATTCCGGGAGTTAAACATAATTTGCAAAAATATTCAACTGTATTAATACGAGGAGGTCGTGTTAAAGATTTGCCGGGGGTTAAGTATAGGTTAGTTAGAAATAAATTTGATTTAAAACGAGTATTTGACCGTTATAAGGCACGATCAAAATATGGAATACCTAAGTTAGATAAGTAAGAAGATTATATTTTGAATATTATGAATTTATATTTAATAGTTACTAATGAACAGCTGTTTTATAGTTATTGAAATGAACAATATATATATTTAATTAGTTATTTTATAATTAGTTTTATTTTAACTTTTATTGTTTTATTTTTAGGGTATTTATTATCACCTAAAGAATTACATTTTGAAAAAACGACTTCTTATGAGTGTGGTTTTGAACCTTTTGGTGATTCACATTTAGTTTTTAATATTCAATTTTTTGTTGTTGGTATTTTATTTATGTTGTTTGATTTAGAATTAGCTTTTGTTTTTCCTTGGGTTATTTATTTTGGTAATTTATCTATTTTTTCTTATTATGTAATGGTTTTATTTTTAGTTTTATTAATTATTGGTTTTATTTACGAATGAAAAAAAGGTGCTTTAGATTGAGTATAATATGTTAGTATCTAAAAAGTTATTACATTTATTATTTTTATTAAAAAAAATTCAAAACATTAAAAAAATATTAAGTTTTTATTTATTTTATACACAAATTAAAAGTTCATTGTTATATATTATAGGTTTATATTCATTAAGCCGAGTTGTTATAAAAAAAATAATACCTTTTTATTTATATATCTTTAAAATTAAACTATCTAATAGTTTGTTATTAAATACTACTATATTTGAAATATTTGAATTTTTAAAAGCTGTAAATTTAAATTTATATTGTCAATGAAGTTTTATAAAAAGTTGGAAAGAAAAATATACTGTATTAAGATCTCCATTTGTATATAAAAAAACAAAAGAACAATTTTGTTTTGAAAATTATATAAGTAGCTTTTTTTTTCAGTTAGGTATTATTAATGTTATATTTATTGAATATTTAGACCTAAATTTTAAAAAATTATTAAAATATTCAGAAAGTTTTAAATTATTTATACAAAAAATTATATATTTAAGAGATGAAATTTAAAAAACAAATTAAAGATTTTAAAATTCGAAAAAAATTTAAACAAATAGAGGTATTTCAAAAAGTATTAAGATTTTTAATTTTATGTATATTAGATATTAGTTATAATTTAGTTTTTCAAATTAAATTACAAAGTATTTTAATATTTAAAACAAACATAAAAAACTTTTGTATATTTAGTGGCAGATCACGATCTGTATATAGAAAGTTTAAAATTTCAAGAATTTTATTTAGGTTTTTAGGCAATAAGGGTTTTATATTAGGTTTAAAAAAAAATAGTTGATAATTATATGGTGTATTTAATAATATATTTTAAAGTATATAAAAATAATTTATTTATTAGTATAACTAATTCTTTTGGTTTGATACTTAAAGTTATCAATTCTGGATGTTTAGGTTTTAAACATAGTAAAAAAAGAACAATAATATCATATAATTTAGTATTAAGTTATTGTTCCAAGTTTATTTATTTTTGATATCAAGATTTATATATATTTTTTAAAATAGCTGGAATTCAAAAAACCTTTTTACAGAAACTTTATTTGAATTTTTATACTTCTATTAAAGTTAAAAATTTATGATGTTTAGGTTTTAAAATTATTAATAAGGTTTCACATGGAGGATGTAGAATATCCAAAAAGTATTTATAATGACTAAAAAAACAAATTCATTAATGTTTCGGTTTGGTTTAACGTGTTTATGAAAACATAAATCTGTTAAATTTAAAACCATAGCAAATAAAATTCAATTAGAATATATTATATATAAAAAGTTAAATCAAAAAAATTTTAATATTTTACATATAAAGTATTTAAAATTTAAAATTATAATTTATGTTTATAATAGATTTCAATTACATAGTATTTTAAAAAAACAGGTTATTGTTTATTATAAAAAAGTTTTATGTTTATGGAAAACCGTTATTAAATTTGGTTTAAATGAAAAAGTTATTATATCTGTTTTAAACAATATTAATATAAAAAAAATTAAATTAATATCTAATAAGTATTTTATTATAAATAATTGTATCATATTTTGATTGTTTTTTATAAAGTTTTATATATTAAGGTTTATTTTATTTATTATATTTGTTATTAAATTTCGTAGTCTAAATAATTATGTTTTATTATTTAAAGCTTTTCAATTTATAAATTATAATTATATTTTAAATTTAAAGTATAATTATAATAAAGTAAAGCATAAAAATAGGATTCGAAAATTATTGGGTTTGATTTATATTAAATTAATATCAATTCAAATTTCAAATTTATTTTATTTAATTGTTGGTTGTTTTTTTAAAATCCATATTAATAGTATTTTATTAATTAATGGTTTGTTTTTAAATAAAAATATTTATGAATTTTTTAAACAGTTAAAATTTAGAGTTGTTTTTTATTGTTTATTTTTAGCTATAAATTACAATTCAAGTCAAATAATTTCAAAATATTTAGGAGAATTAATTAAGAAACAAAAAAACCATCTTAGTATATTAAAAGTATTTATTTATTATCTGGACGAATACTTTTGTTTAAATTTAGTTAAGTTGTTAGGTTTACAGTTAAGAGTTACAGGTAAATTAGGTGGTAAATTACGAAAAAGTAAGTATCATTATAAGTTAGGTATAGTAAAGTTACAAGAATTGTTTTATGGTAGTTTAAGCTATAGTATGATTATTGTTTATACTAAGTTTGGAATTATTTCTATAAAAATTTGATTATTATATGGAGAGTTGTTTTTATATAAAAAGGTATAAGTTAAAAAGAAAAATAAAATTTGATAATTATTTAGATGTTATACAATTTGGTTTTTATGGTATTCAATCATTACAATTTGGTTTTATATTAAGCTCCCAAATAGAGGTTATTCGATTTTTAATTACAAGAATTACAAAACGAATTTGTTTTTTAATTATTCGTGTGTTTTTTATTCATCCAATAACTAAAAAATCCTTAAAAAGCCGTATGGGTAAAGGTGTAGGTGCAGTTAAGTATTGAATAGCTTATATCAAAAAAGGTACTACAATTTTAGAAATATCTAATATTACTAAAAAGTTAGGTATTATTTTGTTTAGGTGTATATTAAAATTTATATCTTTAAAAATAGGTTTTATACACCGTAGAATTATATAAATATAATAAGATGATTCAAATAGGTAGTAAGTTAAATGTTATTGATAATTCTGGTATAAAAGTAGTCAGGTGTATAAATATTAATAGTAATAAAAAAACAGCTGATATTGGTAATTTTATATTAGTAACTTTGCATAAATATATAAATATTTTAAAGAGTAAGAAACGGGTGTTTTATTTAGGTTTAATAATTAATGTTAAGTTTTGAGTTTTAAGAATTGATGGTATAGTTTTAAAATATTTTTGTAATAATATTTTAATATTTAATAAAAATTTTAAGCTGTTAGGAAGTCGGGTTTTAGGTATTATTTCTAAAGAAATAAAATTTAAAATTTATAAAAATATGCAGTATTTTAAAATATTTCAAAAAGTAATATCTTACAGTTCATTTATTGTTTAATGAAGTTTACTTATGTTTATAAAAAATGAAATTATATAATATTTTTAAATAATTTAGTACTTTCCAGTTTTTTAATTTATACTAAAAATGTATTGTTTTTAAGATCTGATATGACTAAGTTTTGATTTTGAATATATTTAAAAAAAATAAAGTTTAAACTTAATAGAATTTTAAAGTTTAAGTATTTATCAGTTTAACTTTAAAAAAGTAATCCAATTAGTTTAAAGGTAAAACTGTATTCTTTCAAAATATCATTATGAGTTCAAATCTCGTATTGGGTTCGGTTTTATTTTATAAAATAATAAATAATAGTTAAAGAGACACGCGGTATAGAGTTGATGTATTTTAAAAATTTTAATTTAATTAGGTTTTCAGTTGAATATTATTATAGTTATTTAGATTTTTTGATTTATTCTTTATTAACTTTAGTTCCTTTATTAATTGTAGTTGCTTTTTTTACTTTAATTGAAAGAAAAGTTATGGCATCAATTCAAAGAAGAAGAGGTCCTAATGTTATTGGCTTATTTGGAATTTTACAACCTTTTGCTGATGCATTAAAACTTTTAGTTAAGGAAATAGTTATACCAAATAAAGCTAATAAGTTTTTATTTATTTTAGGTCCTAGTTTTACTTTATTATTAAGTTTTTTAGGTTGATTAGCTATAACTTTTGATGTATATACTTTAGTTTTTAATATTAATAGTAGTTTACTTTATGTTCTTGTTGTTAGTTCTTTTGGTGTTTATGGCATTCTTTTATCAGGTTGATCTAGTAATTCAAAATATGCTTTAATGGGTTGTTTAAGATCAGTTTCACAAATGATTTCTTATGAAGTTTCAATAAGTTTAATAATAATACCAGTTATTTTATTTTCAGGAAGTCTAAATCTTAATAAGATTGTTTATTTACAGTTTAAAACAATTTGATTTATTATACCTTTATTACCTTTATCTATTATTTTTTTTATTTCAATATTAGCTGAAACTAATCGAAGTCCATTTGATTTACCTGAAGCTGAAGCTGAGTTGGTAGCTGGTTATAATGTAGAATATTCTGCTATTACTTTTGCAGCTTTTTTTTTAGGTGAATATACTAATATTTTGTTGATGTCAAGTTTGTTTGTTATTTTATTTTTAGGTGGTGGTAAAAGTTTTATATTTAGTTATTTTTTGTTTTATGGGGGTTTTTTTAATATTATAAATCAAGATTTATTTTTTGTTATTAAAGTTAATATTATTACATTTTTATTTATATTTGTTCGTGCTAATTTACCTCGGTTTAGGTTTGATCAGCTTATGCATATAGGTTGAAAAGTTTTTTTACCTTTAAGTTTAAGTTTTATTTTATTTTATTCTGGTATTTTATTTTCATTTAATAGTGTAGAAATAACACAATCACCAATAATAAGTAGTTATTATGATTATGTTTATACATTTTCTTGAAGGTTCTAATTTATAAGAAGGTAACTAAGCGGTCAAAAGTAGTAAATTGTAAATTTATTGATATTGATATCTACATGGGTTCGAACCCCATTCTTCTTATTAGAAATATGGCTGAGTGGTTTAAGGTTATTACTTTGAAAGTAAATGTGTTTTTTAAATACCGTGGGTTCAAATCCCATTATTTCTTTGGTTTTTGTAGCTTAATGGTTAAGTAGCTGATTGTGATTTAGAAGATATAGGTTCGATTCCTATCTGAAACCTTAAACTTTTTTGGTGAAAATAGGTAAACACGATAGATTTAGAATCTATTTCTATATGAGTGTTGGTTCGAGTCCAGCAAAAAGTAACTATGTTATATTTTGACCCTTTAGAACAGTTTTTTATTGAAATTACCTGTAGTTATTTACATGTTATTTTAAATTTTTTATATGGTTTTTTATTTTGTTCTAATATATATCCTTATTTTAGTTTTATTTCATTATTTCAAATAATTTTGTTTAATTTTATAGTTGTTTTTTTTTGTATGCTTAATGATATTTATAATCTTAATAAGTTTCAAATCTTAATTAATTATTTATATATTTATGTAGTTAATATAATAAGAGATAATATTTATGTTAAACAATATTCGTTTTCGTTATTGTTTTATGTTACTTTTCTATTTATATTTATTAGTAATATCTTAGGTATGATTCCTTATAGTATAACTATAACTAGCCATTTAATTTTAACCTTATTTTTTTCATTAGCTTTTTTTATAGGTAATAATTTAGTTGGTGTTTGTTATCATAAAGAATTATATTTTTTACTATTTTTACCTGAAGGTGTTCCTGTTATTATTATTCCTTTTTTAATATTAATTGAATATATATCTTATATTTCAAGAATTTTTAGTTTAGCTATTCGTTTATTTGCTAATATGTTATCAGGTCATATTTTATTAAAAATTTTAATTAGTTTTCTTTGAATTATTTTAATTACTAATGTATTTCATTGGTTTTTATTAATTTTACCACTATCTATTGTTTTTTCAGTTATTGGTCTAGAAACTATTATATCATTTTTACAAGCTTATGTATTTTTAGTATTATTATCAATATATTTTAATGATGCTATTAATACACATTAACCCTTATGTTAAGTTTTTATTTAGTTTTTAACTTTGAGGGTTTGTTATTACCAATGATGTTGTATTTAAATTTATCTTTTATTTTATTTGTTATAGGGTTGGTGGGTATTGTTTGAAATAAACAAAATTTTTTAATTATGCTTATATGTATTGAACTAATGTTTTTTTCTTTATCTTTATGTTTTATTTTTATATCAATATTTACTTATAACTACATAGGTCAAACTTTATCATTATTAATAGTTTCTGTGGCAGCAGCAGAAACTGCTATTGGTTTAAGTTTATTAGTTATATCATATCGTTTAGGTAACAAAGTTAATTATAATTCATTAATAACTTTAAAAGGTTAAAGGAAAAGTAATTCAATAGGTAGAATTTAAGTTTGTCAGGCTTATTGTTATGGGTTCGACTCCCATCTTTTTCGAAGGGTATAGTTTAAAGGTAAAACAGTAGTCTTCAAAATTTCAGTTATAGGTTCAAATCCTATTATTCTTGGTGACTCAAGTAGATAGTACATTATTTTTACCTATAGTATTTAGTTTATTTAAAATTTTTAGTATATTTTATGGTTTTCTTATAGTATATATATTTTATCCTTTTATATCAAAAATTAAACTTAGTTATAATTTATTTAGTAAAATAAATCAAATTAAATATATTTTAATTAATATTTCTTAATAAAATTTAAGTATTGTTTAGTTAGTTGGTGTTTTAGTTAATTAGTTATAGATTTTAATAATACAAGAAAGTCCAAATTATTAACAAGAAATAAGTTTTGTTATCTAATTTTTTTTTAAAGTTTAATTGTTTTCAATTTGTGCTTAGAATTGGCTTATAATTTTTTATCGTTTTTTATATAATTACTGTATAGTGTTTATGTTATATTTACATTTATTGTTGGTTTTTTTTCCTTTGTTTAATTTTATATATATTTGAGGTATTGATTTAGTTTGTGGAAGGTTAGAGGCTATTAGATTAGTAGCTTATTCTTATATAATTATAATATTTTTAGGTTTTATTTTAATGTGAAGAGTCATTGGGTTAGGTATATTTAGTTATATAACTTGATGTTATTGAATTCGTTCAGGTTTATTTATTGTTTATTGAGGTTTTATTTTTGATTCTTTATCGGTTTCAATGCTATTTATGGTTATTTTTATATCAGGTTGTGTACATTTTTATTCATTAGATTATATGAAATTAGATCCTTCAGTATTACGGTTTATTTCTTATTTATCCCTATTTACATTTTTTATGTTTATTTTAGTTACTGCAGATAACTTTATTCAATTATTTTTAGGTTGAGAAGGTATAGGTGTATGTTCTTATTTGTTAATTAGTTTTTGAAATACAAGGATACAAGCAAGTAAAGCTTCATTAAAAGCTTTAATTATTAATAGGATTGGAGATTTTGGTTTTATATGTGGTGTTGTTTTTATTTTTTATTTTTTTAGAACTATAGATTTTTGTACTGTTTTTGTTTTAGTTCCTTATTTTTCTGAAATTACTTTTTTATTGTTAGGTTATACAACATATATTTTAGATATTGTGTGTTTGTTTTTATTTATAGGTTCTATAGGTAAATCAGCACAAATTGGTTTGCATACTTGATTACCTGCAGCTATGGAAGGACCAACACCTGTTTCAGCACTAATACATGCAGCTACATTGGTAACTGCTGGTGTATTCTTAGTAATTCGTTGTTCACCTTTATTTGAATTTTCACCATATATTTTATTTATTATTTTAATAGTTGGAGGAGTAACAGCATTTTTTTCAGCCACTATAGCTGTAACACAGGACGATGTTAAAAGGGTTATAGCTTTTTCAACCTGTAGTCAATTAGGTTATATGATTTTTATTTGTGGATTATCTGGTTATAGTTTAAGTTTATTTCATTTAATTAATCATGCATTTTTTAAAGCTTTACTATTTTTAGGAGCAGGATCTGTAATTCATTCTATTTTAGGAGATCAGGATCTTCGTAAGTTTGGTTCTTTAGTAAAAGTAATTCCATGTACTTATATCATGTTGTTAGTAGGTTTTTTTGCATTAGCTGGTTTACCTTTTTTATCAGGTTTTTATTCAAAAGATATTATATTAGAGTTAGCTTATTCTAAATATACATTAGACGGTTTTTTTTCTTATTGATTAGGTATTATAGCAGCATACTTAACTGCTTTTTATAGTTTTAGAGTTTTATATTTTACTTTTTGAAGTAAAGTAAATTCTTTTAAATATTTTATTCAAAATATACATGAATTACCTATAATTATGTTTTTTGCATTATTTTTATTATTTTTAGGTAGTTTGTTTTCTGGTTTTTTATTACAAGACGGTTATTTAGGTTTAGGTAATATTTTTTGAGGTAATTCAATATTTATACTTGATTTTTATAGCGTTGGTTTAGATTTTGAATTTTTACCATTATTTATTAAATTAATACCTTTAATTTTTAGTTTATCTGGTATTTTATTAGCAATGGTTTGAAATTTAATTATTGATTTTTTATGAAATTATTTATATAATACACAAAAATTTATTTTTAATTTTATTTTTGGTTGGAATGTTATTTGAAAAAATAGTAGTTTAGTATATTTTGTATTAAATGTTGAAATCTATAGGTTTTTTAATTATGAATGATATTTTGATACAGTTTATAATTATTATATTGGTTATATAGTTTTAGAACATTCTTATGAAAGTTTCTATAAATTGCTTGATAAGGGTATCTTTGAATATATAGGACCTCAAGGTTTAAATTTATTTATTATTTATTTTTCAAAACAATTAAGTAATAAACAAATAGGCTATATATATCATCTTAGTTGTTTAATGATATTAAATTTTTGTTTATTATTTTGTTTAATTTTATTTTTGTAAGTGGTTTATTTAAATAATAATAAGGCTAATTATCTTAAAAGTAATAGGTTTATTTGTGATGTAATTTTTATTTTCATAGTAAAAGTATTGGTTGTGGGTTTTAATGCTATTAAGATAGTATCTGGTATAGAAATAGAGGTAAGTGTTATTTCCAAAAATATTTATCCCTTGATTTATTTTTTAAATAAACATTCAATTTGTTTATTTAAAATGATGGTTGATATTATTTGTTATGATACAAAAGGTAAATATTTTAGGTTTTTTATTGTATATAATTTACTAAGTATACACTATAATTTTCGGATTCGTTTGTTTACTAAAATTAATGAGTTAGATAAATTGTTATCTTTAGTATCTTTATATAAATCAGTTTCTTGATCTGAACGTGAGGTTTTTGATTTTTTTGGTATTTTTTTTTTTGAACATAAAGATTTAAGAAGACTATTAACTGACTATGGTTTTAACGGTTATCCTTTAAGGAAAGATTTTCCATTAACAGGTTTTATTGATATTTTTTATGATGATAATCAAAAATGTATTTGTTATAGAAATTTAGAATTAACACAGGAATATCGTAATTTCAATTTTATTTCAAATTGAAAAGTTTTATAAAGATTTAATACAAGGTTGTTAAGTATTATTATAATATAATATTAATGGGTGTTAATTTATTTAGATATTTTTATAAAGAAGAGGTTTTTATAGCTATTAAGTTTTATTGTGGTATTGATATAGAAGTTTTATTGTTATTGTTTTTATTATATAGTTTACTTAGTATTTTTAATGATGTTAATAAAGATATTTTACATTATATTAAATTAAAATTGGTTTTACAATTTGTTAATATTTTATTATTTTTAAAAATATCTGTAGGTTTTTTAATTTGAAATTTTTGTTCATCTTTTATTTTTGTAAAGGTTTTTTATAAAATTAAAATTATCCAATATATGTTAGTAGAATGCTTATATACTTTAGTCAGTAAGTTTATAATTTTAAACTTATGTTTAATTGTTTTATTTATTTCAAAAAAAAAACTTATTAGTTTTATTACCTTTGCTTGTATATTTGAATTTCCTATCATATTTGGGTTTTCTTTATTATTTTTGTTTCTATTGACTTCCAGCTATGATTTTTTTTGTATCTATTTAGCGTTGGAAGGTTTAGGTTTAACTTTATATGTATTTTCATCAATGCTTTATTATGGGATTGTTTCAATAGAAGCTTCTATTAAATATTTTTCATTAGGTGCTATTTCTACTGGTGTGTTTTTATTAGGTGTTAGTATTTTATTTGGTTGTGTAGGTTCTTTAAATTTTTTAGAAATTCAGATATTTTTAGGTAGTTGTTTATTTTTAGATAGTATTTTAGAATTGAAATTAGCTTTACTTTGTATAATTTTTGGTTTTTTATTTAAAATATCAGCTTTTCCTTGTCATATATGAGTGGCTGATGTATATGAAGGTATTTGAACTCCAATTACTTTATTTTTTGCAGTTGTTATTAAAGTTACATTATTATTATTATTTATTAGAATTATTTTTAATGTATTATTTAGCATTATTTATTATTTTCAAAATTTGTTTATAGTTATTTCCGTTGGTTCAATGTTGGTAGGGGCTTTAGGAGCTTTTAAACAGGTTAGGATTAAAAGATTTATTGCTTATACTTCTATTAATCAGGTAGGTTTTATATTTTTAGGTATAGCATCTTGTAATTTAACAGGTTTAGTGGCATCTTTAGTTTATTTAATTTTATATTCAGTTATGAGTTTAAGTTTTTTTCTTATATTAATAAATACTAAACATATTATAACAGGTAAAAATATGTTATATTTATGTGATCTATACTGCTTTAGTATTTATAATATTGAATGTAGTGAACATTTAGTTTTAATTTTATTATCTATGGGAGGTTTACCACCTTTAGGTGGTTTTATTGGTAAGTTATTTTTATATTTTTCAGCTATGGAAGCCAGATTAGATTTAACTATTTTATTTAGTTTATTATTAAGTATTGTTAGTATATATTATTATTTAAGTTTTATTCGTTATGTGTGATTTGAAAAACATATTGTTTTAAAATTATATGTATATAATAAGTGTTTAAGTTTAGATTTATTATTAAGAACATTTTCTTTATTTTTAGTATTATTTATTTTAATATTACCTTTTATTATTTATATTTTTATATATATGGCCATTTCCTGTGTTTTTCCTTTAGTGTTTTTTTAATAAACCTATAGTTTAAAGGCAAAATACACCTCTCATAAAGGTAGAGCTGTAGGTTCAAATCCTACTAGGTTTATTGAGGTTATATTTATGTTAGTGTTTTTTAATATGTTAATAATTTTTATTATATTTTTTGCAACTATGGTTATTTTTTGTAATAGTTTATTGTATATTATAATTAGTTTAATTTTAGTAATTTTAGGTTCTTGTTTAATTTTATTTTTATTGAAAGTGGAGTTTTTAAGTTTTTTGTTATTACTTATTTATATAGGAGCTATTACTATATTATTTATATTTGTTATTATGATGTTAAAATTAAACCAATTAGAATTAAATAATTATAAAATAATTAGGTTTTTTATTTATAGTTTAATTTATATGCTTTTTATAATTAAGCTACATTTTTATTTATGTTATTTTAATAAACATTTTTGTATTATAATAGATTTTATGACTTATGAATATTTTATATTAAATCAAACTAAAAATTTATTATTATTAGGTGATTCTTTTGTATTTCTAAATTTATTTACACAAAATGTTTATTGTTTTTTACTTGTTGGTATTATTCTACTTTTTTCAATGGTGGGTTCTATAGCTTTATGTATTCAATAATTTTTTTTAATATTAAGGGTGGTAGTTTTTATGTTTAATAATGACATAGATAGTTTAGGAACAGAAGAATTAATTAATTATGATAGTATTAGTTTACAAAAATTAAAATTTTATACAGGATCTTTAGATACTGGTAAGATAGTTTCAGTTAAAGATGGTGTTGCTAAAGTAAATGGTTTATTTTCAGTTTTATCAGGTGAAATGGTTTATTTAGGTTATTTAAAAATTCAAGGAATGGTTTTAAGTTTAGAACATAATAATGTTAGTATTGTTATTTTTGGTAATGATATTTTATTAAAACAAGGTGATTTAGTTTTTAGAACTTTTGTTATAATGAATATACCTTTAAGTATTAAATTATTTGGTAGAGTTGTTGACGCTGTAGGTAATATTATTGATTCAGGTCCTAAGGTATTAGCGTGTTTATCTAGAAAAGTAGACACTAAAGCTGTAGGTATAATACCAAGACAATCAGTTAATGAACCTATGCAAACAGGATTAGTAGCTATTGATTCTATTACTCCTATAGGTTGTGGCCAACGAGAATTAATTATTGGTGATCGTCAAACAGGTAAAACCACTATAGCTATTGATACTATTATTAGTCAGAAAGCATCTGGTTATTTATATTGTATTTACGTAGCTGTAGGTCAAAAAAAATCAACAATAGCCCAGATAGTTCAGTTTTTAAAAAAAACAGGATCATTAAATAATACAATTATAGTATCAGCCACTTCATCTGAACCCGCTACATTACAATTTTTAGCACCGTATTCAGGTTGTACTTTAGGTGAATGGTTAAGTGAAAATAGTTGTCATGCTCTTATTATTTATGATGATTTAAGTAAACAGGCTGTAGCTTATCGTCAGATGTCATTATTATTAAGAAGACCTCCCGGAAGAGAAGCTTATCCTGGAGATGTGTTTTATTTACATTCACGATTATTAGAACGTGCTTCTAAATTATCTAGTGCTTATGGTAACGGTTCTTTAACTTGTTTACCTATTTGTGAAACTCAGGCTGGTGACGTTTCGGCTTATATACCAACAAATATTATTAGTATTACTGATGGGCAGATATTTTTAGAAAGTAAATTATTTAATGAAGGTATACGTCCGGGGATTAATGTAGGTTTATCTGTAAGCCGAGTAGGTTCCGCTGCTCAAGTTAAAGCTATGAAAGATATAGCTGGTACTCTTAAATTAGAATTAGCACAATATCGTGAAGTAGAATCTTTTGCTTCTTTTGCTTCTGAATTAGATGAAGCCACCCAACATACATTGTTTAGGGGTTTAAGATTAATTGAATTACTTAAACAAAATCAAGCAAACCCATTACCTGTTGATGTTCAGGTTATTATGATTTATTCAGGTATGAAAGGATATTTAGATAAGCTATTATTAAAAGATATAGAAGATTTTAAAATATTTTTAATAGAGTATATTTATAATAGTAATATTTTATTAGGATTAAAGTTAAATAATAAGTTAAATAATAAAGTTTTACAAGAGTTTTTTAAAAATGCTTTAAAAGATTTTACTTTATAGAAAATATTTGATGTTTTTTTCAAAAAAATAAGAATTTTTTACTACTTTTTTTTAAAGCAAATAGTTAATATTTTTTAAAATAAGAATTATAATTATTTTTGATGTTATACACTAAAATTAAACGAATTAAAATTTTAAATATTAATTTTGGACCTCAGCATCCAGCAGCACATGGAGTGTTAAGATTAATTATTGAAATAGTTGGTGAAAGAGTACTTTATTGTGATTGTCATATAGGTTTATTACATAGAGGTACTGAAAAGCTAATTGAACACAAAAAATATATACAAGCTTTACCTTATTTTGACCGTTTAGATTATGTTTCTATGATGTCTCAAGAACATTGTTATTCATTAACTATAGAAAAAGCATTACAATTTAATATTCCTATACGAGCTAAATATATTCGTGTTTTGTTTTCCGAAATAACAAGAATACTAAATCATATTATGTCATTAACAACCCATGCTTTAGATGTAGGTGCTTTAACACCTTTTCTATGAGGTTTTGAAGAACGTGAAAAGTTAATGAATTTTTATGAAGTAGTATCTGGAGCTAGGATGCATTCAGCTTATATTTGCCCTGGGGGTGTTGTTAAAGATTTACCTATTAATTTATTAAAAAATATTTATTATTTTGTATTACAATATAATACAAGAATTAATGAAATAGAAAGTTTATTAACTCGAAATAGAATTTGAAAGCAAAGGCTTTTAAATGTAGGTATTGTTTCTAAAAAAACTGGTTTAAGTTTTAGTTTTACTGGAGTATTGCTACGATCAACAGGTATTCTTTGGGATCTTAGAAAGTCTTGTTCATATGAAATTTATAATCAGCTAACATTTAAAATACCATATAGCATCAATGGTGATTGTTATGATAGGTATTTATTAAGAATTGAAGAGTTAAGACAAAGTAATCAATTGCTTTTACAAGTATTAAATACAATACCAAAAGGAAGTATTAAATTTGAAAATCATAAAATTATTCCTCCAATTAGAAAGCAGGTTAAAAGTTTAATGGAATCTTTAATTCAACATTTTAAATTATATAGTTCTGGTATTTTTGTAAATAAAAATGAGGTTTATATAGGAATAGAAGCACCAAAAGGTGAATTTGGTATTTATTTAGTATCTAATAATTCAGAAGTTCCTTATCGGTGTAAAATTAGAGCTCCTGGATTTATGCACTTACAAGGTATGAATTATATAGCTAAAGGACATTTATTAGCAGATATTGTAACTATTATTGGTACTTGTGATGTTGTTTTTGGTGAGATAGATAGATAGTTAGTATTTTAGTGTGTATAATAATAATTTATAATGTATATGTATAAGTTTATATTTATTTTATTAATATGGGTAGTAATTTTATAGGAGCTGGTTTATCTACAATAGCGTTAGCGGGAGCTGGTGTTGGTATTGGTTCTGTATTTTCAGCACTGATTTTAGCATTTTCTAGAAACCCTAGTTTAGAAAAACAATTATTTTCTTATGCAATTTTAGGTTTTGCTTTAACTGAAGCTATAGCTTTATTTGGTTTAATGATGGCATTTTTAATATTATTTGGTTTTTAGTTTAGTAAACACAGGGGTTTTTGCAGTTTTATGTATTATAATAAGCTATTAAAACGAATAGTATTAATAAAATTTTGGATTTTTTTTAGTAATAATAATAATTATATAACTAATTATGGTTTTATAAGTATTTATTATTTGAATGGTTGTTATATTAATTATAAATATTTAATATGTAATATTAAAAAAGTATTACCAATATTTTTAAATATATGTAGAAAAGAAGGGAAGATTTTATGTTTTAAATTGTTATTAATTAGTTTTTATTATTAACTTTAAATAATAATATATTCTTGAATTATGTACAATAATATTATTATAAGTTGGGTTTTTGTTTTATAAAGTATAAAAATTTATAAAATAATCTAAAAAACTGTAATATATAATAAATTCTTGATTATTGATTAACTAAGAAATGATTTTGTGTTTCCAAGTAAAGCGTTTAATTTAATTAAGGTTAAGGTATTATTTAATTAATTAGCCTCGTTTTAAAGTAAAGTATTTAAATTAAATATTGATACTATTTTGTAGCTACAAATAGTTTATATATAAAAACAATATATAAACAAGAAATATTTTTTGAAAATTTGATATCTAAAAGAACCTATGGTTTGTTTTCAAAGTTTTCTTTTTATAACTTAATAAAGTTTAAAACATTAGATTTTAAAGTAAATATAGGTATTGTAGTATTTTTTAATTTTAATAATATGGTATTAATTAATGAAGTACAGAAAAAATGTTTACCTATATTAGGTTTATTACCAACTAATATTAATAGCTTATTCGTTGATTATCCTATTATTATTAATTCTTTATATTTTCATAGTATTTATTTTTTTAACAAAATATTATTTAAATTAATATTTTTAATTAAAGGTGGTTATTAGAAATTTAGAAAGTATTTATTGATCTAAGTGATTATTAAAATTTATAAGTATTTATTATTTTAAAGGTAAAAGGTTTTTAATAGAAAGATGTTTATATTTTGGTTTATTTTTAGTAAAAAAGAAGTTAGATAAAAATCCTTTGTTTTATTTTTTTGAGGTTTTAGAAAAAATAAAACCTGTAATGGGTTTAAAAGTATATAAGGTGCCAAAACGAAAGTTATATAAAATAAAAACAATACCGTTTATAATTAAGTTTTCTACTCAATATAAGAAAGCAATAACTTGATTAGTTAAATCTATTAAGTTATTAAAAGGTATTAATTTAAGTTTTAAAATATTTCAAGAGTTTTATAGTATTATTTATAAAAGCAATAGTGGTACTTTACATAAAAAAAAAGAATATTATAAGTATATTTTAATGTTTAAAGTAACTAAAAAATTTAAGTGATAGTTAATTTATTTTGGTATGTAGCTAAGAGGTCACAGCATCAGTTTTTGATATTGATATCAAAGGTTCGAATCCTTTCATACCAAAATTATGGGTATGTTATTATTTACAATTTTATTTGTTTTATTTTTATCGATATTTGTGATTATATTTATGGTATATTTAGGTTATAATCAAAAAAAAATACAAAGGTTTTCTTTAAATGTTAGTATAGTTTGTTTTTATATATCTATTTTTTTTTGGATATTTTTTGATACGAGTTGTTCTGATTATCAATATTTATTAAGAATTAATTTTTGAAATATAAGTACATTACATAGTTTTGTAAATCATATTTGTTTTGGTATTGACGGTATTTCTTTGTTTTTTATTTTATTAACTACCTTTTTAATACCTTTATGTTTATTAACTACTTTTAAAATTAATTTTATTAAGATTTCTGAATTTTGTTTATATTTTATAGTATTAGAAATAATTTTAATATTTTCTTTTATATCTATTGACTTAATATGTTTCTTTTATTTTTTTGAAAGTATATTAATACCAATGTTTTTTATTATAGGTATTTGGGGATCGAGGGATCGTAGGGTTTGAGCTGCCTTTTATTTTTTCCTTTATACTTTATTTGGTTCAGTATTCTTATTTTTTTCAGTGTTAGTTATATATTATGATATAGGTATAACCAGTTTTTATTTAATAAGTAAAGTTTCTATTGATTTTAATAAACAAGTAATTTTATGATTATTTTTGTATTTAGCATTTTCTGTAAAAATACCAACTATACCAATGCATTTATGGTTATGTGAAGCCCATGTTGAATCACCAACAGCTGGTTCTGTTATTTTAGCTGGTTTATTATTAAAATTAGGTGGTTATGCTTTTTTAAGAATAATATTACCTGTTTTTTCAAAAGCTACTATTTATTTTTTACCGTTAGTAGATACTCTGGCTTTAATTAGTATTATATATGCTTCTTTAACAACTATTCGACAAGTAGATATGAAGCGTATTATTGCTTATTCTTCAATAGCACATATGAATTTAGTAGTTTTAGGTATATTTTCTAATAATATTCAAGGGATATCAGGTAGTATTTTTTTGATGCTAGCACACGGTATAGTATCATCAGCTTTATTTTTTTTAATAGGTATTTTATATGATAAGTATTATACCAGAATTATATTATATTATGGTGGTTTAGTTCAAACGATGCCTTTATTTTCATTTTTTTTATTAGTTTTTTGTTTAGCTAATATTGGCTTGCCGGGGTCTTGTAATTTTATAGGAGAATTAGTTATATTTATTGGTTTAGTAGAAAGAAATTTTGTTGTATGTATTATATCAGTAACTGGAGTTGTTTTTAGTGTTATTTATACTATGTTTTTTTTCAATCGTTTAGTTTTTGGTAATTTAAACTTAAGTTTTATTTTTGAATATCAAGATTTATTAAAACGTGAGTTTTATATTTTATGTTTATGTTTATTTTTAACTATTTATTTAGGTATCATTCCTAATATAGTTTTTAATACAATATATATGTCAGTATCTGTTTGTATTGATGGTTTATTTTAATAATGAATATATTTGATAATTATTATGTATATAATTTTAATTCTATTATACTTTCTAAAATTGTAGTTAAATCTCTAAGTGTAATACCAAGAGTTCAAAAGTTAAGTTTTATTGTTATTGTTAATTTGAAACAATACAAAAAAAATTTGTTATTATTTTATATAGTTATTAGTATTATGTTTGGTGGTGTTTTTTTTTTACAAAGAAAAGTAATAAGTGGTTTGCAAGTATTTAATATAATAATATCAAAAAAAAAAATCAACAAATTTTTATTAGAATTTATTGGAATTAAATAAACTTAAAAACAAGAATTATAATTTGTTAGTATAAAAAATACAATAATAAAAAGAAATGTTATTTTTTTTAATAAAAAAA
>Ga0115008_10000691_pt1 | contig 26040 bp, 20 predicted proteins | sample FraStrMetagenome_FD_87164 | JGI IMG/M metagenome (GOLD analysis project Ga0115008, IMG submission 87164) | Marine eukaryotic phytoplankton communities from Arctic Ocean - Fram Strait ARC3M Metagenome | ecosystem: Environmental > Aquatic > Marine > Oceanic | place: Fram Strait | collected...
ATATTATACAATATAAATTTATAAATATTCAATTTTTATTTTTATTTTTGTTTAATCCCTTTATAAAAACTTCAAACATGAGTGAGTATAAAATGGATCCTTTATTAAAAAATATTAGAAAAATATATCCTATTTCTAAAAATTCCTCTGAGCAGTTAAAAGGCATCTTCAAAGAAAAAAAATTCAAGAAAAAAGCACCTTTAAGTTTTAAAAATCATATTTCAACAAAATTTTATATAGTCAAATCAGGCATCTTAAGATCATACATTACAGATGATAAAGGAAAGGAATTTATAAAATTTATTTACACCAAACACTCTGTTGTTGGTGCTTTTTGCTCATTAATAAGAAAGAAAGAAAAAAATGTTATCATAGATTGTCTTACCAATTGTGATTTAATTGAAGTTGATTTTGCAGAATTTAAAAATTTAGCAAATTCAAATCAAGAGATTCTTCAATTGTATAATAATTTATTAGAATTACTTTTTATCAAGTTAGAAAATCGATTTTATGAACTTTCGTCACTTAATGCAACTCAACTTTATTTGAAGTTTAAAAAAGATAATCCTGGTATAGAAAATTTAATACCATTATATCATATAGCTTCTTATTTAAATATTACCCCTGTTCAATTGAGTAGAATCAGAAAGGATTTATATAAAACTAAATAACTTTCATACTAAGAAATCAAAAGAATTGTATTTTTGGCATTAAATATTTAACCAATCTAATTCATATTAATTCAAGGTTTGGTTTTTAGAGTTTATATTTAAAAAGAGATGTCATTTAAGTTTTTACTACACTATAGTTTTCATTTCCTAGTCCCAATAGCAATTGCCTTATTATTTTACAAAAAAAAATGGATTCAAGTATATTTGATTTTTATCGGAACGATGTTAATAGATTTAGATCACTTATTGGCAAATCCAATATTTGACCCTAACAGATGTAGTATCAATTTTCATCCTTTACATACTTATTATGCAGCCGGAGCATATATTCTTATGGTCATTCCAAAAAAAAGTAGAATCCTGGGAATAGCATTCCTACTTCACCTGTTTACAGATTATTTAGATTGCTACCTCTAAAGTTTTAAAATTCTAGACAATAATTGGTTTATCTCAGCAGATATCTTCAATTTTACCGCGGCTAAAAGGTAGACCACTGAGATAATTATGGTCTTCAAAGCTATATTAACAATTGGATGATATTTAAAATTCCAAAAATAGAAAGCAAAAAATAAACCAACTATTAAAAATAGTGATATAAACGTTTTATTAGTAATTGGTGTGATATTCAAATTAAACTTTAGAATAATAAGTTTTATGGTATTAAAAACAAAAATAACAATAAGTGTTGCCAATGCTAAACCATTAGTCCCATAGAGATCAAATAACCAAATATTTAAATAATATACAGAAAAAGCCATTCCCAGGTTTAACGGAAGTGTAATTTTATAGAATACAGAATTATTAATAATTGCACCATTATTTCCTAAAAACATGGTGAACATTTTAGCTCCTGAAATCATTAAAACAACCAACTCCCCGCCAGCATATCCTTTATCAGGTATTAATTTGAATAATTCATGAACTCCACAATTAACCAATAAAAAAAGAAGACCACTTACCAATAATAAATTTATAGAACTTTTTTTGTACAAACTTTCAATCTCTAAAGCATTGTTGTCATTAATAGTTTTAGAGGTAATAGGCTGTAAAATCTGAGCCATAGCTCTTCCTGGTGCTTCTATTAAAGATCCTATAAATACCGCAACTGCATAATAAGCAGCTATTTCAACAGTTTCTTTATCAGGGATCATTACCTTATCAATATCAAGAAGTATGGCACCTGCACTCCCTGCAAGAACCATGTATAAAGAATACCTTAAAACTTCTTTAAAATTCTTTGGAAGGTGAAAACTAAATTTTGGAAAATACAACCAAAATGCATAAAACATCATAACAATAGCTCTAATAACATAAGCGCCTGTTAGATAATAAATAAATTGAGGTTTGGTTAAAAAATCAAAAAAGACTGAAATCAATAATATTAAAACTACGGCTCTATTCCAAAACTCCTTTAAAATATTACCAAAGATAGATTGCATTTGAACTTTAGCCCATGAATAAAAAACCTCAAAATAAGTTGTTGATATGGCTACAATAAAAATAACAAAGGTGTAATCCTTTAAAATAGGATTTTGCTGAGAAATACGATTCCCAATTTGATTATAAAACTCCGAAACAAAAAAACCAAGTGGTATTGCTATTAGAAGGGGTAAAAAAACAATACTTGATAAAAATTTATCTTTTTCTATTTTATTATCATAAGAAGAAAAATACTTAACGATAGTATGATGAACACCTATAGCTGCTAATGGCATTATAATATTTGACACTGATAGTAAATACACAACAATCCCATGATATTTACCCTCCAAAACTTGAGGATAAAGTATAAGAACATTAATTCCACCAAGTGCAAAACTTAGGTAAATAATTAATGTATTTATAAAAGATTGCTTAAGTACTATTCCCAAACTTTAATGTATTAATTCATATATAGATTGATAAATTTTCTCACCAACATTATCTCCGTACAAATCAATGGTAAACTCTTTTTTCGTTGCCTTAAAAGTATCAAACGTTTGTATGATCTTTTTGGTATTACTTCCAACAACTTTTGCATATCCATGAGCCGCTAATTCAACCCATTCTGTTTCATCTCTAACTACAATACATTGTTTTTTGGCGAAAAATGCTTCTTTTTGCAATCCACCACTGTCTGTAATCACCATTGAACAATTTTTTAATAATTCTAACATATCATAATAACCAATAGGGTCTATGAGGCTTATTTTAGGCTGTATGTCAAATTTTTCAAGAGCTATGCGTGTTCTTGGATGAAGAGGTAAAATCACAGTTTGTGTATGATGAATCTCCTCTAATGCTTTAAATATAGCTGTTAATTTAGAAATTTCATCTGTATTTTCTTGACGATGAATAGTAGCTAAAACAAATTCATTTTTCTGTAATTTTTGATCTTTTATGATGGATGATTTATTTGCTGAAAACTGACTGTAATAACTAACAGCATCCTTCATAATATCTCCGTGATTCTCTATCAAAACAGGTAAATTCTGAAAGCCCTCATTATGTAAGTTATTGATAGCTCCCTGAGAAGGACAACACAATAAATCAGAAATTCTATCAGTTAAGATCCTATTAATTTCTTCAGGCATTTTCATATTGAATGAACGAAGACCTGCTTCAATATGAATTACTTTAATATTCATTTTTTTGGCAGCTAAAGCACCAGCTATAGTAGAATTCGTATCACCATATACAATTAGTGCTTCAGGCCGTTCAATTTCTAATATTTCTTCAATTTTACCCATCATCTGCCCAGTCATTGCGGCATGACTCAAACTGTTTATCTCTAAATTATACGCCGGTTTTGGGATCATCATTTCTTCAAAAAAAACAGCACTCATATTAGCATCAAAATGTTGCCCTGTATGGATAATTACCTCCTGTATTGTATTGTGTTCTTTGATAATTTTACTCAATACAGCCGCTTTCACAAATTGTGGTCTTGCTCCTATGACAGTTACTACTTTTTTCATTTGTGTACTTATAAATAAGATTGTATCATACCATTAAACTATTAATTCTTATGAAATCAATATACTACCTTTTTAATTACTTCCGCCAATTGGCTTGTTATATTTTTTCGGTGATATTGGTTAATATTATTTGATTTTACATGAAGATTACCTTCTTTATAAGTATTGTAAAAATCTATAATAAGGGCTTTTAATGTTTTTTTATTTTTAAAATCTACAATTTCTCCTGCATTTGTATTTTTTAATATGGTTGCTGCATCACCATCTTCAGGACCAATGGCTAAAATAGGTCGTTTTGCTTGTAAATACTCAAATATTTTACCCGTAATGATTCCCTTTGCACTAGGCACGTTGTTAATACTTAATAATAAGACCTGAGAAGAAACTTGATATGAATTCACATCTTTATGATCTACATAGGGTATTCTTATGATTGTTTTTTGTTCAAATACCTTAACATCTTGAAGAACTGAATCATCAATTTTACCAATAAATTTAATTCTAAGATCATTTTTAAAATCTGAATTACTATCACAAATTTCTTTTAAAACATCCCATAAAATTTGGGGGTTTCTATCAGAATTCATTGAGCCAACATGGGTAATAGAAAAATTACTATCTAATTTTTGAGGTAATGAATTTTGAATTGTATCAAAACCATTTGTGATGACCTCAATGCTGCTAGTATGTTTTAGATACTTTTGTTTCATCGTTTCACCAACTACAATAGTCATATCAGAATTTATTAAAACTTCTCGCTCTAATTGAAGGTGTTTTTTAGTTGCTTTTTTTGTGAGAGGTAATTGCTTAAAGTAATCTATTTCTGTCCAGGGATCTCTAAAGTCTGAAATCCATTTAATTCCAAGTTGTTTTTTCAACTTTAGCCCAATTAAATGAACACTATGAGGAGGGCCAGTTGAAATAACAGCGTCTATTTTGTGATTTTTTAAATAATTACTCAAAAAATTTACGGAAGGCTGTATCCAAAACTTACGTGCATCAGGTATGAAAAAATTAGCTCTAATGTATTGAATCATTTTGCCAAATAAAGTTGGATTTGGATTTAAAAAACCAGCACTTCCTTTTTTATTGTTTACTCCAAAAAAAGAGAGAATAGAATTAAGCTCAAAAATAGGTTGCTTTAAAACTTCTATGCCTTTTGGTATTTCATTCTCTGAACTTGAATCTAAAATTGGATAAGTTGGGTTATCTATTGTGTAGATAACGGGTTCTATATCGTAATCTCTCAAGTATTTAGAGAATTTCAACCATCGTTGAACTCCAGGACCACCTGCCGGAGGCCAATAATAGGTTATGATTAATACTTTCTTTTTAGAGCTCATCATATAGTTTTACCAAGGCTTTGGAAGTTATTTCCCAAGAAAATTCATTTTCTATAAATTCTTTACCGTTTTTACCTAACTTTTCTGCTTTATCATTATTCTGATATAATTCAATTACTTTACAACAAAAATCTTCTTCATTTTTTTCTTCATGAACTAGACCACTAGATACTCTTTCAACTAATTCTTTTTGAGCTGTAGCGTTACTAACTAAAATGGGTTTAGCAAAACTCATGTACTGAAAAATTTTATTAGCATACGCTATATCATGTTGAATGCTTCTATTTAGGGGTGAAATACAAACATTACTTGATAGGATATATGAAGGAAATAAAGAAACATCTTTCCAACCCTCAAAATCAACATAAGGTTCTAAATTTAATCTTTTTACTTCTTGAATTAAAATAGTATCAGTTGTATTTCTTCCAACAATAACCAACTTAAAATTAGGAATAGTTTTAGATAAAGTTTTTGAAGCTCTTATCGCAGTCAATAAACCTCTTCTTACATGAGTATCACCTAAATAAAGAAGTACATACTTATCTAAATACTTGTTTTTAATTTCTAAAGAATAAGAATAATCCTTGAAAAAAGATGCTCTAACCGTATTTGGTACTAGGACCATCTTTTCACGCTCTAAATTATTTGAATCAATAACTTGTTTCGCAAAATTTGGAGAAACGGTAATAATTTTATTGGATTGTTTTATGAACTCCTTCTCTTTTGTTTTCCACTTATTTGGAGAAATCATGTATTTTCCGGGGAAATGATTCAAATGAGGATAGAACTTCATGTTTTCAGGAATATTGTCATGAAGATCTAAAACTACTTTTAACTGAAATTTTTTGTTTGATAAAAATACAGCTTCAGCAATTCTAATATCGTGTATATGCAAAACTTCTATAGAATTTTTTTTTATAAAATGATCTATCTTTGGTTTCATGATCATTTTGTAAGCAAAAAAATCACAGGAAAGCGCAGAAAGTTTATGGATTAGTTTATTCGATTTATACCTCCTAATTTGAATACCATTAGTACTTTCATTTAAAAGTTGGTTTCCATAGGTTAAACAAAATAAAAAAACATCATGCCCAGAATTTGCTAGAGTAATTGCTTCGTTTTCAACCCTTGGATCTGGCGGAAACACTTCGTCTAAAATCATCCCAATTTTCATGATTTGACAGATTTTGTAGCATATATTATATAATACCTTGGAGTAAACTTTCTCAAGATTGGACGAAAACCAATTTTTTTTATTGGACTTGTCCATTTTTCTTTTTTTTCAATTTCCCAATTAGATTTTTCTAATAACCAATCAAATTGCCAATCTTCAAACTCGTGGTAATGTCTATCCCACTTATCTGTTGAACTTTTATACGCTTTGGCAAACCATAAATTTAGAGGAACAGAGGCTATTAGCTTCGTTGATTTTATTTCATTTAAAATATTGAATGGTGCAATTAAATGTTCAAAAATTTCAAAAGCTGTAACAGCTTCTACATTATACTTTTTTACAATTTCTGGAACTAGATCTAAATCCTCTCCATTAGTATTATATACGGTATAACCGTGTTGTTCCATTATTTCAGAAAAAGAATTTCTAACACCTAGATCTAAAATGGTTGCAGGAGCAGGAAGTACCCTCTGCAAAAAACTTAAGGTTAGATTATATCTTCTTTGATGATGTTTAGCTACCATAAATATATTGTATAGATTAGAACAAGGAACTATTGAGTTGCTTTGTTTTTATCATAAAAAAACCAACCTAACGGAATTAATAATAAAAATACATAAGATAGTAAAGATATAGTACTTCCAGTTTGAATAACTTTGGGCTCAAATCTAAATTCAACAGAATGCTTACCAGCTGGAATCTCTAGACCTCTCAACACATAGTTAACATTTAAATGGGGCTTAAGTTCTCCATCTATATATGCATTCCAACCATTTTTGTAATAGATTTCAGAAAATACTGCAAATTCATCTTTAGTTGAATTAGAATCATAAGTCAAAGCATTTAATGAATATTTTACCAAATTTATGGTCGCTAAAGAGTCTAATTCTTTCGAATAACTAACAGAAGTAGTGAGTGATTTTTCATTGATTACAACAGTTGTTTTTGTATTTAAACTATCTAGTGCTTTTATTTCTTCATTTGCGGATTTAACATACTTAATATCTTTTATGAACCAGGAATTTCCATTATTATTTGGGTTCTGTTGCATTTGTTCTTTTCCCTCATTATCCGGGATTATAAAGTATTTTACATTTAGCATATTATAAACCTGCATATTTTGTTTTCCTAACTGAAATTCAATTAAGTCTTGATACCTTCCCATCTTAGCGGCATGATAACCACCAATTGATTTATGAAAATATGAAGTTCTTCCATCTTGAAATGGATCGCCTGTAAAATTTGCAACTCTGTAATGACTTTTATCTTTTTGTATTTGTAGATCTGCAGAAGAAGCTCTAAAAGGTTTATCTATTTTTCTAGCTTGTCTGAAATCATCATCATTTACATATCTTAAATTTACCTGAACTAAATCAAATAGTATTAATAAAGTAAAAACAATAATTATTTTGGTTTTATTTATGTGTTGCTTTAGAAATAACCAAAGAATACTAAAACTTACACTAATCAAAACTAAAGATCTAAAACTATCACTATATAATAATGATTTTCTATCTGCTATTACAGCATCTAACAAACCTTCATATTGGCTGTAATTAGCATCTCTTAAACCTTCAAAGGTTGAAAAAGAAATAGCATAAAATAAACCAATAATAATTAGACCACTGGTTACATAAAATGCTTTTTTAACAGCCTCTAATTTTTCTTTTTTTGATAGTTTAGAAAAAATAAATTCTTTTATTGCTAAGATCCCTAGTAATGGAATACATAATTCAGCAATTACTTGAAAAGAAGACACGGCCCTAAACTTATTATATAGTGGGATATAATCAATAAAAAAATTAGTTAAAAGCTCAAAGTTTTTACCCCAACTCATTAGTATTGAAAAAACTGTCGATGCCACTAACCAATGTTTAAATTTCCCTTTTACTAAAAATATGCCAAGAAAAAAAAGAAATATGATAACGGCTCCAATATAAGCAGGAGCTTCAACAATTAATTGATCTCCCCAATAGGTATAAACTTGTTTGGTAAAGCCTTCTGCTTGTTTAGGACTGGCTATTGAAGAGACATATTTATAGGTGTTGGAATTTTTATCTAAACTTTCTACTGTCCCACCTCCCATATATCTTGGAACTAACAAATTAAAAGTTTCAGAAATTCCGTAACTAAATTGAGTGATATAGTCTTTAGATAGTCCTGAGGTTACCTCTTTTGGGGTTCCATCTGAGTTCATTGTTAATTCAGTATTCCCTCGAGTACTAAAATCTGAATACTCTTTAGTTGCCATTAATCTTGTTGAGTTAACTCCAACAGCTAACAACATAGCTGTAATTATTATTAAAGATTGAGAAGTAAACTGAGTAAATTGCTTTTTTTTAATAGCTTCAATTAGTTCTATAATCCCTAAGATAAAAATAGCGAAGAGTAAATAGTAAGTCATTTGAGGATGGTTTGCTTTAATTTCTAAGGCAGTAGCCAACCCGGTTAAAGTAAAACCTAATAAATATTGTTTCTTAAAAACATATATTACACCTGCAATAACTAGAGGCATATAAGCAATTGCATGGGCCTTTGCATTATGCCCTGCACCAAATATGATCATGAGGTATGTAGAGAAACCAAAGGCTAGGGATCCCATAATGGCTAATTTCCAATCTACTTTAAAAGCAAGTAATAGAACATAAAAGCCTAAAAAATATAAAAATAAATAATCGGCAGGTCTTGGAAGAAACCGAATTAAACGATCTAAATAGGATAGGTAATCATGTGGAAAATAAGTTCCAATTTGATAGGTAGGCATACCACTAAAAGCACTTTCTGCCCAATAGGGTTCTAAACCCGTTGTTATTCTATAATCATTAACTTCTTTTGCCATTCCGATGTGCTGAGTGATATCGGATTGAGATAATTTTTCTCCTTTTAATACTGGATGGAAGTATAATAATGCGGCAATTATAAAAATTAAAAATGAAACTAAATGAGTTGAAAAAAATTTTAAGTTCATATTAATCTATTTCTTCAAAATCTACATACTCTCCAACAGAATTATTCCCTTGAGTATTAGAGTTTGGTTTTTTATCTATAATAGTTTCACCTTCTTTAGTTGATGAATTATGAGGTTGTTTATGTTTTTGCTGAGCTTTTTCTTGCATATTCCCAACTACTTTTTTTAATAATATAGGAGCAAATATTCTAGCCAAGAAACGAAAGCTATAATATACAATTAAAAAAATAAGGATTGTTCTTAATAAACCCATGAAATCTGCTTGTTGCATGTTAAAAATTAAATAAAAATCAAAAATAACAATTTGAACATAAATGTTACGTTAATAGAATACAAAAATTTAACTCCATTAAAAAAGTATTTATTGCATTTGATGAGTCCAATTTTTAGAGTATGTTTGTGAGAAACCAAAAATTATTTTTTTTGACTTTAAATTATTTTATACATAAACTAAGACTGTTTTTGATGCTTTGTATGTTACTTTTAACACATACCACCATAGCTCAGTTTACTAATGTTATCAATTCAAACAGACCTGGATTCTCTGAATCTCCCTATTCAGTTGGTACTAGGGTATACCAGTTAGAAACGAGTTTATTTTATAGAGAAACCAACAAATATCCAACTTTTTACAGACCTCAATCCTATGGGGTAGATTTCTTATTAAGGTCTAGCTTTTTAAATGAAAAACTAGAGTTTAATATAAATTTAGCCTATCAAAATGAGGAAATTGGTTTTCAAAATGTTTTTAATTCAAGTTACCAAAAAGCAGGAATTAGTAAGTTAATTGTTGCAGCTAAATATTTAGTCTTTGAAAAAAAATATGAGGATAAATCAAAAGAAATAAGAAGCTGGGTTGCAAGGAATAGTTTTGATTGGAAAAGACTCATCCCCTCAGTTGCAATTTATGCCGGAGCAAATACTGGTATTCCAGAAAATATTTATAAGGCAAACAGTTTTTCTCCAAAGGTTGGAATACTTCTTCAAAACGATTTAAGTGATAATTTTAATATCATTACAAACATATTTTATGATAGAATTGGTACTGAGTTACCTGAATTATCTTATATTATTACAGCCACCTATAGCTATAGACCAAGATGGTCTATTTTTATTGAAAATCAAACAATGTTTGACAAATTCCAATACCAATCAAACATTGGTACTGGAATTGCTTTCCTATTTAATAGAAATCTTCAATTAAATAGCTCCTTTAGACTATTAGCAGATGGTAAATCTTCAGGATTTTACTCATCATTTGGAGCCTCATACAGGTTAAACAGACATGTTGATAAAGTTCTTAACTCAGGCAAAAAGACGAAGTCATCAAAAAAGAAAAAACTTTTTGGTAAAAAAGGGGTTTTAAACAATTTAACAAATAAATTTAAAAATTTATTTAGAAAAAAACAGAATAGAGTTTCAACCAAAAAATCTAATCTAAAGAAGGAAACTATTCAATCCATCAACAATAATAGTTCTACAAATGAAGAAAATTCACAACAAAAATCGTTAAGAATTAAACCTTCAAGAAAAAGAGTTAGCCCCTCAAAAATTAAAGTAGAAAAAGATAAATCAAAAAAAGGTTTTTTAAATCTTCTGAAAAAAAGAAAAAAGGATGAAAAAGATGAAAAAGATGATTCAGAAAAAAATGCTAAAGAACTTGAAAAAGAAATAAAAGATTTAGAAAAAGAAGTAAAAAAAGATAATAAGAAGCTAGAAAAAGAAAGAAAAAAAGAAGAAACTAAAAAAAAGAAAAAAGAAAAAACAAAGAAGAAAAGAAAACAAAAAGATGAGGAAGATGAAGTTAAAGATGATAATAAGAGGAATTAACTAAGACAACAACTAATTTAGTGCTATGATTACACTAAAAGAAATGATTACAAAAAAGGAAATGAAACAATTTGTAATGTTTCCTTTTTCAATTTATAAGAACAATCCCTATTGGGTTCCACCTATCATAACTGAGGAACTAGAAACTCTTAACAAAGATAAAAACCCTGCTTTTGAAAATGCTGAAGCTCGCTTTTTTGTTGCTATAAAAAACAATAAAATTGTTGGCAGAATTGCTACAATTATTAATTGGTATGAAGTAAAAGAACAACAGATTAAAAAAATGCGTTTTGGATGGTATGATGTTATTGATGATATAGAAGTTTCAAGAGTACTTATTCAAAAAGTTGAAGAAATCGGAAAAAAAAATGATCTAGCTTATATGGAGGGTCCTGTTGGATTTTCAAACCTTGACAAAGTTGGTGTATTGATTGAGGGATTTAACCATATTGGAACTATGGTAACATGGTATTCATTACCTCACTATAAAGAGCATTTGGAAAACTTAAGTTTTACAAAAGAAAAAGAATACTTAGAAAACAGTTTTCAATTAGAAAAGGTAAATGCTCCATATTATAAGCGTGTTTCTAATTTAATTAAACATAGGTTTAAACTTCGCTCATTAAATTTCACAAAAACAAAAGATATCCTGCCATTTGTAACTGAGATGTTTGATTTATTTAATAAATCGTATGCCAAGCTATCCTCCTATGTTCCAATTTCTGACAATCAAATTGAATACTTCAAAAAAAAATATATCAGTTTTATAAATCCAGAATTTATAAAATTTGTAATGGATGAAAATAATAAACTTGTTGCTTTTGGAATTATGATGCCTTCTTTTTCTGAGGCACTTCAAAAAGCAAATGGAAAATTATTCCCTTTTGGGTTTTATCACCTTTTAAAAGCAAAAAATAATGCAAAAACTGTAACATCTTATTTAATCGGTGTAGACCCAGCTTATCAAAACAAAGGGATAACTGCAATTATTTTTAGTGATTTTACAACAAGTTTTAATGCTATTGGAGTAAAAAATGTTATCAGAACACCAGAATTAGAGGACAATACTGCCATTCATCAATTATGGAAGAACTTTGACCCTAAAACTCATAAAAAAAGAAGAACGTACAGGAAAAACATCTAAACTTGAACTTTAAATACCATAATCTTTAATATAAATGCAATTATTTTACAATTCAATACTAGATAGAGACACTAAGGAAATCACTTTTGATAAAGTTGAGAGCAAGCATATTATTAAAGTACTTCGAAAAAAAGAAGGAGATCAAATTTTTATCACAAATGGGAAAGGAGAGTTGTTTATTTGTAAAATTACTATTGCAAATCATAAAAGGTGTTTAGTTTCGATTATAAGTAGAGAAGTAAAAAAACAATCAAGAGACTACTACCTTCATGTAGTACTCTCTCCCTTAAAAAATAATGATAGGTTAGAATGGTTTTTAGAAAAAGCTACTGAAATTGGAATAGATGAAATTACTCTAGTAATCTGTGATAATTCTGAAAGAAAATTCATAAAAGCTGAACGATTAGAAAAAATTATTCTTGCTGCAATGAAGCAATCCTTAAAGTTTGAATTACCAAAACTTAATAAAGTAATTTCATTTAGTGAATTTTTAAAGAAAGAGTACAAGAATGCTGTATATATAGCACATTGTGAAAAAGGAGATAAAAAACTCTTAAAAACTCATGTAAAACCAAAAGAGTCTGTTACAATTTTAATTGGCCCAGAGGGCGATTTTTCTTCTAAAGAAATATCAAAAGGCATAAAATCTGGATGTATTCCAATAACTCTAGGTAATACAAGGCTTAGAGCCGAAACAGCTGCTTTAGTAGCAGTTCAGAATATTTCATTTATCAATCAATAAGAATCCTTATCTTGCCCTTAAATTCATTATTATTTTGCGCCTAATAAGATTCGTAAAAATTCTTTTTTTAAGCATCAGTTTTTCAACTTTTGCTCAAGAAGTAGCTGTATTAAAATATAATGGTGGAGGAGACTGGTATGCTAATCCTACAGCAATCCCAAATTTAATTGAGTTTTCAAACAAAAATATAAAAACCCTAATTTCAAAAAATCCAACGTCAGTATCAGTGGGTAGTAGTGATCTTTTTAATTTCCCAATTGTATTCATGACAGGTCACGGAAATGTTTTTTTTACAGATAAGGAGGCTGAAAATTTACGCGTGTATTTAATTTCTGGAGGATTTCTTCACATATCGGACAATTATGGTCTTGATAAATACATAAGAATACAATTAAAAAAAGTTTTCCCTAAAATAGAATTAAAAGAGATTCCATTCTCACATCCAATATTTAATCAAACATTTACTTTTAATAAAGGCTTACCAAAAATTCATGAACATAATAAAAAAGTGCCTCAGGGTTTTGGACTATTTTTTAAAGGAAGACTCGTTTGTTTTTATGACTATGAGTCAGATCTTAGCGATGGATGGGAAGATTCAACTGTTCATAACAACCCCATGGAAACTCGAATAAAAGCTTTACAAATGGGATCAAATATTATTGAATATGCTTTCAGAAATTGATGTAAACATCCCCATAGATAACATAAAAATCAACTTTGATACAGAAGGGCTTTGGATTTTAAATATTGCTTTAGCAGTAATTATGTTTGGAGTTGCATTATCTATTAAGATCGCAGACTTTAAGCGATTGTTACAAAATCCAAAGGTACTATTGGTAGGGATTTTTTCACAATTTATTATATTACCAGCGCTTACTTTTGCGGCTATTGTAATTATAAAACCACACCCAAGTTTTGCTCTCGGTATGATGATGATTGCAGCATGCCCTGGTGGAAATGTATCAAATTTTTTTAGTAAAATGGCAAAAGGAAACGCAGCCTTATCTGTAAGTTTAACTGCATTTGCAACCGTTATATGTCTTGTAATGACTCCTTTCAACTTACAATTTTACGGCGGGCTATACGAACCAACTAATGAAATTTTAAAAACAGTTGAATTAAATCCTTTTGAATTATTTAAACTTATATTATTAATTTTAGGAATACCAATCATTATTGGGATGACATTAAATCATTTTTATGAAAATGTTGCTAAAAAAATTGAAACCGTACTCAAACCTTTTTCAATGATTGTTTTTTTAGCTTTAATCACTATTGCTTTTTATGAAAATATTGAAATTTTTTTAGAATATATCCATTTGGTTGCTGCACTAGTTATTTTTCATAATATTGGGGCTTATGTTATTGGTTTTTATTCAGCAAAAAGTTTTGGATTAAAAAAGAGAGAGCAAAAAACTATTTCTATGGAGACCGGAATTCAAAATGGTGGCCTGGGATTATTATTGATTTTTCAGTTTTTTGATGGTCTTGGAGGAATGGCATTACTTGCAGCTTTCTGGGGTATATGGGATATTTTCTCTGGCATGTTACTGGGAATCTACTGGGGAAGAAAAAATAATTAACTATTATACTAATTGAGCTTTGAAAACACTGTGGTATTATCTTTTTAAGATTCTTATTAAATTCTCTTTATTTTTCTACACAAAAAAAATAATAGTAAAAGGAAAAGAAAATATTCCAAAAAAAGGAGCCGTTTTATTTATGGTTAATCATCCTAATGGGTTAATTGATCCATTAATAGTAACCACAAATAACCCAAGAACCAACTATTTTCTTGTTCGTGCTGCGAGTTTTAAAAAACCTCTAATTAAGCGATTCCTCAATTCGCTTAACCTAATGCCAATTTATAGGATGCGAGATGGTGTTAAACAGTTAGGAAATAATGCAGAAGTTTTTAATAAATGTTATGATTTATTAAATCAGCACAAAGCTTTAATAATTTTTCCTGAGGGTAGCCACAATCATAAAAGAACTGTCAGAAACCTTAGCAAAGGGTTTTCTAGAATTATTTTTGGTGCTTTAGAAAGAAACCCAACATTAAAAATTCATATTATATCGGTTGGAGTAACCTACCAAAACCCTTCTATTTATCCATCTAATGTTTGTATACACTATGGAACACCAATATTAGCGAATGACTACTACAAGCCTAAAGTTATCCATTCAGAAATTAAACGTTTAAAAGAAGCTATTAGTTCTCAATTAAAAACACTTTCTGTTCATATTCCTTTAGATGAAAATTATGAAAAAACCCTAACTGCATTAACTTCAAAAAATGTAAATTTTACCGAAATAGAAAAGGTAAACCTTATGATTAGTACTAAAACTATAATTGGAAGAACCAAAAAGATGAATTACGTAGGCTTTATAAAGCCTATTATTATCTTAAATTGTATTATTCCTTGGTTTATCTGGAAATATATTGAAAATAAGATAGAAGAATTTGAATTTATAGATACATTTAGATATGGTATAAATACTATAACAGTAGGTATTAACTTTATGATAGTTACCTATGCATTAAGTTATTTTTATAATTGGACTACTGCTACAATTTACCTACTTAGCTCTTTGTTATTGATTTTATTGTATAGTAAATTACACCCTATTCCGGCAAAATAGCTTCTTGAATAATCTGTTGAATTTTTGTTCTAATATTTTCTTTTACGAGTCCGTAATTCTCCATAGTTGGAAAAACTCTATTGGAAAGAAAAACATATAAAACCCCACTCTCAGGGTCAGCCCAGGTGTAAGCACCAGTAAAGCCACTATGACCAAAACTTTCGTCTGACACACACCCACATGTTGCCTTAATTTCTGGATTTAACTGAGGTTTATCAAACCCCAAACCTCTTCTGACTTCTTTATCAGAAAAATATCGCTTATTAAATTTATCGAAAGTTTCTTTTTTAAAATATCTTTTTCCTCCATAATACCCTTTTTGAAGATATAATTGCATCATTTTTGCAACATCATTTGCATTTGCAAATAAACCAGCATGACCTCCTACTCCACCAAGCATAGCAGCCCCCATGTCGTGAACATAACCATGTAATAATTGATTTCTATAATACGTATCTTTTTCTGAGGGAACAATTGAAGATTTATCAAATTTATTAAGAGGTAAATAAGTCATTCTGTTTGCACCTAATGGTACATAAAATTGCTCTTGAACCAAATTATCTAAACTATTTTTATATTTCTTTTCTAGCGCCTCTTTAAAGAGATAATAGCCTAAATCACTGTATTTATAACCAGCCTCAGGCCTTTGCTCAGCATCTCTAATAAACTTATAAATAGAATCTTTGTAAGAATTATTCAAATATAAATCATCAGCAACTTTATTTGAGAATTTTTCAGACCTCTTTTGACTATAAAACTCTTTTAAGTTGTTATTGGTAATGCTATCTTGTGTAAGCTTGTAAAAAGGAATCCATGCTTTTAAACGGCCATAATGAGATAATATTTCCAGAACAGTTAATGTATCTTTATTAGAATTTTTAAACGTTGGTAATATGCTTTTAATGGTAGACGTTAATTTTATTTTCTTATCCTCCTCTGCTTTCATCATCATAGGTAATGATGCTAAAATTTTTGTTAATGAAGCTACATCATAGACATCAGTACTTTTAACAGAATTGTTTTTTTTATCTGTGTGAAAACCAAAACTTTTTTCATAAACAACTACACCATGCCTAGCTACCAAAACCTGAAGACCTGGAGCCATTTTTTTTTCAAGTACAAGATTTGCTACAGAATCTATTCGTTGTAATTTAACTGATGACATACCCACAGATTCTGGAATGGAATACTGAAGTCTTTTTAAATCTTTTGTTGAAATTCCAGTCCCTTCAGGAAACTTATTTTTAATACTAACTGGCAGTACTCCTTTAGCATCAATAGCTCCAAAAATTGTTTGAGCTGCTATTTTTTGAGCTATCGCACTATTTTGATAAGCAACTAAAATACTTTCTAAATTATTGAATGACTTTATGTTAAGCAAACTATATGGGCTTGCAAAAACAGAGAGAATGGTTTTATTTTTTCTAGAAATTTCATGTAACCATACAGATTCTTTATTTGAGATTTGATAGGGTTTCCAAGGATGAGCATTTGACTTATGAAAACCAACTATCACCAAATCAAAATCCTCTAGTGTTTCTATGATTTCATTTAAATTATCTTTTTCTACTTTAAATATCTCAGAATATTTCTGTAGTTCTTTAAAAAAACTATCGTGACTAGCTTCACCTAATGCCACATATGCTATTTTATGGAGTTTTTTAAAATCGGAGATAGGTAGTAATTTTTTTTTATTCTTAATAAGGGTCATTGAGTTTTTTACCAATTCTCTATGAAGAACCTCATCTGCTGTAGTATTGATCTCTTTTTCTAGATTTAATAATTCAATTGGTTTGTATGTGTGTAGACCAACTTTATACTTTGCTAACAGAATCTTACGGACAGACTCATCTATTCTTTCATAACTTAAAACACCTGTTTGTATAGAGTTTTTAAATAAATTTATGGTTTCTGGAATATCATGTGGAATCAATAAAATGTCATTTCCTGCAAGAATTGCCGCTAAATTAATTTCTGAAGGACTTGAATAATTAGCAGCACCTTTCATATTTAAACCATCCGTAAAAATCAAGCCTAAAAAACCCAGCTTATACTTTAACAAATCTGTTACCACATTAGATGATAATGAGGTTGGTAATTTTGGGTTTGGTTCTAATACTGGTATGCTTAGGTGTGCAGTCATTACACTAGCCATTCCTGCATCAAAAACTCTCTTATAAGGATACAACTCTACTGAATCTAAACGTTGTCTATTAAAATTTAAGACAGGTAATTTTAAATGAGAATCTGTGGCAGTATCTCCGTGTCCTGGAAAATGTTTCGCATTTGCTAAAACTCCCATACTTTGCATCCCTTTACTGAATGCTATAGCCTTTTGAGTAACATTTTTTTTATTTTCTCCGAAAGAACGATTTCCAATAATTGGATTAAGCGGATTTGTATTAATATCTACAACTGGTGCAAAATTTACATGAATACCAATTCGTTTAGCATGCCTTCCCAGATGTTCTCCAAATTTATGAATCAGCGTATTATCTTGAATCGCGCCAAGAGTCATATTCCAAGGAAATCTATACGTGTCTTGCAAACGCATATCTAGCCCCCATTCCCCATCAAAACCTATCATTAAAGGGGTTTTAGATAACGATTGATAAGTGTTTGTTAACTGTGCTTGTTTGTTGGGTGTTCCTTGCATAAATATCAAATTACCAACATGATATTCTTGTATCATTTCCTTGATCTCATTCTCGTGAACAGAATCTAGGTTTGAATATGCCTGAACCATAAATAATTGACCAATCTTTTCGTCTACGGTCATTGAACTCATTATACTATCTACCCATTGTTCTTGTGCATAATAATCATCTGTCCTCAGTGGATCTAAGTTTTGTCCACAGGTATTGACATACACCGCTAAAAGAGAAATAAAAAAGAGTTTTTTTAACATAAATGAGATATAGTTTTAAGAAACTAAAAAGCGTTTGTGCCAACTTTTTATCAGAGGAACCTCCCAAAGAGTTTTTAAATCTTGTTTTGTTGAAACCATATTATTAAAAACAATAGTTTTTGAAGTTATCTTTTGTGTTTTAACATATTCTTTAAAAATAGTCATTTTAACACTAGTAATGGACTCCCCTTCTCTATAGGATATATTCATTTTATTCATCATGTCTACCCTTAATAATTTCTCTATTTCTTGAACAAAACGAACAGAAGAATCTATAGAACAACCAGAAACATTATTAAAACCCTCATCTACAGCCAATACTAAAAACTGATTGTATTTAATTTCAAAAGAACCCTGTAAGTCAGCACCATGTTTAGTCCATTGATCTATAAATAAAATTGCTTTTTCTGAAATAAACTCTTCTTCTTGAGTTGTAAACTTTCTGTCAGATTGATAAATCCAAACTCTTGAATGCATTGGTAAATTTTCGAACTTTACAAACATATTTTTTAACGTAAATTAAATTTCTGCTGTAATGCTTGAAGTTTGTCTGAATCAGACATTCCTTTTTTAGAAACAGACATTCTTTCTTTAATTGCTTTTAACACTTTTTTGGTATACAATGGAAAATCTGCATTTTGAATCCAAGCATTGTACCCTGGGTTCTCTTTAAAAACATCTTCTACTGTTCTTCCTTTATATTTTCCAAAAGAAAAAATTTCTTGTTCCTCTTCATTAAATAAGATAAATCCAGCAAAATCTGCTCTTTTAGAATGCGTAGAGAAGGTACTTAAAGCTTCTACAGAATTTTCGATATCATCATATCTATCAAGCTGAGCCTTAAGTATCTCATAAGTTGCTTTAGTATCTGCTTCGGCAGAATGCGCGTCCTCTAATATTTTATCACAGTAGAATTTATAACCAGCGCTAAGTGTCCTCTGCTCTTTTTTATGAAAAATTACTTGTACATCTATCGCCTTTCTATCCTTCATATCAAAATCTAACCCTGCTCTCAAGAATTCTTCAGCTAATAATGGGATATCGAAACGATTGGAGTTAAAGCCTGCCAAATCAGCATCAGAAATCATATCATAAACCGTCTGTGCTAATTCTTTAAATGTTGGTTCTGTAACTACTCTTTCATTGGTAATCCCATGAATTGCACTGGTTTCAGCTGGAATTTCTATTTCTGGATTCACCAACCATGTATTGCTTTCTTTATTTCCGTTAGGAAAGATTTTAAGCATAGAAATCTCAACAATTCTATCGTTTCCTATATTAATTCCAGTAGTTTCTAAATCAAAAAAAACAATGGGTTTTAACAACTTTAATTCCATAAATAAAAAGGTTATTTTTATCCCTTAAAAGTAAAGAATTTTAACTAAAAATATCTAAAAATTATACATCTTTTTATGAATAAAAATTGGAGGAGAATACAATCATCTAAAACCTCAAAGACATTCAACAAAATAGCACTTAAATAGTCAAAAATATACCAAATGCCTAAAAAAGGAAAAGCAAAAAATACAGTAAATAAGGCGAAGCACACTAAACTAATTAAACAAAAGGTTTCAAAAATTACTGAGCAAAAAAAACAACAGAAATTGCGTTTAAAAGAAATTATTAAAAAAATGAATAGTTAAAAAAACCTAAAGTTATAGCTAATTTTTTATTGTTTTAAAGCAATAGTCACAAACTATAATTAAATAGGAAATATAGATAAAAATTATTAAAAGATTGTCCGTAAATTTGAATTCCTTATATAAAGAAAATTATTAAAAACCATGGAACACAACAACACTGGAGACATCAATAAATGTCCATTTATGAGTGGCGCTCAAAAGAAGACCGCTGGTGCCGGAACAAGTAATAGAGATTGGTGGCCAAATGAATTAAAGTTAAATATTTTACGTCAAAATGCATCAAAATCAAACCCTATGGGAGAAGATTTTGATTATTCTCAAGCATTCAATAGTATTAATTACAATGAATTAAAACAAGATGTTGTCAATTTAATGACAGACTCACAAGATTGGTGGCCAGCAGATTATGGTCATTACGGTCCTTTTATGATTCGTATGGCTTGGCATAGTGCAGGAACCTACAGGGTTGGTGATGGTCGAGGTGGCGCTTCTTCGGGAACACATCGTTTTGCTCCACTTAATAGTTGGCCAGACAATGGGAATCTTGATAAGGCTCGCTTACTATTATGGCCAGTTAAAAAGAAATATGGAAATAAAATTTCTTGGGCAGACCTAATGGTTTTAGCAGGAAATTGTGCTTTGGAGTCTATGGGTTTTAAAACTTTTGGATTTGCGGGCGGAAGAGAAGATGTCTGGGAGCCAGAACAAGATATTTATTGGGGTTCTGAAACTGGATGGCTAGATAATGACGATAGATATGATACTAGTGACGGAGACTTAGAAGGTCATTTGGGTGCTGTGCACATGGGATTAATTTATGTAAACCCCGAAGGACCAAATGGTGTTCCAGATCCACTAAAATCAGCTCATGATATTAGAGTTACTTTTGGAAGGATGGCAATGAATGATGAAGAAACTGTAGCCTTAGTTGCAGGTGGTCATACTTTTGGTAAAGCTCATGGTGCAGCTGATCCTGATACATATGTAGGTGCAGAACCACATGGAGCTTCTATTCAAGAAATGAGCACAGGGTGGAAAAACACTTATCAGAGTGGTGTCCTAGATGATACTATTACAAGTGGTTTAGAGGGTGCTTGGACTCCTAATCCAACACAATGGGATGACGAATATTTTGAAGTTTTATTAAATTACGATTGGGAACTAACAAAAAGCCCTGCTGGAGCTCACCAATGGACTCCAACTAAAGACTCTAATGCAAAAAAAGCTCCAAAAGCTGGAGATGCAAATGGTACTCAAGCTTTAATGATGTCTACTGCAGATATGGCTTTAAAGATGGATCCTAGTTATTTAGAAATTTCTAAACGTTTTCATAAAGACCACAAAGCTTTCGAAGACGCTTTTGCCAGAGCCTGGTTTAAATTAACACACAGGGACATGGGACCTATTCAACGATATCTAGGTCCTGAAGTTCCTCAGGAAGAGTTAGTTTGGCAAGACCCTATTCCGAAAGTTAACTATTCTTTAAGTGATTCAGATTTTAAAAATTTGAAAGAATTAATTTCAGAAGCTAATTTAACCACTGCTCAATTAGTTACAACAGCATGGGCTTCTGCATCAACCTTCAGAGGATCAGACAAAAGAGGTGGTGCAAATGGAGGTAGAATTTGTTTAGAGCCACAAAGAAGTTGGGCTGTAAACAATCCTTATGAACTAAATAAAGTTTTAGATGCATATAAAGAAATTCAGCAAAAATTTAGTAAAGAAGTTTCTATAGCAGATCTTATAATTTTAGGCGGTAATACTGGAATTGAAAAAGCCGCTAAAGATGCTGGTCGAAATATTTCTCTAGACTTTATTGGAGGAAGAGGAGACGCTTCACAAGAACAAACTGATGTAGAATCTTTCAGTCATTTAGAGCCTTTAGCAGACGGGTTTAGAAATTATATGAAATCTGGGTTAAATATTGCAGCTGAAAACTTATTAATAGATAGAGCTAATCTACTTACGCTTTCCATTCCTGAAATGACTGCTCTTGTGGGAGGATTACGAGTATTAGGAGCTAATTATGACAACTCTAATCATGGAGTTTTTACAGAAAACGCTGGGAAATTGACCAATGATTTCTTTAAAAATGTTTTAGATCTATCTTATACATGGAGTGCAACCTCTTCAGACGATACATTGTTTGAAGGAAAAGATCGTAACACAAGTAAAATTCACTTTACTGGAACTCGTGCAGATTTAATATTTGGATCTAACACAGAACTTAGAGCCGTTTGTGAAGTTTATGCCTCAGATGATGGTGAGGAGCGTTTTGTAAATGATTTTGTAGCTGCATGGACTAAAGTAATGAACTTAGATCGTTTTGATTTAGCGTAAACTAAAATTTAAAGCTCTTTGAAATCTAATTTCAAAGAGCTTTTTTTATAATCTTACTTTTACTCTAGTGCCACTAAAATTAGCATTACCCGTAAGCCTATCTATCTTATGATCATCGGTTAAATCATTAATACTTTCTCCAGCATTTTCTTCTGCTAATTTTATTTTAGTTCCCTCTCTATTGTGTCCAAAACCATGTGGAATACTTAATACACCCTCCTTCATTTCATCACTAATTTCAACTGGCAATTCTATACTACCCACATTAGATATTATTCTAATTTGTTGGTGATTTGTTATTGAAAGATTATTTGCGTCTTTGGAGCTCATAAGAACAGTACATCTATTTTTGCCTTTCATTAGCAACTCAGAATTATGCATCCAAGAATTATTATTTCTTAAATGCCTTCTCCCTATCAAAGCAAAAGGGTAGTTAATTTTATCTTCATCTACAACATAAAACAACTCTTGATCTAATCTTTTTAAATCATCAATAAAAAATTTTGGTGAAATATTAATTTTTTTATCTGTAGTGAAAATTCTTTTCGTTAAGTGTGGCTGTAAAGCCCCTAAATCTAGACCACTAGGATTATCTTTTAACTTTTTTACAGACAAATTTGCATCTTTATATGAAGAGAATTGAAACATACTATCTAACATCTTTTCTGGTGTTAAAGAATTCTTATTTCCTGTTATTCTTTCAGTTAATTCGTTGAGTATTTGCCAATCATGTTTTTGATTTTCATCTTTCTCAAATAAAACTTCAGATAGTTTTGCAGTATTTCTAATAGCTAACTGGTGAAAAACCAAATCATAATGTAGTGTTTCTAATCCATTCGTAGAAGGCAATATAATATTTGCATATTTACTTGTTTCATTTAAATAAATATCAATTGAAACCATGTAGTCTAGCTGCTCTAGAGCCTTTTCTAACTTTTTACCATTGGGTGTTGATAAGACTGGATTTCCTGCAGTAGAAATTAACATTTTAATTTGCCCCTCACCTTTTACTAACATTTCGTCTGCAAGAGTAGCTACAGGTAATTCTCCTGAATACTCTGGTAAATCATGAACTCTACTTCGATATCTATCAAAATTACCAACCTTACCTTGCATCCCTGTCATAAATACCAAATCAATGGCTGGCTTTGTAAACATTGCTCCCCCAACTTTATCCATATTGTTTGTAACAATATTTATGACATTAATTAGCCATTGACAAATACCTCCAAATTCTTGTGTAGAAACCCCCATTCTTCCATAACAAACTGCAGTTTCAGAGTTTATGAAATCTTTTGCAATTTTCTGAATCTCAAAATCATCTATCCCAATTATAGAAGCTGTTTTTTGTGGCGGATATTTTTTAACAATTTCTTTAATTTCATTTAGACCTTTTAAATGATTGGAAAGATGTGTCTTTTCATCTATTCCTTGCTCAAAAATTACATGTAATAAAGACAATAATAAAAGAGCATCTTTACCTGGATTTATAAAAAAGTGATTACTAGAAATTTTAGAAGTCTCGGTGTATCTTGGATCAATATTTATGACCTCACCACCTCTTTTCTGAATATTTTTTATTTTTTTAGAAAACCCTGGTGCTGTTAATAAACTTCCATTTGAGGCTCCTGGATTAGCTCCTAATATCAATAAATAATCTGTTCTTTCTATGTCTGGAATTGGAATTAACATTTGATGTCCAAACATTTTTAAAGAAGCAATATGATGAGGTAATTGATCTGCAGAAGTAGCAGAATATTTTTGCTTCGTTTTTAAACTTTTTAAAAATGGACCTCCATATAACATTGCTCCTAGATTGTGAACGTTTGGATTTCCTTGATAAGTAGCAACTGCATCGTTGCCATATTTTTCTTGAATTTTCTTTATTTGATATTCAACTTCATCAAAAGCCTCTGTCCAAGAAATTTTTTCCCATCCATTTTCTGTTCTCTTAATTGGTGTTTTTAACCGATCTGAATCTTCATACAAATCTTTTAATGCTTGGGACTTAGGGCAGATATAACCTTTACTTAAAGGATCTTTTTTGTCACCTACAATTGAAATGACTTTTTTTTCTTTGTAGGTGATCTTTAAACCACACATGGCTTCACATAAATTACAAGTCCTGTAATGAATTTTATTTTCTAACATAAAAAGAATTTAATCAAAAACACAAGTTAATGAAAATATTAAGACTTAGTAATTAGGCTAATCTTGTGCTTAGGTTTAGATAAATAAATTGAAATTACTTACTTGCAAATAATTTAACATCAGCTAAAGAAATCTCTTGTTCTCCGAGTATTATTAACCTTTCCACCACATTTCTCAACTCTCTAATATTGCCCGTCCAATCGTAGTCTTGTAATAAAGCTATAGCATCTGAAGAAAATTCTTTTTTAACTATACCTTGCTCTGTAGCAATTTTCTGGGTGAAATACTCTATTAATAGAGGAATGTCTTTTCTTCTGTCGTTTAAAGCTGGTACATTAATTAAAATAACAGCTAATCTGTGATATAAATCTTCTCTAAACTTTCCCTCTGCAATTTCTTTCTTTAAATCTTTGTTTGTTGCCGCAACAATCCTAACATTTACTTTAATGTCTTTATCACTTCCAACTCTTTGAATTTTATTTTCTTGTAAAGCACGAAGAACTTTTGCTTGAGCAGATAAACTCATATCACCGATTTCATCTAAAAAAATAGTTCCATGATTTGCGGCTTCAAATTTACCTGCTCTATCTTTATTTGCTCCTGTAAAACTTCCTTTTACATGACCAAAAAGCTCACTTTCAATTAGTTCAGACGGTATAGCAGCACAATTAACTTCTATTAAAGATGATTTTGAACGATTAGACTTTTCATGTAACCAATGCGCTACTAATTCCTTACCAGTTCCATTTGAACCCGTAATTAAAACACGAGCATCTGTAGCTGCTACCTTTTCAATCATTTCCTTAATATGAATAATAGCCTCACTTTCACCAATCATTTCATAATTTTCACTCACCTTCTTTTTTAATCGCTTGTTTTCAATAACCAAAACTTTTCTATCTAAAGCATTTCTAACTGTATTTAGCAATCTATTTAAATCTGGTGGTTTTGAGATATAGTCATATGCACCCAATCGCATTGTATTTACAGCAGTGTCTAGATCTCCGTGGCCAGAAATCATAACAAATGGAATTTCAGGCTTTATTTTTTTTGCTTTTTCTAACACCTCTACTCCATCCATTTTAGGCATCTTTATGTCACATAAAACCAAGTCATAATCGTTGTCTATAAATTTTTCAATACCTTCTAAGCCGTTTTCAGCCTCCTCTACAACATAGGAATCACTCTCTTCAGAAATAATCTTAATTAAGACTCTCCTAATAGCTGCTTCATCTTCAATCACTAAAATCTTACTCATAATACTGCTTCATTTTATGATAAATATAATTCGCTTGTAATATACATTATACACAACAAATTTTTGTATTTAAATTGATTTAAAAAAATTTAGCTCTTTTACAATAATTCGCAGTTTTAAAATTTAATTCAAATTTTTAAGTCTATTTTTTTATGTAAAAATACTATGCATGCATAATTTTTATGAATTTACTATGCATGCATAGTAAATTTTTATATCTTTGGCATAATGGATAAAAATAAATCAATAGATCATCAATTAAGAGCTA
>Ga0115008_10000692_pt1 | contig 26012 bp, 22 predicted proteins | sample FraStrMetagenome_FD_87164 | JGI IMG/M metagenome (GOLD analysis project Ga0115008, IMG submission 87164) | Marine eukaryotic phytoplankton communities from Arctic Ocean - Fram Strait ARC3M Metagenome | ecosystem: Environmental > Aquatic > Marine > Oceanic | place: Fram Strait | collected...
CATGCCATCCAGTTCGACTGATTCCATGCCTTCTAGCCATTCACATTCTCATGATCATGGAAGTGGAAGCAGCATGTATTCGCATTCACATGATCATGATTCTGAAGGACATCATTCAATGCCTTCAGATCATAGTGGATCAGATGATATAGGTGTTTCTACACCTGGTGGTCCAGCATCCATGCCCTCAAGCTCCAGTAATTCCAAATCAAAAAACTCATACTCTCCTGGTTATGGAAGTACATCTGGATCTAGTACTTCGTATACAGAATCAAAAAGCGGAAAAGGCAGCAAATCCGGTAAATCTGGATCAAAAAGTGGAAGCAAAAGTGGTAAATCAGGATCAAAAAGTGGGAGCGAAAGTGGAAGCAAATCTGCATCAAAAAGTGGGAGCGAAAGTGGAAGCAAATCTGGTAAATCTGGATCAAAAAGTGGTACCGAAAGTGGAAGTAAATCGGGATCTGGTAGCACATCCAATTCAATGCCTTCCACTCATTCAAATTCCCACCCATCAAGTTATTCGAATTCAATGCCTTCCACCCATTCAAATTCCCACCCATCAAGTTATTCGAACTCTATGCCTTCCACCCATTCAAACTCCCACCCATCAAGTTATTCGAAATCTATGCCTTCCACCCATTCAAACTCCCACCCATCAAGTTATTCGAACTCAATGCCCTCCACTCATTCAAACTTTCACCCATCAAGTTACTCGAATTCAATGCCCTCCACTCATTCGAATTCCCATTCATCAAGCCATTATTCGAATTCCCACTCATCAAGTCATTCAGACTCAATGCCTCCTGATGACACGCATTTACATGGCAATGACTATATGCATGTCAGTCAAGGAATTAACTGTCAATGGGTGTGTCTGCAAACTTCTGAAGTAGGTTCTCATACTCATTCAAGTATGAGGAGCAGTTCTAGCTCAAATAGTCATAGTCACTCCCATAGCCACTCCCACAGCCACTCAATTCAAGGGCATACCCACGGTGGACAAGTCAGTACCCAACATACGCATGGAACAATCCAAAATTGCTACTACACATGTGAACCCGATCCATGCGATAATGATCATTTCCCTTCCAGTCACAGTCACAGTCATACACATTCAAGCTCAAGTTCATTGTCAACAAGCGGTTCCAAATCGGGTGGAAGCTCAAGTTCGTCGTCGACAAGCGGTTCCAAATCAGGTGGTAGTAGCTACTCTGGAAGCGGGTCCAAGTCGGGTGGAAGCTCAAGTTCATATAGCGGTTCGAGAATGAGTGAACCAAATATAAACGGTGTAAGTATGTCTGAGAGTGCGGATGAGGAAGAAATACATAATGTTTCATTTGAAAGCCCAATCACAGACGACGCTGAGATAGGAGCTCTTGACGTTAGTGAAGTTGGAAAAGAAGAAGTAGTGTCATCTCCATCTCAATCTATTTATCCCCCCGCTTATTCAATTTGGCTATGCAGTATGTTTATCTTACTTTTGCGATAGAGAATATCGTTTGTAAGGATTGCAAAGCAATTTATAAAATACATGTTATAATAAATATTAATTATTATCATGTTTTGTACAAATCGTGTCTGTCCATTTTTCTCTTATTTCATGAAGTTTTTATTTTGCTCTATTGTTGTGCAATAGGCACCCACTTTACTTATGGTTCCGATGGTGATAACGACCTTCTCATGTATTTAAAAATATTGATAAGCAAGTAAGGTCCTAGTATTAATATTTCTTCTTGAAAAACGAAGTAATTCTGCAGGAGTCCATCGATCGTGTTTTTTGCGAGGCAGCAATTTTCATCTTCTTCGATGATTTTTCCCTAGGCTCTCCATGTGGATCGTTCCTATTGCTTGCGACTTTCCCCCCAAAAAAGCTTAGAAGAGTTTTCGGTTCGGACTTTAACCACATGACGCTTTTTGACTGAATACAATCTGGCTGTTCGTCAATATATATGTACTTTAGCAAACGCGCTCTAGAAGCTTCAAGGTCTTTCAAAGCTTTATATAAAGATTGTTTTGCGTCAGTGTCGGCAGGAAACTTCACACCTACAATGCGTTCACCACTACTTGAGATCTCGACTCTGACCACTTTTAATACTCTTTCTGAAAGCTTTCGCGTAGCGACTACTTTTTCTAACGCAAGCAAGCAATGTAGAACTGCCCCGGTAATCAAGACTAGTTTGGATTTCCGAGGAGCAATTCCTGCCTCTCCTTCAAAACTATTTGATGCATTATACAGTTTATTCCAAAGGGTACGAAAAGAAGTGTGCTTTTTCTGCATAACCCCAATAAAAGCAGAAATATTTACATTGTGTTCAATCGTAGATTTGATATCGTCGATAGATTCTACAATTTTATATTTGCGCAAAAGATCAGCAGATGGAATTCCAATTGGGTTTGTACCAGTATTTGGCCTTTCAAAAATTATTGAATTGAGCATTTAATGTTGTGTGAAATAAATCAGAAAACGCACCTCGTTAAAATCATTAAGGCTGTCGGGTCGTAGTTAATCATATTATCAAATTCGTTTTCATTTCCATTGAACTTCTTCTTCGCAAAAAGAACTATTCTACGCCCCATAATCAAATTTCTGCTCATGTAAAACCCAGACTTTGCAACAGTGCAATTTTGTGTACTCGTATCAGTTCCTTCTATGCTGTCATCTAAAAGTAAAGGAAGTGCAATACGCAAAACTTCTTCGAAAGAGCACCCGCGATCAACGTTAAATTTGTTGTACTTAGTTCTTGCCCTACTCGACGGATCGATTGAACATTTTATTGGCTTTCCATCGAATTCAATTGATTTCGCACGAAAATCTTCAACAGAACCTTCAAATATTCCATTATCTTTTGCTTCCGCGATGATGTCGTCAAGAGTTGACATAAACTAAAAGATATTCATGATTTAGAAGATGAAGAAATATTCGTTAAAAAATATATATGTACTTCAATCTCATACCAAATGAAACACCAAACTTTGTGTCACCACTGATAATGCAGCTATTCTATTCAAGAAGAGTTTAACTCCTCCATTCACTTGTCGTGAATCTGCATAATTTATCCCAACCTTTTCCAAGCAACTCTTCGCCACACTCAGTATATGTGAACGTCGGTCATTATCACTCGATTCCTTTATATTCAGGGATACGGAAAATTTATCTAACAAAGCATTTGAAGCTTTTGATGGTTTGTACGGTGGTTCTGACGCCATGCAATCATAAAATCGTTGTAAAGCTAAACGACCAAATTTGCTATCAATATCAAAGGATGAAAAATCACTTCCAGATGCAGCTCTGCGGTCTCCCTTTGTCAATGCTCCTAGCGAAGACATCTTCTTTGCTACGGAAGCAGCGAATCGTCTTTCACCACCAAGTTCCGATATTATTATTTTGTAGATAGGAGCGCTAGTTTGACCACTGCGATGAGAGCGACCCAACTGCTGTATTGCTTTATCTGTGGTTTAAAAAGAAGTTAATTTTGCATTTAAAAAATAATACGCCAGTGAACAATAAAAGTATTACCTGCAGACCAAGGAAGTTCAATGGTATAGTGAACACGTCTCTTATCCTTCGACGCACTTGTTGAAGCCGAGTGCAGCGAAATTCCAGTGGAGGCGGCATCGCTTATAATTGCGACAGACTTCCTTCCTTCCTATGAATATTAAATTAAATTTCTGGTTCAATTCACAATAAAAAATAAAGTTGTTTGTAATTACCATGAAATCTTTCTTTTCTGTAACGTTCAATAAATCAGTTTCATCGCTCTCAGATGGCATACTTAGACCATAATTACTTTCTTTCATTTTGGTGAACCTTTTAACAAATTTGAACTTGTTTGTGCAGGGTACTCTAATTATTCGGATGGAACGCCCTGTCATTTCTGCGACGGTTTCTACTCCGCCTAATCTATCAATTAAGTCATCTAAAGGCGAAGGCGGAAGAGGGATCTGCGCAATCCTGTTGATTAGCTCTTCACGCTTACGAATAAGTTCTTGCTTCGGTTGTGGCGGTAGTAAGTTTTTCATCATTTTTGATTCCGTTACCATTTGGACGTAAACTTCGCGCTCACACTCGTTAGCTAATCCATTTGGGGGTATAGATGGAACTTTAAGAACCTCCTTTGGAGTCGGAGCTACTGGGAAGTGCTTTCTCATGAAAGTAGTCATAATGGAAGCCGAGGTTGATATTATTCCTTCAACATAGATATCATCCAACTTCATAGAGCCCTTTGAAGATTTTATTTTTGACGATAGCTCTTCAAGCGCTGCTTGTGTACTTGCCTCACCTGTACTCTGTAGACCAATCACGACACATCGACCATTTCGTAATTGCTTCAGTGAGTCGTTGGCGACGAATGGAACTTTTGCGCATATAGCTAGTTCTCGGGAAAATCTTTGATGCGCAGACCAGAACTGACTCCAGAGCATCCTTGGTGTCGCTCCCATGTCAGGCTGAGCAAGTGCTTCCTTTATGGAAACTTTAACATCATTCCACCATTCTATTGCTTTATCATACACCTCCTCTTGTTCTTTCAGTAACTTTGTTTCGATCGACTCAAATTCCGCACCATCCCATGAAAGCGTACGTGCGACAAAACATCCATGCTGTTTCATCTCAAGCGCTAACATTTCCATCGCTCCTACACCTCCTTTTTCCAACGAGACACGAAAGTTTTCAAAACTACCAAAACTAGTACCAGGTCCCCATAAACCTAAACGAACGGCATAAGCCATTTGCTTTAAACTACTCACACCTGTGGCTGAACAGTACATTACCCGGGCATTCGGCAGTCGCTCTTGAATAGCGAGAACGAGACGACCAGTTTGAGTAGGAGGATCTGCAGCTAAGTTCTTTGCTTTGTGTGCCTCATCAAATATAATCAAACCATCGAATTTCAATTCGGCTTCGCTTCCATCACTATTTGTCAACCAAGCAATAATTTCTTCCATCTTTTTACCACGACCAGATACAAGGAGAGAATATGTTGAAAATAGAACAGCACCTTTCGTGCAATTGTCATACCCAAAACCTTTACTGTTGGAACGACCCAATATTTCAACGGCATCTACCACTGGTACAAAACATCCTACATCTTTTAAATCCCTTCTGGCATCCTCCGCAAGCTCCCTACTCACACTCAACCACAAATGCCTTCTCCGTCGAGTAAAACTAGTTCCTCCCGCCTGTTCCCGCTTGACACTTCGAGACAAGGAATCCGTCAGTGCTGCCGCAATTTGCCGCCCTTTCCCAACACCAGCGCCATCCCCTAAAAAGAACCCTGCTCTCATTCTTATACCACTCTCATTGGAAGATAACAATCGACAGTGCCGCTGGATGGCCAACGCCGATCCTTCCAGTTGAAGAGCCGAAAGCTTTCCTTCCTCGTATAAAGCACGTACAACCTCTAAACAGGCATCACTAGGTATCGGTCCACAAACACTTGACAGCAGGCCGCTCTCACAGGCGGGACTGGAATGAGGCTTGGCAGTGTAAGTTTGTACGTCATGATCCACTTTTTGTCGAGGCCTCAGCTTTTGTATCCATTCCGGTGGAGTGTACTGACTAAAAGTATCTACAGCTTCTCCACTGTCTCTTGCTGCGTCCTCGACTGATGCAGGATTAGGATCAGGCTTAGCTTCAGCAGACTGGGGAGTAGCGAAGGAATTAGTATTTCCATTCTGTTGTCGATGAGTAGATGTGGATGCAGCAGCAGCAGCAGCAGCAGCAGCAGTTGAAGTCGGTAGTGTTATGGGACGATGAATATTGAGTGATGATGATGATGATGATGATGATGATGATGATGATGTTGATGTTGATGATGATGTTGATGATGATGTTGATGGAAGCAGGAAGGACGTATCCGCGTCGTCGTCATCTATGCCGGTTATATCGATAATGTTATCCATATGTTCAAAAATAGTGGAAACAGTTCTCAGCAGTTACATGAGATGAGATGAGATGAGATGAGGAGGTGAATAAGTCCGACAGGCCTTGTAACTTGTGACTAAAAATAGTCTACAAAACAAAACGAAAGGAATTTTGGGAGCATCCATGTCATATGTCATGTTCGCACAAAGAGCGCGCGCGCGCAAAGAAAATCTGTGTGTGTATCCGCGCGTGTAGACCTCACTAGTTTTTCGAAAAGAAGAGAAGGGAAGGAAGGAAGAAATGGAGAGTAGGTCATGCTGGATTAGATACCTTACTTATTGTTTGATTTGTATGCATTATGTGATATTATTTATCTATATCTATATGTAGATCGCGGGATAAAGAGAAATCAAGTCGCTAGTGCTGCGTATATGTCCGTGCTCCGTGCATGCACCAGTTACCAGAGAGTACATTCGAACATGCAACATAAGCACCGCGCGCCAAGCCAGAACCAGGAGCCAGCCCCAGACCCACCGACACCACATTTATAGACAGAAACCCGTTCAAACATCGCATTGCGATTTGGCGCAATATGTACGCATGGCACTGCTACAAATTACAAAATTGGAGAGCTCAATCACAATAACATCACACAAAAACATGATCTCTTCCTCCCCAAACTATAACAACCTACTCACAATATTGACAGTTACAATATTCCAAATTATAATTCATACACTCAATCCTACCTCCCCTTGAAACAAATACGTTATTTGTAACCCACCACCATGGCTCCGCCTCAGAAGATATTTGGACAGACCATGTCCAAACAACAACCAAGAAGGAATGGTAATGGTCAATCCAATTATCGACGTCAAATGGGATCCTCAACTGCCACCAACAACAATAACAACGCATCATTGCAGATTCAACGTGCCAAGAAAAAACGTAAACAGATGGATGCAGTAGATTCAAAATTTGGTTATGAACGTCACCCTCGTCATCATACCGATACTGCCTCGTCAAATCGGGATGATTCAAGGAGGGGTTGGGTCTTCAACGTCCATCCTACTGTGTTGTCGGACGAACGTGGAGTGGAACATGCGGCGTTGGATTTTTATATGCTCGATGACCATGGGGATACGTTTAAGTCGGCTGTTGTTCATCATCCGTATTTTTATCTTATGGTGGATGAGTCGCGCAATGCTGTCGCAAAGGATGATGGGTCTGTGACGTGTTATGCGCTTGTTGGTGTGTTGCAGAGGCTCTATGGTCATTTGCTTTACGGGGTGAGTGTGGAGTACAAAGAAGATTTGGACTTGGTCAATCATTTGAGTGGCAAAAAGCAAGCGATGCTCAAGTTAACTTTTGCCAATGAGGACGATCTGGTTTCGTGTAAGGGAGAGCTTAAGCCCATCATTTTAAAGAATCGATCAAGGAAAAAGGACGAAAGTATCACACGCTTGCTGCAACAATGTACTGGTAATGGTGATCAGCAAAAGGATAATACATTAGATCAGGTTATTGGTATGCGTGAACATGACGTGCCCTACACTGTCCGAACCTGTATCGATTTGGATATACGGGCTGGTTGTTGGTATACAATGACGCCGAATCCTGTGAAAGATCAAGAATTCGTTAAATATAGTTGTACAGCATCGGATCAGGATTTTACTACAAAGGGCAATCCACGTTATTTGGCGTTTGATATTGAGTGTACCAAAGCCCCGTTGAAGTTTCCTCAAGCGGAAGTCGACGAGATATATATGATATCATACATGTGCGATGGCCAGGGTTATTTGATTAATAGTCGAAGCGTTGTTGCGGAAGACGTGCCAAATTTTGAGTACACTCCAAAACCTAACTTTCCAGGGCCATTTCATATTTTCAACGAACGTGACGAGAAAGCATTGATCGAGCGCTTTATTAGTCACTACCAGGAATTAAAGCCCCAAATTGTGATCACATACAACGGTGACTTTTTTGATTGGCCATTTTTGGAAGCTCGAGCTAAGAGATATAACATGGACATCGAGAGTGAACTTGGAGTGTCAAGCGTTGTCAACAATACCGACACCGAATACCGTGGTAGATGTTGTGTGCATTTGGATGCTTTTTCCTGGGTCAAACGTGACTCATATTTGCCACAAGGTGCGCAAGGTTTGAAAGCAGTTACAAAGTACAAGCTCGGATATGATCCAGTTGAAGTTGATCCGGAAGATATGGTGCGATTTGCTCATGAAAGACCAGTTCATATGGCTACATATAGTGTATCCGATGCTGTAGCTACATACTACTTATACGAAAAGTACGTTCATTTGTTTATATATAGTTTATGTACCATTATTCCGATGGGACCGGAGGATGTGCTACGTAAGGGGAGTGGTACATTGTGTGAGGCACTTTTGATGGTTGAGGCATTTAAAGGCAATATAATTTGCCCGAACAAGCAATCCGAAGCGGACACAAAGTTTTACAAAGGCCATCTTCTAGAATCAGAAACTTATATAGGTGGACACGTAGAATGTTTGGAAGCAGGTGTATATCGTTCTGATGTCAAATATGATTTTAATGTCAATCCAAATGCTTTGGAAGGGCTTATCCGAAATATAGATCGTGATTTGGCCTTTGCCATTGAAGTTGAAGCGGGTATGGATCGTTTTGACGTTACCAACTACGATACAGTACGCAATGAAATCGTGCAAGCTCTTGAGCATTTACGAGATAATCCAAAAATGAAAACAACCCCATATATCTATCATTTAGACGTCGGCGCAATGTATCCGAATATTATTCTGACCAACCGGTTGCAGCCAGATAGTATTGTCGATGATACCACCTGTGCGGGATGTGTATACAATCGTGCTGAGAGCAATTGTAAGCGCCGAATGGAGTGGATTTGGCGAGGCGATTACACACCAAGCAGAAAGCCAGAGTACGAGGGAATAAAGAACAAATTGCAAACGGAGAATGTAGACGGTGTCCCATTTCATAATCTGGACAGCCGTGAGCAGGCAAGTACTATCAAAGGGCGGCTTAAGGAATATAGTCGCAAGGCTTACCGCAAGACTAAAATAACTACTGAAGAATCCCGGACAGATACCGTGTGCATGAGGGAAAATCCATTTTATGTGGAGACTGGTAAGTGCTTCATTCGTCTTATCACTTCTTATTTAGAATCCCTCTCACCTCCCGCAATTTGAACAGTCCGTTTATTTAGGGATAGGCGCTACGAATACAAACTATTAACAAAAAAATGGAAGAAGGAGTATGTTAAGGCTGATAAAGCAGGTGATGTCGTTAGTTCCAAATATGCCCAAGATCAGTCCTTAGTGTATGATAGCTTGCAAGTTGCGCACAAGTGCATCCTAAACAGTTTTTACGGTTACGTGATGCGCAAAGGGGCTCGATGGCGTAGTATGGAAATGGCTGGTATAGTGACGTTAACCGGCGCGAATATTATCAAGCAGGCACGTGAACTAGTCGAGAATATCGGTCGTCCTCTTGAGCTTGATACGGATGGTATATGGTGCATCTTGCCAAGTAGTTTCCCTGATAAATATACTCTTTACACAAACGACGGATCGCCTATCACTGTGGAATATCCTTGTGCAATGCTTAATGCAGCCGTACACAACAACTTTAGCAACCATCAGTATCAGCAGTTAAACCCTAAAAAAAGTACCTACCAAACGAGAAGCGAATGCAGTATATTCTTTGAAGTCGACGGCCCCTATCGATGTATGGTTTTGCCTGCTAGTTTGGAGGAAAACGTACTGTTGAAAAAGCGTTATGCTGTCTTCAATTTTGATGGATCGTTGGCAGAATTAAAAGGCTTCGAATTAAAGCGTCGTGGCGAGTTGGAACTAATTAAAGCCTTCCAGTCGCAAGTTTTCGAACGATTTCTAGATGGAGGTTCTTTGCAGGAATGCTATAATGCTGTAGCTGATATTGCCAATCACTGGTTGGATGTTCTGTACACACAAGGTGTTGATCTTGATACAGACGAATTGTTTGATTTGATCAGTGAAAATAGAAATATGTCCAGACAGTTGGATGATTATGGCGATCAAAAAGGGACGTCTCAAACTACGGCTAGGCGACTTGGCGAGTTTCTTGGATCAGAAATCATCAAGGACAAAGGACTAAATTGTAAATTTATCATCGCTGAAAGACCATTTGGCGCGCCAGGTAAGCTTTATTTGGCTAATTGGACTGAGGCTATTTCGTCCACTTCACTTAACAATTCTTTTGGCTAGTAACTGAGAGAGCAATCCCAACAGCAATTTGGAAGTCCGAGCCAGCTGTAATGAAAAACTTCTTGAGAAAATGGTTGAAGGCTTCAGATCTCGATGATTTTGATTTGCGTAACATTTTAGATTGGGATTACTACAAGGATCGGTTGTCGAAAACAATTCAAAAAATTATAACGATTCCTGCTGCTTTACAGGGATTGATGAATCCTGTACCTAGAGTTGATGTAAGTTCACAAGACCGCCTTTCAGATGCAAATATTATCAAAATTAAACACTAATGTGTTGTTAGCATCCTTCTTGGCTTGAACGTCGTGTACGAGGGTTACTCGAAGGTAAACGCCAATTGAAGATGGATGAATTATTTTCGAAAGCTACAGCGAGAGAGGGGGTGAGTGTTTGTAAATGTTTTACTGTTTTAGTTGTCTGAATCTTATTCTATAGTCGCTTCAGCTTACTTCAAAAAAGAATACGCCGGTTTCGCTTGAGGTCGCCGACATGGAAGATTTTGGAAAGCAAACATCAAGTCCGCCCAAAAAGCCCATTCGTAGGCAAGATAAGGCATTATCAAAAGCAAGCATCGTTACACCTCCTAAAGTACTTCTCAATTCTGAGTCTTTTTTTCCTTGGCTCGATCAACGAAAGAAAGCATGGAGAAATTCTAGGCTAAAATCAAGACAGCCCAGAATAGGAATATCTACCAACACGACAGTAGACAAGAAAAGAAAGCTTGCCAATGTTCAATCTTATCTCCAGCATCAGATGGACACCGTCCAAGCTTCTGAATTACATGTTGTGGAAGGTATGCATCTTAATTTTTTGCCAAATTTATTAAATAATTTGCCCAATTTATTTCTTTATTATAGTGAGAGATACAGACACGCCAGGACAATTTCTGGTTTGGTGTGTTGTAGCGAACGGATCTGCGCTTCATAAGTTAATAGTAACTATTCCTCGCACTCTTTATACCAATAGTAAAACTAAGCTTGAGCTCGGTAAAGATATACGAGCGGTAAGTTTCGTTTATTTGTATTCTTATCTCTTTGAGCGGGACTGACTTTCAACCATTATAAGACAAATCGTCACCTACCCCACGCAGCCACTCTTTTCAATTTGTACGAAGTAACCATTAAGGAGACTACATTCCAGAAAAGAATCGAATCTTTGATTGTAGACAAAATGGACCAAAATTATTATGGAACCAAGGCGCCGCTCTGGCTTAGTGCGCTGGAGAATATATTTTGTTGTTCTTGCATCAAAAGCTCTCGTGAGCCAGTGATCGCTTCAAATAAATACAAGGTGGAGGACTTACAGAGGATTGAAAACCCGACGACATCTTACTTATCTAACCTTTCCAAAACCCTTTATTTATACGAAAGTACTCATCGCCAAGGTGTAGGCGTATTTGGTTTCTTCATTAATGATACAACTTCGCGGAGTGCAGAAGGTTTCATTTTTATCAGTGGAGGCGGTGTCGACGGAATGAATTCTAAACAATGTAGAGGAATTTACAGCTCAATCGCAACGCAATTACAAGAAATGGATCTCCCACATTACAGAAATTTTGTCTCACTCACGTTGAAAAGTTGCACGCGTACGTCAACGATTGACGAAACGCACGACCTCATCAACCAGCAAATTAACCTGTTCCTTCAGGCTCGACCGGGACCCAGCGTTTTGTTGCATAGCACAAATACTCCAATTCAATTGTTGTCGAAACATATCGCTGGATTGAACGGCCTCCCACTTTGCGCTATAAAAAGTCCCGAATCAATGGTTCTCAGCGTTGACTGGCAACAAAGGTGAGTCCTTTTTGTGATATTCGTTTTCATTTTTGAGACCTGTTACTGATTCGAACGCAATACGAAGGGGTGTCCAACTATGTCTAGAGCAATATCTTGCTTCTGTGCACGTGACGTTGCCTTATTTAGTTTGTTTATCGAAATACAGTGGTATTCCGATTGGTAATTTAGGCGAAGACCCTTTGGGTAGGGTATTTGATGTTCACTTTACTCAGTTTTTGTCAAAAAATAAGTGTGTAAGCTGGGCTAGCTTAGACCCCTTTCCTGATTTAGGGACTGAAAGCAGCGGCTTAGTCCACCAGGATGATGATGAAAGCACGATTTGTATACTTAGGAATAAAGGAGTGTATCGTTCAATTTGCGTCGAACTTGATGTACGAAGGTTATTGGTCGCCGCACTCTTCAATAGCGAGGACTCTGCGATTTTTGGTAAAAGAGCCAATCAATTGTCGGATAAACATACGGACTTTGGAGGAGGCCTTTTCCTTGGAGATGAAACGTCGTGCTCCATTGCAGTTGCCATTTTCCGTCAGCTCCTTCAAAAGTATTTGAAAGATTTATCTCTCGACGGAGATGAAGAAGATTCACCGGCTGCGGAACTCTTGGAACACGTGTATCGTATCGTTGCTAGCCCTAACACCCTCTTGCATGATCCAACCTTCCATCGCTGCCTACAAAAACTTATGCGCGACGTCTTTTTGCAACTCTTGTCCTCTCTTCAGACGTTCGGTTGTTTGGTAGTCTATGGGAGCTTCTCTCGAATCGTCGTATGTACGAAAAAAGTTGGATTGCATGCTGCAAAAGAGTATATTGACTTTATCCTCTCTACTCTCAAGCAACAAGACAATACCCAGCATTTGCATATTCGTCCAAATAGGGTTTGGTCTCATTACATTTTCATGGACGAATACAATTATGGTGGTGTTGAATTTCAAATGAGAGAAGAAGATGAAATTTCCGATGAAGAGTTTGGAAAAGATTATGTTACTACTATTGGTTCCATGTTATTCGTTCCGACAGTTGTCGGGCATTGGAATATGAAGGAGTATCTTACTGAGGATGTATCACGAGCTTATTTTCAAACAATCATCGGTCGGTTCAGTCGTGAAGCATTCAAGAAACAAATGACTTTGCTGTCAGAGTGCGCGAATTCAGTTGAAAAAGAAGAAGAAATATCTTCTGAAATTCTAAAGTTTGTCAAGCGCCAGGTCTCTGTCCATTTCACAAATGACTTGACAAGGATGCTATCTGAGTTGATACGCGAGGGTGGTGACGCCAGTAGCTTCCCGACGCTTCCTGGATCACATTTACCATTATCAAACCCTGCACTCGAGTTCACAAAAACCATTATGTCCATTCTAGAATTAGATGAAGATGTGCAGCATGAAAGCCACGTTCTCCGGAGGAGTGCTCTTACACAACTTGGCATACGTGAATATAGTCAATCTACCATCTTCAGGAACCCGTGCGCAGAATTCATACTCACTGATCTTTTCTGCACCGAGTGTGTAGAAACGCGAGATTTGAATCTTTGTATCGGAGGAGTTACAATTACAGAAAATGATGACGGGAGCAGCACAGCTAAGAAAACGGAGTGGCTCTGTGACGAGTGTGACAATCCGTACGACGCCAACGAAATCGAATGGCGGCTGATAGATCTCATCCAAAAGGAAAGTGTTCAATTTCAATTACAAGACTTGCGCTGTACTAAAACTGGAAAAGTCGCACGGGGATGTCTATCAAAAGAGAGTGAATGTTCCGCCCCATGGAAACCTGATATACCAAATAATAAATTGGTAAAACGCATAAAGATATTGCAGAACTTGGCTCGATTTCATGGACTCAACAATCTGTTAGAATCATGCACCGGCCTGCTGCATAATTATACCGAAAGTTAATAATTATTAATTTCTTGTTGTCATGTACACGTCTTTACTACATTTCTTCTTATTAGATCCCATGTTGTACATCGACAATACAAATGCGACTACGTTTTTGTAATCCGACCTCATAAATTTATTTCACTTAAAGAAGTCGCCATTTCTTTGACATTCAAGAGCAGCATTCGCTTCAGATAAAGGTAAAGACACACGAAACCCTTCTTCGCCTATATTACCGAAACTTTTCGTGATGACTTCTGCATCAAACATATCGGCAAGTAGTTGATGTCACCTTGCCATTTACAGAATGTGAAATTCGCACCAATAAGTCATCAAGCGGCTACTTCTTGATACAAATGCAACCTTCTCTATAGACATAGTATTGGTGTTTATTTTTGATTTACATAAGTTTGTTATCGCCTGAACATTCTGACCATTAACTGTTATCGTAATTCCATTGTCGCAATATCTCGTATAGGACAACAGGTGCACAAGCGGCGACATTCAAACCTTATCCGTAATGTAGAAATCTTTTTGTAAAATTCTGTGTCATCATTTGAACAATTTGATAGAAACTTACTATTTTTCGCACCAAACATAGGGATTTCAACAACGCAGTCAAGGTATGGCATAATATCTGTGTTGATTCCAGTCACTTCGTTACCAAGCATTACTGCAGTACCCTTTCCTTCTGTACTGTACTTTACTTCGGTGTGGGGCTGGCTTTGAGCAGTTGTTTCCATTCCAACAATCATGGAATAGCCTTCACTTCTCAAATACGTCATAGCTTCTTGAACGTTCGCAAAATGTGAAGTTGGAACAACATTCTCTTTTGGAAGTTATAATGAGTTGACCATATCTAGGAATTCCCAATTATTAACTTACCAGCTCCAAGAGCACTTTTTGCCAATTTATGCGAACCGCTACCAAACGGTCTAGGAGTATAACCAATTGTTATTATCTCGCTCACACCTGCAGCGTCGGCGCTTCTAAAAATTGAGCCAACATTCGCAGCTGACCTCAAGTTATCCAGCACCAACGCCAGTGGAAATGTTCGTCTCAACTTTCGCTCATCATCAACGCATCTCACATACTCAGCAGCTCTGCTACGATGCCTGCGAGAAAGAAAGTCAATCTGGATCGCTGTTCTTTTTGCTGCAATAGACGCCATTTCTTTTGACGAATCAGCTTGCTTAGGGTTGAGAAACGTTCGAAAGGTCTTAATGGCCGATTTTCCGAAGTGAGGATCGTAGCCCTTTTCACTGATCGTATATGGATCCGAGGCCATTCTCAACCTTTGGAAGTCCTCAGTGTCGACGCCTAACTTCAACAATTCTTCGTGCAGCAAATCTGATCTTCGACAATGCAGTTTCTCTCCGTCTCCTCCAGATTCCCCAAATACGACACTTGACTCATCGCTAGGAGAAGAATACAACCTTTGAAACATTAATGCATTTCGTCTAGAAGAAATCATTTCGTTACAATTGCTCGGTACCATTCTCTTCAGTCCAGGCGACGACATTATTCGAGAATGGTAGCATCTCGAAGAAGACAACAACGCTAGCGAACGAGCGGTGAGCAGACAGAAATAGGGTAGCATACCTTTCCCCTCATACATTACAGCACAATTGATAAACGCTGTGACTTTGTAAAGGTCCGCCTCTTTCCAGTTGGCTCTCTAGAGAATTAGAGTAGTGAGTTAGGGTTGGCAAACTAATGGGACGACGTCAAAGTCCGGGCTTGTACAAAATATTGTTTTTGGCTGTCGATCCGTCAATCCAAGGAAGAATCTTACATATGTACCCCCGGCGGTTTGATCTAAATTAGATAACAACCATGTACGTACAATCCAACAGCATTCAGCGAACTCCCCTATGGTCATCGATAAAAATCTCACGGAGCGGAAGAGAACATTCTCCCTCTCTAATAGCTACACTGGTACATACAGTAGTAGCTACTATAGCCTTATAGCTAAAGAGCTCTACCTACCAGAGAGGGAGGGAGATGCAGAAACGAGAGGCAAGACCGCATACAGAATGTGATTATGGTTCACAACTTATCCAACAATGGCAGATCAACGCAGATATGAAGTAACCTCTTTAACGATGCAGCAAATGGCAGACTCTGAAGGCAAGTGAATTCTTATTAACATGTGTGGAAACACGAGTTGTAGACACACATTGATACATTTAATTGAGAGCATAGTGAGGTTCGATTCATGTGTTCAGTGCTCAAGCACATGTTTCTACCGCTAGTTCTTCTTGTATGTGCATTTTGTAGGTAGATGTGATCTTGTGTTACACACACATACTATTGATTACATCAAAAAGTAATGCCTATTTTCTCGTAAATGGATAAAATTTTCTGTACTCTACTCCGTTGAGGAGACTTTCATATGTTTTATTGGGATCAAACTGTTCTGCGAGATGGATTGCCTCTCTCTTTCTCTCCATTATTGAAGATCATCTTCACTCCCAAAACTCCCGCCCATGGATTCTTTCCTGACAAGCAGTAGCAGCAGCACTTCGTTTGTACCTTTGAAGCCAAATTAGCTTTTTTCGAAAAATGTTCCAAGCTCCAACCGCCAGATTCATGATTGTTACTAATTTCACAAGTTTGAAATTTCTCTGACTTAACTTTTGTGTTACAGGACATGAAAGAAACAACGAACCGTTATGGATATGTGATATCTGTAAAAAAAGGAGGTTTGATAACTATGACGATGCAGTAGCTCATGAGAAAGTGTGTACTGGCGTAGTGGATGGAGGACAAGGAGGGGCTGGTCAGGAGTTGTTACCAACGGACTCCTATTCGAACGAGAATGGGAACATTGTCGGAAACAATAACCCTAACAACAGTTCGACATTTGGAGGCGGCGGTGCAATGCAGGCAACGTCACAGGGCTACCAATCCTACCCTTCGGGTGTTCAAGTAGTCCAGCCTGGATGGAATCAATCGCAGGGACAGCCAAACATGTATTTTCAAAATCAAATGAATCCTTACTATTATTACCCATCTCAAGCGATGATGCAACCTCACTCTTACCAACAGCAGGGAAATTTTCATCATTCTTCGTCGCAATATGGAAAATCTGGAAACTCTAATGGTGAATACAATGATTTCAGCAACATGTCTCACGTGAAGTCAGAAATGAGCGGCAATGAAAATATGATTCAATCGAACTGCGATATTGCTGAAACGACGAATAATATGAACAATCGGAGAGAAACAAATAACTCTCCCACAGTCATTAGTTTGAACACAAGAAATTCTAGTGGAGGTGCGTGTATCACAGTTGATAGTGGAGGGAACTACTCTGTAAACGATGTATTTATACCAGACCCCTCGAGCCCGAACAGTGGTGTTTTCGTTTGCAAGCACTGTTACACAGCTCCTCCATATATGCGAGCACCTGGAGCAATGCACAATGGATTACCAAGCTTGGAGCATGTTGACCAACACCTTACTGTTTGTCAGGGAAATATGAAGATATATCAGGGGAATTTACAAACTTCCTATACAAATAACTCCTATCCAGCATCTGATTATTCTAACAACTATAACGCACCAACAAAAGCATCATCTTATCCTAACCCATACAGTAATAGCCAAGCTTTGTTGATGACCAATTCTCAAGGAAATGTTGAAAAGGAGTTGGAGGGTAACTTTGAAGTTTTCCATCCCGACAAGGACATTAAATACGGTTCTAAAGAGATTAAGGATCCCATGAATAGGAAGAGAAGTAAAAGTGACAAAGGCCGTAAATCAGCTAGGAAAAAGGCCAATTCTGCGGCCCAGTGCGCCGAAGTGATCTTAGCAAACGACGACAAGAACGCCCCGTTGCCTATCGTCTCTATTGACGCAAACGACCCTGATAGTCTTGTTATTCCGGATGATAGAAATCTACTCACCGACTACTTTCTATTCATGATGCAGCAGTTAAAAGTGTGTTATTTTAAAGAATCAGACCGCAAGACTAGGGGTGGAAAAAGGGAGAATATTGCTGTTGGGTTTTCTGGAATCCAATGCAGGCATTGTGCCGGGAACAGTTTTGCGAGAAAGTTCTTTTGGAGCGATCCCGGTCGGCTTGCCAATAGTTTCTCTGAGATTCCTAGCCATGTAATGATGTGCCGAGTGACTCCGCAAGAAGTGAAGACAAACCTCGCTCGGTTAAAGAAAGTACATACAGAGCAACTAAGTGTGATGCCTCGTGGGAGCCAGAAAGTTTTTATAAGAAGAATGTGGAAACGGATCCACCCAAATTCACCTATTGACGAGCACACCATTTGCAAGGTTAATCGGAAGAAAAAACAGCGTAATAAAAGTAGCAATAAGAAGCAGGATTTCGATGTGGTTGGATCTAATAATAATAAGATGGCGAAGAATATGGAACAATACCAGTATCCTCCTCGCCTACAGGTGGTTGACCATCCACCTACGCATGCTCCAGTCTACCAATATGCTAGCCATAACGGAACGGCGTTTGAAGGAGAGGATTCTGCCCCCAAGGGATTTGAGCAGATTTGAAATACACAATTGAAGCTAACTCGCTAGGTTGTGTGGGTGTGTTAAATAAACCTGAGTCTTTTTTACTCAGAAGTTCATTCCACAAGTGGCTAACTTTTTGGCAGTCCATTTAAATATTGACCAAAATAGGATTAAACCATAAAATATGTTAATGTCTTCTTGTCACTTGGTCAAATATCTCTTACAAGTTCACTGTGCGCATTCATATATATTTCAGTTTTATATCTAATCTGTCACCCTCGTCGATGGGAATGAGTCCAAGGGTGTTGCCTAAATCTCTCCCCCTCTCTCACACACGTACACACACACAAGACACAAGTGTAACGCCTGCGTGTGTGGATACACGAGTAACACACAGACACAGAGCACAGAGCACACTCAGAGCACACTGAAAAATCTTGACAAGTCCATAACAAGAAGGAGAAAACAATGAAAGGTTTGAACCATGAGCAAGTTCACTCCTTTGTCTTTGGTGACGCTTAGCCATCGCCATATTCACTCAAATCAAGTGAACACAAATGATACCAACACTATTTACAACTCCTTGACAGAGATCGATTTCTATAAAAGTAGCCCCAAGCCGTTGAAAGTCGAAGTCGAAGTGACCATCTCTGTGAGCATCGCATTAGGAGAGCTCTACGTACGGGTAAATGCCTTGCCATCGAACGAAAACACGAGCAGTAATACCTTTGTCAATGACTCGTTATTGGCAAGTTACACGTTTCCTTTCACGCCCGACTTTGATGAGTCTCAGAACAAAGATGAGCAGTACGAGCACATGGCATGTTGGACAAGCTTTGACGACGAGCTTCATCATCCGGTTCTTTGCGTTTTGGTAAACCGTTCGCTTTTAATTCTATGTGATTGCATACCTCGATGCGAGATTATTAAGAGGGATGCTACGCTACTGCCGATTACTGATATTGCACTCCCGTTCGAGGCCGATGGAGTATTTTCGGCTTTGGATGGTGTTGGTGTGTTGCTGAATCGCGTTCCGAAACATGATGATCATTTGTTTTTTAATAATGAAAATCAGAAAGAAGGAAAAGCTTTTCCATTGGATATGTTGAACGACCCTCCGCGTGTACAGAGGCGTGTTTTGTCGCCTGCATCGAAGCAACCAAGAGATAGCGATCATTTACCTATACTTTGTGAAAATGATTTTGATAGTGGAATACATGGTGATAAATACGAAGACAGCCCGGCTATTCCGAGTCTATTTACCATTTTAGATCCCTTAGAAGAGCCTAGACCAGTTTCTATAGCCTCCCTCGATAAAAGGCTGCATGACTCTAACGATGGTGGAGATAACAATATCTTACCATCCGATTTATTTCTAGATGCGTTTGAACGATTAAAGTCGGTGCACCAATTGGAAAACAGTTACAATATCCTCATCACATACCACTTACAACGAAAAGTTCATAGTGCATGGAGAGTGCATAAAAATACATTTAAGCATGAATGCGAAGCAAATGATTCAAGGGCGAATGTGGCTGAATTAGTGAAAAATATTATTTCTACCAACACGAAAAGTACTGCTGCGGATGACGCACTGGTCGATTTTGTAAGTGGGCGGTTACTAAAAATAAGCCTTAGTAATCCGTCGGACGAAAGTTCTGAAGAATCAAAGGACAAACATGACGATTTTACTGCGGACCAGTCTGATATTGTAGTTGAGTTAATATGGAAAGAATGTGAAAGTGAACAATTAAATTCTCCTTTTAGTAACATGTTCATGTCATCAACTATTGAAGGACATCAGCTGTATATTTTGCAAGCTAATCCGAAAGAGTCCTCAAAAGTGAACAAACGTGTGCTTCGTTGTTACTCCATTCCTCGAACAGCAAACTCAATACAGAAAAGTGGTAAACCGATATTTGTTGAACCCTGTATAAGTGCGCAGCTAACAAGAGGTCATGGAAAGGAAGCAACTAATTTGTTAATTCTTCGTAGAAATGAAGATGATAGTCGCTCTCATTTATGTCTGTACCATCAAGACAAATTCATCGTCGAGTGCTGTATATCCCAAGACAATCATGGATCGTATAATCCCAAATCTCACTTGGAGTCCCTCACATTGAGATGTGAAAGCCAGGAACGATTTTCGACGAATAGAAGACCACATCATGATCTACCCAGTGAAGTTCGAATTATTGACATTACAAATTCCATTGATGATAGGCTAGATTTGATTTGCGAGTTAGATGACCACCAAACAATTCGAGTTAGGGCACAACTTCCGATAATATCTTCATCACCCATCGTGGAAGCAGCTTTGATCGCTTTGGAATCTTCGAAGTCATACTTTCAAGGATCAAGTGATCTGCCGTTCATGATCCGCCTCGATTGCGCTCGCCTTCTACCTTTCTTTATAAAGTGAGTTCGCATAGTTCTTGTCAAATGCTTTCTGCTGCGCTTTGTTCTGATTCTAAATCATTTTCGTCCGTAGTCGTTTGACTGAAAGCAAAGATTTTGATGCAATTGATGTCTCGTGGAGATGTTTTGTCACAATTATACTTCATTCATTTTTTTGTGCTTTTGACATTGACCCTCAACCAGAAGACAAAAATGAAGCTGACCGAAGTTTAGCCTTTATGAGGATGGTTAAATCTGATTTTCATTTGTCGTATCATGAAGAGTTTAGAAGAATTAATTCTTGTTTGAGTGAGAATCACTCCGATGGATTGTCTGGGGTTAATTCGATAATGACAACATATTTTGAAGGCCAATCATCTGTTTCTATGTGCGGACTTCTTTCTAGTTGTGGACATGACTTAAATTCGAAATGGCATCATGTTTTTGATACATTGCATTTGTTATTCGAAGAGGCAAGACTTTTGAATTCCCGCTCATCGTGGTTACAATCGCTTGGAAGACTATTGAACACCTTTTGCTCATTCAGTTTATGTGATAATTATTCCTCCATGGATGACTTTTCTTTTCATTACTCCCATTTGAACGGCAAGAAAATACAGTCAATTCCAAAGAGAAAGCAATTTGTGCATCGGTCAAAGATAACCAGTTTTCCAGAGATGCCATGTGTAATGTCAACTTTGTCAGAAATTCTCGCAGCACGAAATTCGTTGGTGAAAAGAAAGACTATATTTGAGTGTGAAGCATTTGTTCACGCGAGGAAGATCGTTCGATTTTACAAGGTTTTTGCAAATATCCACTCGCAGAGTTTTCGCACAAAGTCGAGTGTTTCTCAAACATGTTATTCAGAACTAATTGCGGCGATGACAGAAGAAGGATATGAAAAGCCATCTGATTTAGACGATCTTTGCGTTGGATTAGCGCTTCCTCTTAGGGAAGCCCTTCACGTTTCTCGCAAAAACCCCTCCCCTGATTGGTCCACGTCATCTTATAGGCTGATCGGTCGTCAAGATATTTGCTATACGCGAGTTGCAGAGGAAGCTTCTTTTGTTGTGCCATCATCTCCTCACATTAGGCATCTATGTTCTAATTTGGAGAATCGACAAGTAGGAAGTTACTCTTTAGATACTTCGTCGACGACATTAAACAAGAATCTTGATAAAGACGGCTTGTATTTAGTCGAACAATATAGTTCAATGTTGTTCCCCGATGACCGGCGAGTTCATGAAGTAGCAAAAATGCTGCAGTCGTCACGACCAGTTCCCATTAGACTAATTCGACCAATTGAAATGAATGATCACGATTTTGAAAAACGCAAGCAAGAAAAATTGGCCTTAGTTTGTCGCCGAACATTAGCCCTATCAGTGGGGCGAGGCATGTTCACGCTGGGTACTCTTTCCTCTCTGTTTGCAGAGAAATTGTCGATTCCAGATTTGTGTTTGGCTGGGAAAGTTCTACCTGTTAACACTAAAGTCATTTTGGATTCTTCTTTTGTTTCCAATGATTTAATGATGTGGCCTCAATTTCATAATGGAGTAGCTACTGGACTTCGAATAGGCATCGACGGTTCATCGAAAGAAAGCAAACAGATTACAAGAGCTTGGATCAAATTTCATAAACCAATGTCAGGTCAAGTTCGTGGGGAAAATGATACAGAGGCATCATCTTCTCAGCATTCATATGGAGGATTCCTAATGGCTCTAGGCTTAAGAGGCCACTTGTTCAAACTTGGAAAAACTGACGTGTTCGATTGCTTGACTACAGGGAGCGTCACAACAATTGTTGGTGTTTTGCTTGGATTAGCTGCCAATAAACGATCGAGTTGTGACTTGTCGATATCAAAAACTCTTTGTCTACATGTGCCATCTCTTTTGCCGCTTACCTTTCATCAAATGGACACGTCAAGTGTAATACAAGTTGCTGCTATCGTTGGTCTAGGCCTTCTATATCAAGGTGAAGTTAATTGAAAATCCAGGTTTTGTGCTAAAGTATTGACTGATTGTGATTGTGCTTCTAACATTATTCTTTAGGATCGTCGCATCGATTAATGACTGAGTTTTTGTTGGTAAGTTGTAACTCAATTTAAATTAAGCACTATGATATTGCTCTAACTAGGTTTACATAACTATATAGAATGAAATAGGAGGTCGACCAACGAATGATAATGTAAAGGAGCGCGAAAGTTATAAGCTCTCGTGTGGTTTGGCCCTTGGAATGGTGAACCTGAGGAAAGGTTGCGACGACAATGTGGGACTATCTGATTTAATGATCGAAGAGAGACTGCAGCAGTGCATTGTTGGGGGCGGCAGTGGTACTAACGAGATTCAAACACATTTTTCACGTGCGTCTTTTCAGAATGCGAGCGGAGACAATGAATCATGCTCTTGTGTCGCAGAGACTTCCATAAATACTGATATAACTGCACCCGCAGCAATGGTAGCCATGGGTCTCATTCATTTCAATTCAGGGTAAGTATATTCAACACCCGTGCGTTTCTGCAACGAAAATTGATGCTTTTCTCCTTTTTATAGTAATCAAGCAACTGCATCACGAATGAAGGTGCCCGAGTCTCTAACCCTTTTGGAGTTTATTCGACCCGACCTTTTGATGATTCGAGTGATTGCAAAGTCTCTCATACTATGGTCTGATGTGTCCGGAAGCGACGAATGGATTGAATCACAAATTCCTAAAGTAGTTCTTCGAAATTACAAGGCTTTAGGCCGCTCGACTGATGATACATTTTTCCGTGATACAGCTGCGATAGAAATGGACCCATCAGATATGGAAAAAGAAGATGTTGTAAAAAATATCGGTTTTGTTGACAAGCAGGCAGTTCGCCAGATTTACGTGTACATTACCGCCGGGGCATGTTTTGCACTTGGTCTCAAGTTTGCGGGAACAGGAAACAAAGCGGTTTCGACTTTACTTCAGAGGTATTTAAGGGTTTTCCAGCTAATGAGGGAAGGAAAAGATCCTAACGCTGTGAGCAAAAGACCATCTCATTCGATGCTAGAAATGTGCCTTTCAAGTATTGCTATATCTCTTGGGATGGTTATGGCCGGTTCTGGCGACTTGGATTTGTTGCGTATTTTTCGTGAGTTGCGGCAGAAATGCGAACCAGAGGTGCGGTACGGAGATCATATGGCATTAGGATCTGCGATAGGATTGCTATTTATGGGGGGAGGATCATGTACGCTCGGAAGGGAACCAGAAGATATTGCGGCACTACTTACCGCTTTCTTCCCGCGATATCCATCATCAACGTGCGACAACCAATATCACTTACAAGCCCTTCGTCACTTGTATGTTTTAGCGGCGCAAAGACGGGACGTGGAAGTGATTGACGTTGACTCCCGAGAACCTATTTATGTTCCAGTTAAGGCAAGTATATATCTATGGAGGGGATTTCTGCAATAGGTTTTATTTATAATTTGACTTTCTTCTAGGTTGATTTTTCATGTTCTGAACAAATATCAGTTGTCACAAAAAGTCCATGCCTAGTTCCAAATAAGGCTGATATTAAAAGTATTAGTATAGAATCTGATCGATATTATAGCCTCAAGAGTACGATACGATCAAACAAAGTCAATGACCAAGGGCTCGGGCGTCACTTCACTATATTTGCGAAGAAAAAGGCTGGACATTTGAGTTATGTTCAAGATCCTCACGCTTTGCGTTCGCTTTTAACTCAGTCAGGCGCAAGTAACGTTTCGGCGTTAGACCTTATCCGATCATTTACGGAAGATAATCGATTACTTGGTTTCGCACAATACTTTTGTAACGAAAGTGATGAAAGTTCATATGATCTAGCGTTGGACGACTCAAGCTTTTCTGATTTGTGCACAAGAATTCTTTACGACTGTTTGACCAACGAGAAACCGGAAGCCGTAGCGCTGCAAATGTCGTTACTCGAATCTGTTGCGCTGATAAAGAAAGGCTCAATGTCCGCAATTTGGGATTTAAAGCTTACCAAAGCCTTTTACACAAATTATTACAGACATAATCTTGATCAAAAGGCTCGGTTGATATCCGAAGATGTGATGCAATTAATCGAAGAAAGGATTGAAACCTATCTCGATATTTCTTGGGAAGATGTCAAACTCTATTTTCAAAATAATTCGAAACTACCGAAGTCCAAGAATGCGGCAGTAAGCGCCTTTCTTGTTTGGGAAAGTATCAAATTGCCTTTCTTACAAAATGGTAGAAGCTGCCGTTTGATATAGTAATTATCGATATTGTTTAGCAATACAGGAACTAGTGTCGCGCTTGGTTAGTAAACTTCCTTTAGAGCTTTGCTCATGAGCTAAAGACCTGCATCTTATTTCCATTGGAATCGATTCGATGCGGCACTTGCTGGCACCCTGAAATCTCTTTCGCATCGATTTGTAGCTCCTATCTCTAACGTGTGTTATGCTCATTAAATTCGATATTGACGTTTTCAATTGAAAGCTTTACAATCGTACAAACATTAATCCTGGACGAGGAACTTGAATTCATTTTTACATTCTAATCTCACAAAAAAGTACCTTTTATCATAATCGAGGCGTTATTTAAAGCGATGAGTACGGAAAACGTCCGTCCCTACCCATACTTGAAGCGCAGTGAATTGTTTTCATCTGTATCGTGACTCAACAAATAATCATAGTAGTGGAGTCTTGCCAGTTGTCATTGATACCCATGGCGAACTCTGTGTAAAACCTGAAATTTTTTGCCTGCAAAGACTGATCATGCATACAGGTTGGCTCTATCATCTAATGATTAATTATGTAAATTAGGTACACACAAGTCGTTTAAAAAGAAAATTTGTATGTATATTGTCATTTTCGGTCTGAGATTGCAGTTTGATTAAAGTTTGGAAAGGATTAAATACAAGTATACATGTATTAATACAAACAGAATATATGGATTTTGGGGCTAATCATGTAGTTGCTCACAATACATTTAATTTTAGTCGTCTTGAAAATAATCCATGGTTCCGCCAACAACAACTCGAATGATGTTTGTCAAGAATACAATTCTTCCATTTGAAAGTGTATTACCGATATGAAAATTTCCATTGACTGATCATGTTCATGTGTAGATTCTACTGGTACAATGTAGTCCCCGTACCACCAGGGTGTGGGTCCCATAAGTCACCTACCCGCCAGGGCTTTTTTTTTGAACTGTATGGACCATCGCCAGGGCGCTTGTGGACCATAACCAGGGCGATGTGGACTACAACCAGGGCGTTGTGGACTACATTTTTTGAGCAAATACAGATCATTTGCTGGTTGCACACCCCGATGCAGTCCACAAAGGTCCACATTCAAGG
>Ga0115008_10000693_pt1 | contig 25996 bp, 27 predicted proteins | sample FraStrMetagenome_FD_87164 | JGI IMG/M metagenome (GOLD analysis project Ga0115008, IMG submission 87164) | Marine eukaryotic phytoplankton communities from Arctic Ocean - Fram Strait ARC3M Metagenome | ecosystem: Environmental > Aquatic > Marine > Oceanic | place: Fram Strait | collected...
TCCTCGGGATTGCTGGGCATAGATTCTGATGCGCTGGGCATCCCCAGTGAGAAAGACTATATCGCCAGTTACTGTCAACGCATGGGCATAGATAAACTGGACAATTGGAATTTCTATCTGGCCTTTAGCTTTTTCCGGCTGGCGGCAATTGCCCAGGGCGTGGCCAAGCGTGCAGCGGATGGCAATGCCTCCAGTAAAGCTGCAGGCGGTATTGCCACCATGGTGCAGCCTATTGCGGCCAATGCTCTGGCCATTATTAACGAACAGTGAACAGTGAACAGTGAGGAGTGCTGGTGGGGTTTTGTAGCTAGCCGAAGGCTCCTGCATCTCTGGCGGCTTTGATGGCGGCCTGATCCATGCCTAGCTCCTCTAAAACTTGCTGATTGTGCTGTCCCAACAGAGCGCCAATGGAATCATATTTTGGGGTCGATTTTGAGAGCTTGATGGGGCTGCCAATTTGTTGCTGCACTCCATGATCGTGGGTTTTGAGATCGACAATTAGGTCTCGCGCTGCAACATGTTCGCTGGCACAGGCCTCTGCAAAGGTCAGCACTGGTTCGACACAGCAATCTTTATCGGCAAATATCTCCACCCACTCCGCTAGGGGCTTCTGCTCAATAATGGCATCTATTCTCTGTCGCAGTTTGGTTTGGGCCTCTGTATCCATGGGGTTGCCTAGCTCCAGTAATGAGCTGTCGCACAATGTGGCGCAGAGCTGCTGGAAAAACTGTGGCTCTAGGCTGCCAATGCTCAGGTAGCGATCGTCGGCAGTGCGGTAGTAATCGTAGAAGCTGCCGCCATTAAGGTTGGTTCCCCCAGACAGAGGCTCTGTATCAGCCGCCAGATAGCCAGAGCCAAACAGGCTGTTCATGGCGAACATGGAATCAGTCATACTGATATCCACATGTTGGCCCTCACCAGTCATATGACGCTGATTTACTGCCGCCAGAATGCCAATAACGCCATGCAGTGAACCGCCGGCCAGATCGGCAATGGGCATACCCATAATAGGCGTTCGTTCGCCCTGGCGTCCCGAGTAACCATTGAGCCCTGATAGGGACAGATAGTTATTGTCATGGCCGGCGCGATCTCTATAGGGGCCGGTTTGACCATAGCCGGTAATAGAGCAGTAAATAATGCTAGGATTTATTTCGCTAAGTTGCTCGTAGCCCAGGCCAAAGCGCTCCATTACGCCGGGACGAAACTGTTCTATCACTATGTCGTAGTCTGCTGCTAGCTGCTTAGCTATAGCAACAGCCTCGGGCTTTTTAAGATCCAGCCCAATAGAGCGCTTATTGCGGTTTAACAGACCATGCCCAGTGGAAGTGCCGTCGGCATAGGGACCCATGGCGCGGACCATATCGGGCCGAGTAGGAGATTCCACTCGCAGCACATCTGCTCCCATATCAGCCAGCATCATGGTAGCAAATGGACCGGGAACCAAGGTAGTGAAGTCGAGTATTTTTAGGTTTTCTAGAGCGCGCATAGTTATTCTTTTTATTATTGATTTAAATTCTCAGAACTCTAGATTATAGGGCCTCAGGTCTATTTGAGATATACAAAATCACAAATTATCTCTATTATTGCGCCTTCCGAGAACTACTGGAAAGCCTCTATGACGGAACAGAAAGCCACCAATGTGCACTGGCATCAGGGTGATATAACAGGCGAGGATCGCAACAATCTATTGGGACAAAAAGGTGCCACATTGTGGTTTACCGGTTTGTCCGGCAGTGGCAAAAGTACCATTGCCGTGGCACTAGAGAAGGCCCTGTTTCAGCGCGGCAAATTGACCTATCGTTTGGATGGTGACAATGTGCGCCTGGGAATCAATAAAAACCTGGGGTTTTCCGCGCAAGATCGCGCAGAAAATATTCGCCGTATCGGCGAAATAGCCAAGCTGTTTGTCGACGCTGGGGTGATCGCCCTGTCCAGCTTTATCAGCCCCTATCAGGTGGATCGTCAGCTGGTTCGTGAACTGCACGCTGAATCCGGCTACCCCTTTGTAGAAATTTTTGTTGACTGCTCTCTATCCACCGCAGAAGAGCGCGACCCCAAGGGGCTTTACAAAAAAGCCCGCGCCGGAGAGATTAAAAATTTCACCGGTATAGACGATCCCTACGAGGCGCCCCAGTCGCCAGAAATTCATCTGCATACAGACCAGATGAGTCTCGAGGAGGAGGTTGAGACAATTATCGACTATCTTCAAAATAAGGGATTTATTGCTACTCCCCAGCCCTAGACTGGAATACAGAAGCCCCACATCTTTTTAATTGTTACCCAATGGAGAAACCGTTTTGATTAAGCCCCATGGCTCAGATACCCTCAATAGCCTTTTAGTGACAGATAACCAACTGCTACAACAGCTGCTTACTGAAGCAGAATCCCTGCCTTCAATTGTTCTTAACTCCGCGGCCGCCGCCAATGCGGTGATGATGGGGGCTGGATATTTCAACCCGCTGACTGGCTATATGAATCTGGCCGACTCGCTGAATGTTGCGGAAAATCTGCATACTGAAGATGGGCTATTTTGGCCTGTGCCCGTGGTTAATCTGGTCAAGGATACTTCGGCGATTGAGGGTGCCAGTCGTATTGCTCTGCGCGACCCTAACACTGAAGGAAACCCAGTGATGGCGATTATGGATCTGGCGGCTATTGAAACAGTGAGCGACGCACAGATTGAGACAATGGCCGAGCAAATTTTTGCCACATTGGACCCACAGCATCCGGGCGTGGCTACATTTACCAGCCTGGGTAACCAGTTGCTCTCTGGGAATATTCAGGTGTTAAGCCTGAGTTACTTCCAGGCAGATTTCCCCGATACCTTTAGAACAGCGGGCGAGATTCGCGATGAAATAGCCGAGCGTGGCTGGCAGAAAGTAGTGGCCTTCCAGACCCGCAACCCAATGCACAGAGCCCATGAGGAACTGTGCCATATGGCTATGGAGCGCCTGGGCGCTGATGGTGTTGTGGTGCATATGCTGCTGGGCAAATTAAAGCAGGGTGATATTCCAGCTTCGGTGCGCGATGACTGCATCCGCAAGATGGTTGAGCTGTATTTCCCCGCTAACTCTGTGATGGTGACTGGCTACGGCTTTGATATGCTCTACGCAGGCCCAAGAGAGGCGGTGTTACATGCGGTTTTCCGTCAGAATATGGGCTGTACCCATCTGATTGTTGGTCGCGATCATGCAGGTGTAGGCGACTATTATGGCGCCTTTGATGCACAGACTATTTTCGCGGATAAGGTACCTGCCGGTGCTTTGGAAATTGAGATATTCAATGCTGATCACACCGCTTTCTCCAAGAAGCTGGGTCGTGTGGTGATGATGAATGAAGCCGAAGATCATACCAAAGACGACTTTATTTTGCTGTCAGGCACCAAGGTGCGGCAGATGCTTGGCGATGGCATCGCACCGCCACCGGAGTTTTCGCGACCGGAAGTGGCTAAGATATTGATGGACTACTACCAGTTAGAGAATGCTTGAGGTCTGGAGATCCTTTACTGGGTTCAGGATGACCTCGCAATTAGTCATCCTGAGCGCAAGCTAAGGGTCGCACCAACTAACACTGGCACCAAAAAAGAGACAATATGGCTGACTACGATGTTTTTAATGGCGACGCGGATGGCATCTGTGCTCTGGTGCAGCTGCGCCTTGCCGAACCTCGCAAGGCACATCTAGTCACTGGCGTTAAGCGCGATATCAGCCTTCTCAAACAGGTCGATGCCGAGCCAGGCGATCGCATTACAGTGCTCGATATCTCCATGGATAAAAATCGCAATGACCTGCATCGAGTGTTAAATGCCGGTGCTGAGGTTTTTTATGTGGACCATCATTTTGCCGGTGAGGTGCCGTCATCTGCCGCATTGAAGTCTATGATTAATGAAGCGCCAGATGTCTGCACCAGTCTGCTGATTAACCATTATCTGCGCGGGGCCTATCTGGCCTGGGGCATTGTGGGTACCTTTGGCGATAACTTGAAAAAAAGCGCCATCGGCATGGCCAAAAATACTGATCTAGGCGCGGAGCAGTTACAGGGATTAGAAAACCTGGGAATCTATATTAATTACAATGGTTATGGGTCTGATTTGGCTGATCTGCATTTTGATCCGGCAGAGCTGTATCGGCTGGCAGCGCAATACGCTAATCCCCTAGACTTTATTGAGGACGGGGTAGAGCATTTTCAGCGTCTGGAGACCGGCTATCATCAGGATTTAAGTTTGGCTCAGGCTACTCAGGCTCTGATTGCCGACAGTGCTGTAGCTGTATTTGAATTGCCCGACGCGCCCTGGGCGCGCCGGGTTAGCGGCGTGTACAGCAATGACCTGACTAATCAGCATCCGGATCGTGCCCATGCGGTATTAACCGCTAAATCCAATGGTAACTATCTGGTCAGTGTGCGCGCTCCGCTGAATAATAAGCAGGGTGCTTCCGCACTGTGCCGTCAGTTTCCCACTGGTGGCGGCCGTGAGGCTGCCGCTGGCATTAATGATTTACCAGCTGATATGCTGGCACAGTTTATTGATGCACTGAAGCAGGCCTATTTATGAACTCTTCCACTACAGATCGCCCGTTCTCCATCCTCGGTATTCAACAGATTGCCGTGGGCGGTGCAGACAAGCAAAAACTGCGCAGCTTTTGGGTTGATCTGCTGGGACTGAGTTATCGAGATACCTTTGTCAGTGAATCTGAGAATGTGGATGAGGATATCTGCGAGATGGGTGTAGGGGACTTTGTGGTTGAAGTGGATCTAATGCAGCCTCTGGATGCCGACAAAAAGCCTCGAGTGGATACTCCAGCCCTAAACCATGTTGGCCTCTGGGTCGATAACCTGTCTGCGGCAGTGGACTGGCTAACCCAGCAGGGTCTGCGCTTTACCCCAGGCGGAATTCGCAAAGGTGCTGCTGGCTACGATGTCTGTTTTGTGCATCCCAAAGGCAATGAGGAGTTCCCCCTGAGTTCTCAGGGCGTGTTGGTTGAGCTGGTGCAGGCGCCAGATTCAGTTATCAATGCCTACAAAGTGCTAGCTGAAGCTTAAAATCACGTAAATTCAATGGTTTAGGGTGCAATGTTGAGTAGTTTTCTGTAAGCTGCGCCCCCATCTGGACCATCTCGAAAATCCTATTCATACTTGCCACTCAGGTCCAAAGTCGGCAGCACTTTATAAGACTATTTTATGACCTTTGATGACCTGGGCCTCTCGGCTCCTATTCTTAAATCTATTGCCGCAAAAGGCTACAGCGAACCATCACCTATTCAAGCCAAGGCTATTCCGGCCGTGTTAGCTGGCCATGATGTTATGGCCGCCGCCCAGACAGGCACAGGTAAAACTGCCGGCTTTACGCTGCCAATTTTGGAGCGGCTGTCTAAGGGACGCAGAGCAGGGCCCAACCAGGCGCGCACATTGATTCTTACCCCAACCCGCGAGCTTGCGGCTCAGGTAGGAGAGAGTGTTGCCCTGTATGGCAAGCACCTCAATCTCAGTTCTGCCGTGGTATTTGGTGGCGTTAAAATTAATCCGCAGATGATGAAACTGCGTCGAGGTGTGGATATTTTGATTGCCACGCCCGGTCGCTTAATGGATTTGCACAGCCAGAACGCGGTGAAGTTCGATCACCTTGAAGTGCTGGTGCTAGATGAAGCAGACCGTATGCTGGATATGGGTTTTATTCATGATATTAAGCGTATTATCGGCCTGCTGCCCAGGCGCCGCCAGAATCTAATGTTTTCTGCCACCTTTTCTGATGATATTCGCGCTCTGGCCAAAGGGCTGGTGCGCAACCCCATTGAAATCTCAGTGAGCCCGCGCAACGCTGCGGCCCCCTCTGTTGAACAGTGGATATGCCCTGTAGATAAAAAACAAAAAGGCCCGCTGCTGATTCAGCTTATCAAAGATGGCGGTTGGGATCAGGCGCTGGTATTTACCAAAACTAAACATGGTGCTAACAAGCTGACCAAACAGCTAGATGCTGCTGGTATCACGGCTGCAGCTATTCACGGCAATAAGAGCCAGGGTGCTCGCACTAGAGCACTGGCGGACTTTAAGGCCGGTGAAATACGCATTCTGGTGGCCACCGATATTGCTGCTCGAGGCCTAGATATTGAGCAGCTGCCCCAGGTGGTTAACTTCGATCTACCCAATGTCTCAGAGGACTATGTTCACCGTATTGGTCGCACCGGTCGAGCTGGGGCAACAGGTCAGGCGATTTCGCTGGTCAGTGCTGATGAGGTGGATTTGCTCTCTGATATTGAACGTCTGACGCAAAAGCTGCTGGAGCGCAGAGAAATTGACGGTTTTGAGCCATATCAAAATTTGCCAGAGACTACCTTAAACAAGCCTGTGCGCAGCAAAAAGCCGCGCAAGCCGCTGAAGAGCCAGAGCAGTGCCGGCGATAATAGTCGCCACAATAATACCGCGAGTCGCACTAAAAAGCGCTCCGCCTTTGGACATGGGCCCAAGCCGGGCAGCAAGCTAAAGTCTGGTGGTCGCAATCAGACCAGCAAGCCTGGCCAGCGCTCGGAAACCGCTGGAGAGAAGCGCGGCGATTCTCGCCCAGCCTCGGGAAACAGCTCAGCACCGGCCAAACCTTCAGGGAATTCGCCCTATGGTGGTGGCGGTGGCAGAAATGCCAGTGGCCGCAATCGTCCCTCTGGAGGCAATTCCAACCGCAGCTCCGGGCGCAGATAGAACGCGCCCTCAGGCTGTAAATCTTTGTTTTTAATCTTAGTTATCATCAAGAGAAGCCCCATAAATGTTTGAGTTCCAATTTAGCAAAGTTGCTACCCTAAGAAATGATCTACTTTCCGGCCTGACCGTTGCTCTGGCCCTGGTGCCCGAGGCGGTGGCCTTTGCCTTTGTGGCTGGGGTCGACCCATTGGTGGGTCTGTATGCAGCCTTTATGGTGGGCCTGATTACTGCCTGTATTGGTGGCCGCCCGGGTATGATCAGTGGCGCGACTGGCGCTCTGGCCGTGGTCATGGTGTCGCTGGTGGCCGACCATGGTGTCGAGTACCTGTTTATCACTGTGGTGTTGATGGGCCTGCTGCAAATTACTGCAGGGGTGCTCAAGCTCGGCAAGTTTATTCGCATGGTGCCTTACCCTGTGATGCTGGGTTTTGTGAATGGTCTGGCTATTGTTATTTTCCTCGCTCAGCTGGGACAGTTTGGTGAAGCCGGTCAGCCCGGTTGGCTGGATGGTACCTTTATGCAGGGTAGTATTGTTGATGTGGCCTGGTTAGAGGGGCAGGAGCTGTATATGTTGCTGAGCCTAGTGCTGGTGACCATGATTATTATTCACTCTCTGCCCCGCTTTACCAAGTCTCTGCCTTCATCGCTGGTGGCAATTCTAGTGGTTACCGGCTTGGTACTCTGGCTGGATATAGATACCAAGGTGGTGGGTGATGTAGCCTCTATCAGCGGTGGCCTGCCCAGTTTCCATATCCCTGTAGTGCCTTTCTCTCTGGAGACCCTGTGGATTATTTTGCCCTATGCCATTATTTTGGCGGCCATTGGCCTGATTGAGTCTCTGCTGACATTGCGACTGATCGATGAAATTACCGAGACCCGTGGTCGCGGCAATCGCGAATGTATAGGGCAGGGCGTGGCCAATACAGTGACCGGGTTCTTTGGTGGCATGGGCGGCTGCGCCATGATTGGCCAGAGCATGATCAATGTAAATTCTGGCGGTCGTGGGCGTATGTCGGGAATAAGTGCGGCGCTGTTTTTGCTGCTGTTTATTCTGGTTGCCTCGCCACTGATTGAACAGATTCCCCTGGCCGCATTAATTGGCGTTATGTTTATTGTGGTTATAGGTACCTTTGAATGGTCCAGCTTTAGAATTGTTGGCAAGGTGCCGCGCAGCGATGCCTTGATTCTGGTTACCGTGTCAGCAGTGACCGTGGCCACAGATCTGGCGGTTGCCGTAGTGGTGGGTGTGATTATCTCGGCACTGGTATTTGCCTGGGAGCACGCCAAGCATATTCGCATTGATGCCCGGGAAGATCACAAGGGCTCAACCGTCTATGCAGTAACTGGCCCGCTGTTCTTTGGTTCCGTCACCTCATTTTTAGAGCGTTTTGATCCAGCCCAGGACAATGATGATGTGGTGATTGATTTTGCTCGCTCTAGGGTGGCAGATCACTCCGGTCTAGAGGCCATAGATACCTTGGCTGAGCGCTATGAAAATGCTGGAAAAACATTACACTTGGTACATCTGAGTGAAGAGTGCCGCAAGCTGCTCAAAAAAGCCGGCAATCTGGTCGAGGTCAATGTGATTGAAGATCCCAAATATTTTGTTGCCGAAGACAGCCTAGCCTGATGGATTTAAAGCTGGCCATATTTCGACCTATGCTTAAGCTCGCCATGGAGCGCAATGGGCATGGCGCGGCGCTGGGTTTTGAATTAACCAAAATTGGCCGCGGAGAAGTTGAGATGACTTTTCCCTACAAGGAAGAGGTGGTGGGAAATCCCATTACCGGGGTGGTCCATGGCGGAGTGATTGTCAGCTTATTGGATACCGCCTGCGGGACTGCGGCAATCACCACATTAACCAGGGCTTCGGTCACTCCAACTATGGATTTGCGCCTGGATTATATGCATCCGGCGGAGCCCCATCAGCCCATCTATGTGTCTGCCAAGGTCTATCGCAGTACCTCCAATGTTATTTTCTGCCGCGGCTCTGCCTGGCAGGATGATCCAGAGAACCCTATAGCACACTGTGTGGCTACCTTTATGACCGTCGATACGCCGAGTATTTCTCTTGGTAATATTATTCGCCGCCGCCTCAATCGCCTGGTGCGCGGTGACCGGGCCTATGAGCGAGAGGCAGACAAATGAGCGACCCACACCAGGCACTGCAAGCCAGCCTGCAGAGGGCAAGGCATGAGTCTAGCCCTCAGCAGATTCTCGATTTAATTCCCTACAGCAGTTTTATTGGCGCCGAGGCCAAAGTTGAGGGCGATGGCGTGCTGTACTGGTTGGACAGGCGTCCCTCAAATATAGGCAATCCCTCACTGCCGGCTATACATGGCGGTGTTATTGGTGGTTTTCTCGAGCTCTCCGCTGCTATTGAGATTCTCTATACCCTAAATGTTGAGCTTATTCCCAAAGTGGTTGATTTCTCTCTGGATTATCTGCGCCCCGGGCGTTACAAAACCATCTATGCCAACTGCACTGTGCTGCGTCAGGGCAAGAAATTGGTGAATGTCACGGCCACAGCCTGGCAGGATAACCCTGACACCCCTATAGCCACCGCTCGCTGCCATTTCCTTATCTCCAAGTAAAAGCTCGTTTAAATAATAGCCAGCGCTTGAAATTTGGGCGCCAGTCCCCATCTCCTAGAACAAGCAACAATAATGTTTTATCAACCAGGAGAAAAAACGGAAATGACTGCCAAAGCTAAATCAGGTGCCGAGACCCTAGGCTTTCAAACAGAAGCCAAACAGCTGCTACATTTAATGATTCACTCCTTGTATTCCAACAAGGAAATTTTTCTGCGCGAACTTATTTCCAATGCGTCAGACGCAACGGACAAGCTGCGCGTAGAAGCTCTGGAGAATTCCAGCCTCTATGAAGATGATGGCGAGCTGCGCATTCGTATCGCGGTCGATGAAGAAGCCAAAACCATTGAAATTTCCGACAATGGTATTGGTATGTCCAGAGATGAGGTGATTACCAACCTGGGTACCATTGCCAAATCTGGCACAGCAGAATTTCTTAAAAACCTGACGGGCGATCAGAAGCAGGACTCGCAATTAATTGGTCAGTTTGGCGTGGGTTTCTACTCGTCGTTTATTGTCGCCGATCGCGTGGTGGTTGAAACCCGTCGCGCTGGAGCAGCTGCCGACCAAGCCGTACGCTGGACCTGTGAGGGCGAAGCGGACTATCAGTTGGAAACTATCGAGCGCCCCGAGCGCGGTACCAAGATTACTTTGCATCTCAAGACGGAGGAGCAGGAATTTGGCAATGACTGGCGCCTGCGCAGCATTGTAAAAAAATACTCCGACCACATAGCTATCCCGGTGCAAATGCTTAAGCAAGAGGCTCCGCCCATGCCTGGCGCTGAGGAGACAGCAGAGGAGCAGGAAGCAGAGGTGGTTCCCGAGTGGGAAGCGGTCAATGACGCCAAGGCCCTGTGGACCAAGTCCAGAAGTGAGGTCAGCGATGACGAGTACAAAGAGTTCTATCGCCATGTATCCCATGATTTCGCTGAACCACTGGCCTGGAGTCACAACCGTGTAGAGGGCAAACAGGAGTACACCAGTTTGCTGTATATCCCTGGTATGGCTCCTATGGACCTCTACCAGCGAGAAGCCGTGCGGGGCATTAAGCTGTATATCAAGCGCACGTTTATTATGGACGACGCTGAACAGTTTATGCCTATGTATCTGCGCTTTGTTAAAGGTGTGTTGGACAGTGCTGATTTGCCCCTCAATGTGTCGCGCGAGATTTTGCAAAACACCCCAATGGTCGACAGTATTCGCGCTGCACTGACCAAGCGTGTTCTGGATATGTTGGCCAAGATGGCAACCAGTGAGCCAGAAAAATATGCGACATTCTGGACTCAGTTTGGCGCCGTACTAAAAGAGGGCCCTAGCGAAGATCACAGTAACCGAGAAAAGATTGCCAAGCTATTCCGTTTTGCCAGCTCTACCAGCGAAGGCGCAGCCCCCACAGTAAGCCTGCCCGACTATATTGAGCGCATGAAAGAGGGCCAGGATAAAATTTACTATGTGACTGGGGAGAGCCACTCGGTTATTGCCAACAGTCCTTATTTGGAAGTCTTCCGCAAGCATGGCATTGAAGTGCTGCTGATGTCGGATCGCATCGATGAGTGGATGATGGGTTATCTGACTGAGTTTGATGGCAAATCGTTCCAGGATGTGGCGCGGGGCGAACTCGATCTCAGCAAGATCACTGGCGAAGAGCCCAAGTCGGACAAGGATGCTGAGGCCGATAAGGAATCTCAGAATGCAGAGCAGGGCGAGTTGATTAGCCGTATTAAATCTCTGCTGGACGACAGGGTTGAAGAGGTGCGCAGCACCAAGCGACTCACCAATTCACCGGCCTGTCTGGTAGTAGGTGATAATGATATGGGCGAGCAGATGCGCAAAATTATGCAGGCTGCAGGTCAGGCGGTACCGGAGTCCAAGCCGATACTGGAGGTCAATATGGATCATCCATTGGTCAGCAAGCTCGAGGCGGAAGCAGATGAGGCCAGTGCTGGGCGTCTAGCGCGGGTGCTATTTGATCAGGCAGCGCTGTCAGCTGGTCGTCCACTGGAGAACCCTGCAGAGTTTGTACAGGAACTCAACCGATTAATGTTTGAATAAAATAGCTAAAATCAACGCAAATGGCGCGCTTTTAGGGGCGCTATTTGTGGTTTCGCGGCTATAATGCAACTCCAATGGGGTTGTGGAGCATAGGCTCGGTGACAGACTATAAAAATCATAGGGTAGCAGTTTTGGGTGGTGGCAGCTTTGGCACCGCAATCGCCAATATGATTGCGTCCAATGGCTATGCTGTGACCCTCTGGTTGCGCAGCGAAGTTCGCGCCGCCAGTATCCGCGACTCCCGCGAAAACTCCGACTATCTCCCTGGCTACCAGTTACATAGCGCCATGGAGGTCAGCACCGATCTAGAGCAGGCTCTGGCGGGAGCCCAGACAGTATTCTTTGCCGTGCCCAGCAGCTCATTCCGTGAGCTGGCCAAGAGGGCCTTCCCCTTTCTCAATAAAGACTGCGTTTTGGTCAGTACAGCCAAAGGCATAGAAGCCCATAGCTTTATGCTGCCCAGTGAAATTCTGGAGCAGGAAATTCCCCACTGTTCGGTCGGAGTAATAAGTGGGCCCAATCTGGCTAGAGAGATTGCTCAGTTTGAAATTACGGCTACAGTTATTGCCAGCGAAAATGCTGAGCTCTGCGAGCGAATTCAGACATTGCTGGGATCGCAATATTTTAGGGTCTATGCCAATCATGACCGCTATGGTGTGGAATTAGCCGGAGCATTAAAAAATATCTATGCCATTGTGGCCGGCATAGCTGAGGCCATGGATGTGGGGCAAAATACCAAAGCTGTTGTCTTGACCCGCAGTCTAGCCGAGATGAGCCGTTTTGCGGTGCATCTTGGGGCTAACCCATTGACCTTTTTGGGCCTTAGCGGTGTGGGTGATCTCTATGTAACCTGCACTTCGCCCCTGAGTCGCAACTTCCGTGTGGGGTTGGCGCTGGGACAGGGAAAAACTCTGGATCAGGCAGTGTCTCAGGTAGGGCAGGTGGCCGAGGGTGTAAATACGACTAAACTAGTAAAAGAGAAGGCCGATGATTTAGGTATTTACATGCCACTGGCTTCGGCTCTATACGCGACCTTATTTGAGCAGCGCTCTATCCTAGAGTCTCTGCAGTCGATGATGCTCGCAGAACAAAATACTGATGTGGAGTTTATGGTGAAAGCAAATGACTGATAATAAAGGAACATTAAGCAACAGTAATACCTGGGTTCGTCTGGCCTATATGTTTGTATTCACATTGCTGCTTATGGCTGCCCGGCTAGTTATCACTCTGGTGGTGATAGTGCAGTTTTTGCTGGTGCTGGTGACTGGTAGCGACAACGAAAACCTGCGCAATCTTGGGCAGGGCCTGGGTAAGTGGGTCTATCAGACGGTTATGTTTTTGACCTTTAACACGGATAGCAAACCTTTCCCATTTGATGAGTGGCCGGAGGTTGACCCATCGGAAGGCTACTCGGTGCGCTCAGCAGAGGATATTGAGGAAGCTGAGTTCGTTGAGGTGGAAGACGATAATGTACCATCGTTTACCGAGACTGAAGAGACAGAGACCAAAGAGCAGGGCACCAAGAAAAAAGCCAAAAAATAAGTATGGTCTGTGATGCTGTAACCGCGGCTTCAGGACTATGCTGAGTAGGGAGTTTCCGAGCTGAGCTACTTTGGCTCGACGCAAAATTAATAATAATGCAATCGATGGGTTAGATGATCTAACACCGCGGGGTAACCTGCGCGTCATAGAGGGATTTTTGCAGCAAACTCAAGTAAATAGTTTACTGATGGCACCTAAGTTGCCATTGGTGAGTTTGTTGGTCGATTATTTAACCAGAGAAACAGGTATCCGGATGGGTACTGCGAGCCTGGCTTCGCTCTCTATGGACTATCCCGCATCGGGACTGGCAACTTTACATTGGATACATAATGTCGATTGAATTTATCAGAGAGCGCAGCTTCGAAAATAAAGGTTTAAAATTTACAGCCAAAGAGTGGGGTCGCTCCGGTTACCCTCCGGTGATAGCCCTGCATGGCTGGTTAGATAATGCCAACACCTTTGATCGCATGCTGCCCCATATGGAAAATCTCCATGTGATTGCGGTTGATCTGGCCGGTCATGGGCGCAGCGATTTTCGCTCCCAGGATTCCGGCTATGATATCTGGCACGATATAGGCGATGTGATGGCGATTGCCGACCAGATGGGATGGGAGACCTTTGGTTTGATTGGGCACTCCCGTGGGGCCATTATTTCAGGCCTGGTGGCCGGTACTTTCCCAGAGCGTATAACTCAGGTAGCTATGATTGATGGCTACCTGCCTCTGCCAGAGGAGGCCCATAACACCGCCAAACACATAGCGCGGGCCATTCATGAAAACAAGCGCTTTGGCGCCGCGTCACCCACAGGCTTTGCGGACTATGAACGCGCAGTGCAGGCGCGGGTTAAAGGCTTCGTGCCGCTTGACCATGATGCGGCCGCTATTTTGGCCGAGCGCGGCGTGGTCGAGGCCGATGGGCTATTTTACTGGCGCAACGATCAGCGGCTTAAAGCGGCATCAATGGTTAAGTTTTCCAAGGATCATCTGCAAAGCTTTTTAACCGCGATTCGCGGAAGGGTCATTCTGGTACAGGCACAAAACAGCGCATTTACCCCTAGTCCAGAGCAGTCTGCGGCCTTTGAGTGGATACCTCATATGAAAATTATCAAACTGCCAGGCTCACACCACCTTCACCTTGAGGGGCAGGCTGAGCAGGTGGCGCGGAGTATTCAGCCCCTATTCACCTGAAGAGCTGGGGCCAAGCCTTGATTCGGCGCAACTAAGCAGCTACTTTTAAAAAACACCGTCTGCGATTAGGCTAGTATTGATGCGACAAAAGAATTAGCTTTTGTGTCCTATCAAGGAGAGTTTTTATGTCAATTTCTATCGAGCAGTTAACCGCCTTTCTCGGCTGGTGCACATTGATCAATATAGGCCTGTTACTGTTCTCCACACTGATACTTGCTCTGGTGAAAGACTTTGCCATCAATATGCACAGTAAAATCTTTGACCTGGACCCTGAAACATTGCCCGCTATGTACTTTGACTATCTGGGCAGATTGAAGCTTCTGGTGATCGTATTTAATCTTGTGCCCTATCTGGCGCTGAGAATTATACAGTAAACAGGTGATAACCAAGGATGGCGTCAGCCGCTAAAGCCGGTGGTTGAGCTAGATTTTAGACAGGAGTCTAAAGCCAATGAGTACTTCACTGGAACGGAAGCCAGAACCTGAATTATGTGTAGTTTGTTGGGGCAGTAAAGTGCATCAGTGCGAAGCCTGCCATGGCAGTGGCAATATTGGCTGCATTGGCTGTTTGGGTAAGTGGGCTCAGCAGTCATGTCTTATTTGCGCAGGGTTAAAGCAACTGCGCTGCCATCTCTGTAATGGCGGGCTGGTCGGCTGTGGGGTCTGTGGCGGCACAGGTCAGCGCTGGTAGCTGGGCTGTCAGCACGATAGCAAAAAACCGATATTGCCCATAAGCAGTATCGGTTTTTTTAAGGATTGAAATGCTCTGGCTAGAGCATTATTGATTGTTTAGCAGAGCCAAAAACTCAGTGCGAGTCGCCTGATCTGTGCGGAAGCTGCCCAGCATGGCAGAGGTTTTCATGGAGGAATTTTGCTTTTCTACGCCGCGCATCATCATGCACATATGCTTGGCTTCCACGATAACACCCACGCCACGGGCTTCAGTTACCTCTTGAATAGTTGAGGCGATTTGCTGGGCCAGTGCCTCTTGAATCTGCAGCCGGCGAGCAAACATATCCACCACTCGGGCCACTTTTGACAGACCCAGCACTTTTCCATTGGGAATATAGGCCACATGGCATTTGCCGATAAACGGCAGCAGATGGTGCTCACAGAGAGAAAATAATTCTATATCTTTAACTATGACCATCTCTTCTGAATCAGAGGGAAACAATGCATCATTGATTACCGCATTCAAATCCATTTTGTAGCCGCTGGTGAGGTAAGCAAAAGCCTTGGATGCACGATCAGGTGTATCCAGCAAACCGGCTCGCGTCACGTCTTCGCCGGTGCTTTCAATAATTTTCTGATATTGCTCTTTCATGGTAGTCCCTGTTAAATTTTTATATTTCTCTGGATTGCTGCATTCTCCAACAAACTACAGACCATTGCTAGTTTCACAGGTAAAATAATGGCTATTGCGGAGGCACCATGAAAGAAACAACCCATACCCATGCCAGTTCAGCGCCGGTGACTGTTGCAGCCATGCTAGAGCAGGGGCAGCAACAGTTTGAAGCAGCGCAGATATATTTTGGCCATGGCACTACCAGCGCTTGGGACGAAGCTGTGTACCTGCTGTCCTATGTTCTCGATTTGCCCCCAGGTGCAGACCGCTCATTGCTGTCTCAGGCAGTTACAGAGCAACAGCAGGCCGATATTCAGGCCCTGTATCAGCGAAGAGTTACAGAGCGTATTCCCGCCCCCTATCTAACTGGCACGGCCTGGTTCTGCGGCTTGCCCTTTGCCGTGGATAAGCGGGTGATTATTCCACGCTCGCCGGTGGCAGAGCTTATTTTCAATGGCTTTCAGCCCTGGTGTGAGGCTGAACCTGCCAAGGTACTAGACCTCTGTACTGGCAGTGGTTGCATAGGTATTGCCTGTGCCTATGCCTTTGAGGAGGCTCATGTAGTGCTCAGCGATATCTGTTCAGAGGCCCTGGCCGTTGCAGCGACTAATATTGCGCAACATGAGTTAGGTAATCGGGTGAGGGCTCTGCAGTCTGACCTCTTCGATGGGCTCAGCGGGCAGCGTTTTGATCTTATTGTCAGCAACCCGCCCTATGTAGATGCTCAAGATCTCGCAGAGATGCCCGATGAGTATCATCACGAGCCAGAATTGGCCCTGGCCTCAGGTAGAGATGGACTGAATTTTACTCGGCGATTATTGCGCGAAGCAGAGCAGTATCTCTCGGAGGAGGGGGTTCTGGTGGTGGAGGTGGGCAATTCCTGGCTGGCTCTGGAGAGAGCATTCCCCAATGTGCCTTTTGTCTGGCTGGAGTTTACCGAAGGAGACGCTGGTGTATTTGTGCTGTCTCGCAATGAATTGCTTGAACATCGGGAATCTTTTACCTAATTTACGTATAATTGAAGCCAGCATTCAGGTAACCATTTTAAGCTATCATTTGATTTAGAGAAGACTATGTCGGGAAATTCCATCGGAAAACTATTTACTGTCACCAGTTTTGGCGAGAGCCATGGTCTGGCGATTGGCTGTATTGTAGATGGCTGTCCTCCCGGACTAGAGATAAGCGCCTCGGATTTGCAGCCGGATTTGGATCGCCGCAAGCCCGGTCAGTCTCGCTATACCACCCAGCGCAAAGAAGACGATGAAGTCAAAATTCTCTCCGGTGTGTTCGAGGGAAGAACCACAGGCGCCTCGATTGGTATGATGATCGAAAACAAAGATCAGAAATCAAAAGATTATAGTAAAATCAAAGACTTATTCAGACCTCTCATGCAGATTATACATACCATCAGAAGTATGGTGAGCGGGATTATCGCGGTGGTGGGCGCAGTTCTGCCCGGGAAACTGCCATGCGTGTGGCCGCTGGTGGCATTGCTAAAAAGTATTTAAAAGAGCGTCTGGGCATAGAAATCTTTGGTTATGTTTCACAGCTTGGCCCAATTGTCCCGGAGAATTTTGACCAGGCGGAGATTGAAAATAATCCGTTCTTTTTCCCAGATGCGGGCAAGGTTGCAGAGCTGGAAACCTATATGCAGGCTCTGAGCAAAGAGGGTGATTCCATTGGCGCCAAGGTCACAGTGGTGGCCAAGAATATGCCAGTGGGCTTAGGCGAGCCAATCTTTGACCGCCTGGATGCCGAATTGGCCCATGGGCTGATGGGCATTAATGCAGTAAAAGGTGTTGAGCTGGGCGCTGGTTTTGATGTGGTGGCTCAGAAAGGCACAGAGCACCGCGATGAGCTCTCTCCCGAGGGTTTTCTCTCCAATAACTCTGGCGGCGTGCTGGGGGGGATTTCTTCAGGTCAGGATATCCTGGCCCATCTGGCGCTAAAGCCCACGTCCAGTATTCGTATTCCAGGGCAATCCATTGATACTGCTGGCGAATCCGCCGAGGTGATTACCACTGGTCGCCATGACCCCTGTGTGGGCATTCGCGCTGTGCCTATTGCCGAGGCTATGCTGGCTATTACGCTTATGGACCACTACCTGCGCCATCGCGGGCAAAATGCCGATGTGGATTCCGGGCTAGCGCCAATTTAAGGGTCTACTCCCCTCGAGCCTTCAATTTACACCGAATATATTCATTGTGGCGAATATGTAGCAGATCAGCCACCCGACGAATAATACCCTCTTCATGCTTGTCCAGATGGCCGTCTGCATAGGCCACTCGCCACAGGGCGGTCAACAGATCCATCTTTTTTTCGAGCTCAAAGTGCAGGTTAATTTCACGGGTAAATTGATACAGAGAGGTAGCTTCCGCTACCTCTTCGCGAGACAGCCGCAGCAACTCATCTACCTGCTGGGCTTCAAGGCACAGAATATCGCAGAGGGTCTGGCTGATAGAGGCCAGTTCCTGCTCGTCTAGGTTGCCATCAATAACCATGACTTCCACGAGCAGAGCAGCAGTAGCTAGCTGTTCGCTGGCTACTGTCTCTTCGGGCTCGAGAACATTTTTGGCGAAAAAACTCTTGATGCGGTCGATCATTGCTGAATATCTCGCAGCCAGGTTTCGAGCTTAATCTGATCTGTTACAAAGGCGCGAATACCCTCAGACAGCTTCTCAGTGGCCATGGGATCATCGTTGAGCTCATAGCGGAATGTTGGCTCGCCACCCAGCTGGTAGTGAATCTTCTCACCTGTGTTGGCTGGGTCTAATCTGCGTTCCAGCAGGCCATAGTCATCATCCAGAGCCTGCAGAAGCTGGGGGCTAATAGTTAGGCGGTCGCAGCCGGCCAGCTCGGTAATTTCGTCTGTATTGCGGAAGCTGGCACCCATAACCACAGTATTGTAACCCTGCTGCTTGTAGTAGTTGTAGATGCGGGTGACGGACTGCACACCGGGATCGTCAGCTGGCGCATAGTCGCTGAGATCAGTATTGGCCTTGTACCAGTCGAGAATGCGGCCAACAAAGGGGGATATCAGGTAAGCGCCTGCATCTGCTGCTGCCACTGCCTGAGTAAAGTTAAACAGCAGGGTCAGGTTGCAGTTGATACCTTCTTTTTCCAGCTGCTCGGCGGCTTTGATGCCTTCCCAGGTGGAGGCCATTTTGATCAGCACACGCTCTTTGCCAATACCTGCCTGTTGGTATAGCTCAATCAGCTGGCGCGCCTTGGCAATGGAGCCATCTCTGTCGAAGGACAGTCGCGCATCGACCTCAGTAGAGACGCGGCCGGGAATAGTCTCGAGAATTTTTTCACCAAAACCCACAGCCAGTCTATCCATGCAGGCTGAAAGCTGCTCGTCAGAGGACAGTTTGCCACTGGACACCGACTGAATCACCCCATCCACCAAACTGCGATAGGCTGGCATTTGCGCCGCTTTTAACAGCAGGGAAGGGTTGGTGGTCGCATCTTCTGGCGAGTACTGAGCTATGGCATCAAAATCGCCAGTGTCGGCAACCACTGTGGTGATCTCTTTAAGTTGAGCAAGTTTACTTTTGTCAGTCATGAAAATTAAATTCCCGTCGTTTTAATTAAAGCCCTGATGTTTTGGCCAGCGCCGCTGTTAATACATCAATGGTTGCATCTGATTTATAGGCATTTTCGCTAATATGCCGCCTGTATTGCCGCGCCCCGGGCATGCCGTGAAACAGGCCTAAAATATGTCGGGTCATGGCTTGAAGTTTTGTGCCTTTCGCCAACTCATTATCCACATAATCGAGGAAGGCTTCAGCGATTTTTTCGCGGCTGACCAAAGGTTGCTCTGAGCCATAGATCTGCTGATCCACAGTGGCCAGCAAGTATGGATTGGTATAGGCCTCGCGACCGACCATCACACCGTCTATATGGTCTAGGTGATCCAGGGACTGGTCCAATGTGGTTACGCCACCATTGATAATAATCTCTAGATGGGGGAAGTCTTTTTTGAGTTGGTAAACCCGATCGTAATTGAGCTCTGGAATCTCACGATTTTGTTTTGGACTAAGGCCTTTCAGCCAGGCTTTGCGCGCATGAACCAGAAATGTTCCGCAGCCGGTCTTGGCTACTTTGTCCACAAACTCGCACAGAAACTCGTAGCTATCAAAGTCATCCACCCCAATTCGGTGCTTTACGGTGATGGGCAGGTCGACGGCATCCTGCATGGCTGCAATGCAGTCTGCAGTGATCTGGGCGTTTTTCATCATCACCGCACCAAACATGCCGTTCTGAACTCTATCGCTGGGGCAGCCACAGTTTAGATTGATCTCTGCATAGTCGTATTTACTGGCCAGCACACAGGCTCTGGCTAAATCTTTGGGGTCACTGCCACCCAGCTGCAGGGCGACTGGGTGTTCAAAGGGGTCCATCTGCAGGTGGTAGTGGGTATCGCCATAGATAATGGCACCGGTAGTGATCATCTCGGTGTAGAGCACAGAGTGCTGGCTGATTAGCCGCAAAAAATAACGACAGTGACGATCGGTCCAGTCTAGCATGGGGGCTACGCAGAATTTTCTGTTGATTCTGTCCATTGCTGCAGGCTCTGTGGCATTCTGATTTGCGGATGCGGGCATGGGTATGGGTCCGACTTCTCAGTGGCGCATTTTACACAAGTCTTATTGGCATGGTTAGCCTTTGTGATTGAAAACTACAGGGTCATGGGTTGTTCTGCCACAGCCCTGGGTGCAGTTGCCAATCGCTTTGGCTTGGGTTAGTTTGATCTTAAAGAGGCACAGCACAGCTCTGTATGGGTGCTTATAAAAATCACAATTAGGATTCACCTAATGACAGTATCTTCTGGCAGCACAGCTAGTAACAGGGCCGAGTTAAGCAGCACAGCCAGGTTAATTACCGGTCAGCGCATTCTTTGTACCCTGGGTAATTTGGGCCCCGAATTCGCCAAGTTGCCCCTGGCTGAACTGCGCCGAGTCTATGATACCTATGAATTGGTGTTCGGCAGCGGCTCAAGGGCAGATGTCAGTACCCAGGATATGCAGATTCCTCTGGGTGTGCAGCAGCTGGGGATCAGAATTTATCGGCCAACTCAGGCTAAGCCCAGGCTTACCCTGGTTTATTTTCATGGCGGCGGCTATGTGATTGGTGGGTTGCAGAGCCATCATGGCTTTTGCAGTCTGCTGGCGGGTCGAGCTGGTATAAACCTGATAGCAGTGGACTACAGGCGAGCGCCTGAAAGCCCATTTCCCGGACCTTTGGAAGATGGTTTAGGCGCCTATAACTGGGTGGTGGATCATGCAGCTGAGCTGGGTTTAAAAGATACAAAAATAGGGGTGGGCGGCGACAGTGCTGGGGGTAATCTGGCTGCAGTACTGTCCATGCAAACCTTTAGCGGAATAATTGAGGGTCAGCTATCTGCTGTGCCGGCATTTCAGTTTTTACTCTATCCCTGGGTCGATCTTGATAGTCTATCGGACTCTATTAAGCGGTTTGGCAAGGGCCTGTTATTGACCGAGAGCACCATGAAATTCTTTCGCCATAACTATTTACTGGGCGCTGACAGTGGCGCAGTCAGTGCCTCCAGTCCCATGGCCTGGGAGAATCTAGCAGATACCCCGGATACCCTGATTGTGACCGCAGAATACGATGTACTGAGGGATGAGGGTTTGGCTTTTGTAGACAAGCTTGTTGAGGGGCAGGTCAAGGTGATTCATCAGCATATGCCCGATTGCACTCATGGGTTTATTAGTATGGGCAGGTTTAGCAGAGCAACCCGCAACAGATTGCAGCAGCTGTGCGATATGCTTGGTGACTACAGCAGGCAGTCAGAGTCAGGCTAATTTGAGTTGCACCTATCTGCAAATGATACTAAGAATAAACTAACTGCTTTTGAAAGGATTCAGATGCTTATATCTGCGAGGTTTCTTTTTATTTCAATTTAATTATTGTCAGAAAGGAACACTGAATGGACTCATTTAAACCCTTTGATCAGATTACGTCTGTTGATAAACAACATCTATTTCTGCAAAAAATGGGCGGCAAGGAAATGGACCTTCCCTCACATCACCACACCCTCAAGGCAATTCAACTGCATACAGGCGTACCACAGATAATCCGTGGTCAGTTTAATATCGCCAGAAATATGGCCCTGTACTCTTATTTTTTTTTATTCTCTGGGCTCAGAGGTGCAGCTCAAGGCCTGCAGTGTCATTGAGCATGCGCTGCGAATTAAGGCTAACAGACCAGAGTTAATGCTGCGCCAACTACTGATACTGGCCAATGATAAAAATTGGCTGATGGATTCAGGCTTTCGGCATATTGAAAAGCCCGGGGAGAGCAGAGGCTACTGCAAATCCCTGGAGAGGGTGCTGCCTCATCTGCGCAATGAGTCTGCCCATGGGGGTCCGCCTCTGGTATGGGACTGTATAAGCCATATTGAGCGCTGCGCAGATTTAGTGAATCAGCTGTTTCCTCAGGTGTGCAAATCTGGCCAGTAATTATTGGCTGTTGAGTTGCGGAGATAGCCGCGCCATGGTCTGATTTAGGATGATGGTAGATTCAATATTTTCAACCTGATGCACATTAGCCAGCTTGCCTTTTAGGAACAACTCGAAGGCCTGCAGATCGGCCATGGCCACGCGCAGTGCATAGTCATGCACACCGGCCAAAACACAGCACTCCAAGACTTCGGGGAAGGTCTGGATAGCAGCTTCAAATTCCGCCCCATTTTGGGAGGTGTTTTTATTGAGTTTGACAAAGACAAAGGCCGATACATTGATACCCAGCATGCTGTGATTGAGCCTGGCGCTGTACTGTTCAATAAGACCGGATTGTTCGAGTTTGCGCAGGCGTCTCAGGCAGGGGGTCTGGGACAGGCAAACCTGAGCGGCCAATTCAGCATTGCTGATGCGGGCATTGGCCTGGAGGGCATTAAGAATCTTTATATCGGTGCTATCTAACTTCTCTAACCTTTCTGGTCTCTCTAGTCTTTCTAGTCTTTGCGATGATATTGGCATAATCTGCTACCGTTGATTTAATTATAAGCATAATTATACATATATGAGGGTTTTGTAGCCGCTATTTAGCCGAATGATCTCAGGGTTTTTTGTTAGCATCTCAACTGCATTCAGCAGCGGAGAAAGACCTAGATGACAGCAAAAGCCCAGGCATTGGATCACTGGATTCGCTCGGATTTTCGAGATATGAATACGACACTGGAAGAGCTGTATTCCGCTGCTGCATATCCAGAGTCCGTGGAGGGTATAGGCGACAGTATCAAGCAGCAATTGGTCACTGAGGGCCAGGCACTAATAGTTGACCTGTTAGCTGAAGGCAATACAGATGAAGGCTTTGACAGTGGCTTTGATCTGCTGGGCAATGTGGGGTTTTATATGGCCGCCTGCCGCCGCCATGAAATTACCGAGCCCTCCCGAGAGAGCAGGTCTCCCTTGCAGGAAGCCTCGGCGCTGGCATTGCAGCTTGGCGCTTCTCTGGGTGTTATTCCGCGGTTTGCTTCGAGTCACTTGGAAACCCACAACTATGCGATCAATGCCGTCTACAAAACCTTTACCCATCTGAGTGACGAAAAAACATTTCTCGACTACAACACCAGAAGTGTATTTGCATTTATTCGCGCATCAGAGGCCCTGCGTCAGACTCTGCCCCTGGGGGTTTCACATCCGGTTAGCTACGATTTGCTGCTTAATGCGCAGCAGGCGCTGCAGGATGTCTGCGCCTGCAATCAGCAACTGTTTGATCAGCTAGATAGCAATCATTTTTTTTACTCTGTTAGGCCCTACTACCGGCCCCACCGAGTGGGCCTGCATGAATATCGCGGTGCCAATGCGGGGGATTTTGCCGGTATCAATGTGATCGATTTACTACTGGGTGTCTGCCAGGCAGACGACCCCTATTACTCTCAGTTGCTGGTCGATAAATTCCTGTTTATGCGCCCGGAGGACCAACTGGTGCTGCGTGACTGCATGCGCCGCCAGAGTTTGCTGGATAGTTTTTTACAGGCAGGGCAGCAGGGTGCCGCTAAACAACCCTGGTTTAAGCGCAATCTAGAGCTATTTTTGCAGGTCTGTACTGCCCATGGTCAGACTGCACTGCAACATCATGAGCAGCTGGTACATAAATTTATTCAACAGCCTGCCGCTGAGGGAGAGCTTACCCACAGGCCGGGAATTACCGCCAGTGGTCCCCCATTACCTGTGTTACTCAAAGGTCTCAAAAAGCTCTGCGATATGCGCTGTGCCGCTGATGTGGGCGGAGAATTTAACACCCGCTACGCAGATATGCAGACCCTCAGAGGCTACCTGGGATGAGTAGAGGACCATTTATTGACCAGGTTGGTATCTATCTGATGAGTCATTCGGTGGGTCTGCCACTGCGCTCCTCCCAGCAGGCCGCCGCCGATTCTTTTTGGCAGCCCTGGCAGGCTGCAGATAGCAATATATGGACCCATTGGTTAGCGGCAATCCAGGAGTTTCGCACTCAGCTGGCCATACTCTTAAATGGGGATACAGCCAGTTTTTGTCCCCAGACCTGTCTCTCAACTGCAGTGGCCAAAATTGTTGATTCACTGGCTTGGCAGACAAGCAAAAACTGTATTCTGCTCAGCGAACAAGACTTTCCCTCTATAGCTTTTGCGCTACAAAAAGCTCTGGGTGACAGGGTCGCACTAAAGTTTATAGCAGCTGAAGCTGATACCTCAGACATCCATGTCTGGGACCAGCATATGACGGAGGATGTAGGCCTGGTTTTGGCGACCCATGTGCAGTCTAACAATGGTCGTCAACTGCCGGTTGCGCAGATCACTGCACTCAGCCGAGACAAAGGTATTCTCTCTCTGGTGGACATTGCCCAGTCTGTAGGTATTTTGCCCATCGACTTGGATAGCTGGTGTGCAGACTTTGTAGTGGGCTCCTGTGTGAAATGGGTTGGGGGCGGCCCTGGCGCCGCATTTATGTGGCTTAGCCCTGAGATAATTGAGCATTGTCAGCCCCGCAGTGTTGGCTGGTTCTCCCACAGGGATCCCTTTGAATTCGATATACACCATTTTAGCTATCAGCCAGACGCGCTGCGCTTTTGGGGTGGGACCCCCTCGGTCTACCCCTTTGCTCTGGCGGCCCATAGTTTGGCCGCTATCAATGCTAGGGGAGTTGAGTCGATCCGCGCTCACAACCTGAAGTTGGCCGATCAAATTATTGACAAGTTATCTCCTGAACAGCTGATTTCGCCATTGGACCCTGCACTGCGCAGCGGCACATTGATCGTCGATTTTGCTGACCGCCAGCCCCAACTCAGTGCTGTTTTACAGCAGCACCAGGTGCATTTTGATAGTCGCGCACAGGGTGTTCGTCTATCTCCTCACCTGTGCAATACAGAGGAGCAAATAGCAAGACTGACCGGTCTTTTTTAGGACGCGAAAACCTATATTTTCTATTACAGATTATTTTTTTATGGGTTAATCTGCGGCTACAAACTCAAGTTAATAAGAGCAAAATGCTATGACTGGTTCCCATCTCAATCGCCGCCAACTGCTGAAGGGTTTCGGGGCTAGTCTGGGGGCTCTGGCTCTAAGGGGCTTTGAAGTCTATGCCGATGAACCATTCTATTTTACCCATGGCATTGCCAGCGGTGACCCGCTCGCCGACAGAGTTATTTTGTGGACTCGGCTGATTCCTGGGAATGGCCAGCACGCTGAGATTGACTGTCAGTGGCAGGTGGCAAAAGATGCCGAGTTTAAGCAGCTGGTCAGCTCTGGTTCTGCCTCCACCAGTGCCGCCAGAGATTACACCATCAAAGTAGATGCTGGAGGTCTTGCTCCAGGCAGCCAGTATTACTATCGGTTTCTGCGCGACAGCATCAGTAGCCCAGTGGGCACAACTCGCACATTGCCCGAGGGGGATATCAGTGAATTCCGTCTCGGTGTCTGCTCCTGCTCCAACTACCCTCAGGGATACTTTAATACCTACCGCCATATGGCCAATACAGACTTAGATTTGGTGCTGCATCTGGGCGATTATATCTATGAATATGCCGAGGGAGTCTATGCTAATCCCGTGGCTACAGGCGAATTGGGCCGGCAGGTAGAGCCCGGCACTGAAATCCTCAGTATCGAAGACTATCGCATGCGCTACGGCCTGTATCGCACAGATGCAGATTTACAGGCAGTACATGCCCGACACCCATTCGTCACCGTCTGGGATGATCATGAGTTTGCCAATGACTGCTGGACTGAAGGGGCGGAAAATCACAATGAAGGCGAGGGTGATTTTGCTGCCCGAGCGCGGGCTGCTCGCCAGGCCTATCACGAATGGATGCCTATCCGCACCGCTGAGGCAGGAGATCAGGCGCCGATTTATCGCAGTTTTAAGATTGGCAATCTGGCCGATCTGATGATGTTGGATACCAGAATCCATGGCCGCGACCGGCCGCTCAACTATGCCGTTGATCTACCTATGCGGTCCGCCCTCTATCATATGCACGCCAGTGGCCCCAGGTTGGTTACTGAGCAGCAGGCAGCACTAATTGCGGCGGACCAGCTGCAGCGGGTTAATCTGCCCTTTGATTTTTCTAGCGGTAAGCCTGTAGCCA
>Ga0115008_10000697_pt1 | contig 25983 bp, 23 predicted proteins | sample FraStrMetagenome_FD_87164 | JGI IMG/M metagenome (GOLD analysis project Ga0115008, IMG submission 87164) | Marine eukaryotic phytoplankton communities from Arctic Ocean - Fram Strait ARC3M Metagenome | ecosystem: Environmental > Aquatic > Marine > Oceanic | place: Fram Strait | collected...
AAACCTGAATTAGAAAAAAATGGTCAGCATTTACATACGTATAAAAGACACTTTATGGGCCAAAAAAATAAATTTAATCAAAGATATTTAATAAGAAATGCTTTCTTCGAACCCAGTCTTGAACCAGATATCGATTGGGTGTCAGATTGTTTAAAACGTATTAACATAGCTTTTAGATGGGGGAAGCCTGCTATTATTGGTTCTCATCGGTTAAATTTCATAGGAGCTATTCACGAAGATAATAGGACCAAAAATTTAGCATCATTTAAAATTTTATTAAAAGAAATCACCAAACGTTGGCCCGAAGTTGAGTTCTGTTCTTCCGATGAATTGTTTAAAAGAATTGAATTGTAATGCAAAATAAAACCAAAGTTTTATTTCTGATCCCTTCACTAGTAGGTGGTGGGGCAGAGCGAACTTTAATCAATACCTTAAAAAATATTGATTATCTACTTTTTGATCTACACCTTGTTGTAGTCGATTACAATGGTATTTATTGTAAGGAAGTTCCAAAACAAGTGAAGGTACTTCCATTGTTTTCGAATACTAAATTGGTAAGAGTATTGTCCTATATCCAAAAAAGGACAGGCTTTAACAAGTTTATTATAAATCGGTTTTTGAAAAGAATAGACAGCAGTTACGATACTGCGATTTCTTTTTTAGACAGTAATTTTACAGACTTGTTATTTGAAATTCCCAATGTAAAAAAAAAAATTACTTGGGTGCATTCTTCTTATAAAACCAATCAAAATTTTTATAAATTTTATAAAAAAGAATCCTATAGAAGTAAATTAATTACTCATAGATATGCTAATTTAGACGCTATTGTTTTTGTCTCTCATGATGCAAAAACCGAGTTCGAGGAAATATTTGGTGCTTTTAAAAACATGCCTGTGATCTACAATTTCATGGATGAAAAGAACATACATTTAAAAGCAAATAGCTTTGAAGTTCAAAAAGAAGCGAATATTATAAAGTTCATATCTGTTGGTAGTTTATTTCCAGTAAAAGGATATGATTTATTGATCCTAGCTGCTTCGAAGTTGAAAGAAATAGATGTCAAGTTTAAAATAGACATTTATGGACAGGGCTATTTAAAAGAGGAGTTGTCGAATTTAATAATAAGCCATAAGCTTGAAAACTTTGTAAAGCTAAAGGGGTTTGTTTCTAATCCATACCCTTATATGAAAAATGCAGATGTCTTTATAATGAGCTCTAAATCTGAGGCTATGCCCATGGCTTTGTGTGAGGCTATGATTTTAGGGAAACCTGTTTTAGTAACCAATTGTAGCGGTTGCAGAGAGGTTGTGAATTATGGAGAGTTTGGGGTGATGTCAGATAACAACATAGAAGATTTAGCTACAAATATGTTAAAATTAATAAAAGATAAAGCATCCATAGAAAACCTATCTTTAAAATCACTCGAAAGAGCTGTGTTGTTTTCTGATAAAAAAATTATGAACCAAGTTAAATTAATTATGCAAAAATGAATATGTATATAATTGTAAAAAAACACACCATTCTATATAAAATATGGTTTTATTTAAAGTCAAATAAACCCATGACTTCATTACCAAATAAAAAAAATTTATTTTTTTTAACGGGATATCCTCGTTCAGGTAATTCATATTTCAAAAACTTACTTAACTATTTAAATTCGAAACTGAATTTTTGTAGTCATTTACATACTATAGCGTCCATTAAAATAGCCTTAAAAATAAGAATTCCTGTTTATGTGATAATAAGACAACCTTTAGAGAGTATTTCTTCTTGGAGTGTTATGAGATGCAATTCTTTATCAGATCAAAAAAAAACTTTGGATTATTGTTTAAAAGAATATGTTAGTTATTATCAGTTTTTGAATAAAAATAGACGTCATTTACAAATTTTAATATTTGATGATATAATTACAAATAAAATTGATTTTTTGAATTTACTTAATCTACCGGATTTTGATATTAACAAAGATTTGTATGTAAAGCGATTAAATGATTTTCAACAGAATTCATTTATGAAAAATAAGCAGTCAAAAATGTCGAAATCGCATCTAACGAAATTTTCTTCAACTCCAAATCTTGATAGAAATAAAGAAAAAGATAAATTTAAAGTTTTATTAAAAAAAGAAAGTGATTTTTTAATTGCTCAACAATTATATGATAATTTAAATTAATTGAAAGTACTACAAATAAACACGGTTGTCAATTCTGGAAGTACGGGCAGAATAGCTGAAGATATTGGAAAGACTTTAATTTCGGAAGGTCATGAAAGTTATATTGCTTTTGGTCGCGGCAATCAAAATAGCGTTTCTAATCTCATAAGAATTGGGAGTAAATGGGATTTTATTTTGCATCTACTACGATCTCTTTTCACCGATCGCCATGGGTTTGGTTCTAAAAGAGCAACTAGAAAATTTTTAAAACAAATTGATCTAATAAATCCTGATGCCATTGGGTTGCATAACATTCATGGATACTATCTCAACGTTGACATACTATTTAAGTATATCAAAGATAAAAACATCCCGGTTCTTTGGACCTTTCATGATTGTTGGCCTTTTACTGGACATTGCACGTATAACACAGATTGTGATAATTGTAAAAACTGTCAACGCAAATATCCTAAATCAATTTTCTTAAATCAATCTGCTAAAAATTATAATGCTAAAAAAATAATTTTTAATCAAGTAAAAAAACTGCAAATAGTAACTCCCTCTATTTGGTTGAAAGATTTAGTTCATCAATCCTTCTTAAAATATCCGGTACAATGTATCAATAATGGCATCGATTTAAATCAGTTTATGCCCTCAGAAAATTATTTGAAACTTAAAGAGAAATTGCATTTAAAGAGTAAAAAAATAATACTTGGTGTTGCTAGTACTTGGGACAAAAGAAAAGGACTTGCCGACTTTATACAATTAGCATCAGTCATAGACACTAGCTATCAAATTATACTAATTGGTTTGACAAGTAAACAAATACAAATATTACCTGAAAATATAATGGGTGTACAAAGAACAGAAAGCATCTCTGAATTGGCAGATTATTATAGTATGGCAGATGTCTATGTAAATCCAACACATAAAGATAATTTTCCTACCACAAACATAGAATCCCTGGCCTGTGGCACTCCGGTAATCACATATGATACTGGCGGCAGTCCTGAGGCAATAGATGCGAATACCGGGGTCGTTGTTGAAAAGGGTGATATTAAAGGTGTTTGGAATGCCATACAAAAACTGTCTTTACAGAGTCAAGAGCACTATGCAAAGGTTTGTCGCTTGCTAGCAGAAAAAAAGTTTTGTAAGGAAAATCGTTACAAAGATTATATTGATTTGTATAAAGGATTTTGAATGGATAAAAGACAAAATCGATTGACATGTGCCCTAATAAATTGTTTTAATTAGAGCTATTCTTTTGATATTATAAAATTGTAAATAAAATTATTTTAAACATATAAATGCACTGCAGGAGCAGCGTTATTATTTAACAAAAAAAAGTTCAGTTAACATATAAAAATTTATGAGAATTTAAATGAAAAAAAATAGTTTAAGTGATTTTTCTGTACTTGTTTCAGATGCCCCTTCTAGAAAAGGGTTTGACGTTTATAATATTATATCCAAAAAGTATAAATACAAAACTTTAATTGCCAGTGACAAGGATCTTAAAAGGCTTAGTTTCGTTTATTTTAAAAAAGTTTACAAATTAAGAACCTCTAATTATAAAATATTTGAAAATGATTTATTATTAATTAAAAGTCAAATTAGTTCTGATATAGTATATATACCAGTCTCTGAAAAAGTAACAATCCTGTTTTATGAGTTTATTTCAAAAAATTCTAATAAAGGATTTCGTTTTGTATTACCGAATTATAAAAAATTTCAAATTAGTAGAAATAAAATAGAATTTCAAAAGTTTTGTGTTGAAAATTCCATAAATGTTCCAAATTCATATGAATTAAACTTTTTGATAAAAAATAATATATTTGACAAATCACTAATAGTAAAACCAAATATAGGAGCAGGTTCTGTTGGTATAATAAGTGTGAAAAATAGAGAAGAATTATTGGGATTAAAGAGCTTGGAAATAAATAAATATTTGATTCAAGATAAAATCAAAAATCCACAAGTTTATGGAGTTTTTCTCTTATCAAAAAATGGTAAATTAATTAAATCATTCTCACATAAAAGAATAAGAACTTTTCCTTCATCTGGGGGGGTTTCTGTGTATTCAGCTTCAGAATTAAATTATGAGATAATAAATATTTCAAAATCAATAGTTCAAAAATTAGAATGGAGTGGTTTGGCAATGATAGAATTTATGTATGACGACGAAACTAGTTCTTGGAAAGTTATAGAGTTAAATCCGAGATTGTGGGGGTCGATTTTGTTATCACCATTTAGCAATGTAAATCTTTTAAAAGATTATATTGAAATTTCACTTGGAAAATTAAATACTCAAAAAGCTGAAAAGTTTAGGTCAACATATATTCGATGGTTTTTTCCATATGAACTTATTTCTTTTATTTCAGGAAAAATAAGCTTTAAGGATTTGATAAATTTAAATTTAAAAAATACCTGTTACGTGAATTTTACATACTCAAATATTTTTACTGCCTTAACTTATCAGATTTATTTCATATTTAATTTAAGTTCCATAGTAAGATTTATAAAAAAAATAAGATGAGCAGCAATTTATATGTTTTTGATTTTGACAAAACACTAACCTACAATGATACAATTTTGGGTTTTTATTATGAATTAAACAAAAGAAATAATACTATTCTAAAAATAATTAAAAGGGTTATTTTATTAAAAGCATCGATTTTATATAAATTAAAAATTATCTCAAATGATACACTGAAAATTGTTGGTGTTCGATTATTTTTAAAAGGATTAAAGAAAAATGAAATAGAAAAGGTAGCTGATGCATATTCAAAACTAATTACGTTAAATAAAATTTATTATGAAATTTTTATTAACACTCCTAAAAAACAAAGGATAATTTCGTCTGCCTCTTTTGAAGTTTATTTAAAATATGTATTCCCTGATGAAAACGTGATAGGAACAACTCTTAATTATAAACAAGGTCAAGTAGATTCATTAAAAACAAACAACTATGGTACAGAAAAAGTTAATTCCATTGATAAAATTTTCACACTCTATACCGACAGTTTCTCAGATAAACCGTTAATGGATATATCAAAAAATGTTTATATGGTTAAAGATGACACAATAAAAAAAATTAAATGAAAATAAGTATAATCACAATTTCTTACAATAATGAATTAGATATAGAGGGAACAATTCTTTCTGTAGTTAATCAAAAATACAATAATATTGAATATATTATTATTGATGGTGCATCCACAGATAATACAATTTTCAAAATCAATAAATACAAAAACAAAATTTCTAAAATAGTTTCTGAGCCTGATGAAGGTATTTATGACGCCATTAATAAAGGAATAAAAATTTCAACTGGTGATTTGGTTGGACTTATTCATGCTGGTGACAGATTATTTAATGATAATGTTATTTCTGATATAGCTAACTTTTTTATCAATAATTCTGAACTTGATATTTCTTATGGTCACGATATTATTGTCAAAAAAAATGATGATCCTATTAGAGTTAACAAAAGCCCTGAGTATAGTAGGAATTTAATTGAAAGAGGGTGGATGCCCGCACATCAAAGTATTTATATAAAAAAAGAATTATTTGAAAAGCACGGGCTATACAGGACAGATTTAGGCGGAAGTGGAGATTATGAGTTTTTCCTAAGATATTTTTATTTCTCTAAATTAGAAATAAAGAGAATCGACAAGTTTATTTTAAAATTTTCATTTGGAGGTAGAAGTACATCAAATATTTTTAGAACAATTAGAGCTCAAAAGGTACATGCTAACTGTTGGAAATTGAACGGACAAAACCCTCCCTTATTTTTAATTCCTTTAAAATTATTAAGGAAAATTCCGCAATTTATTAGAGCATTTAAAATGAAATTAAATTTTTAATTATGGTTAAAAACTGTTTTACAGTCGATGTTGAAGACGGAGTTTCAATGGCAATGAAACAATATTTTGGAAAAGATATTGTACAATCTGAAAGAGTAGTGCACAACACAAAGTATATTTTAAATTTATTAGATGAAAAAAAAATTAAAGGAACTTTTTTTTGTTTGGGTAAGGTTGCCAAAAAATTTCCATCTTTAATAAGGGATATAGCTGAATCGAAACATGAACTAGCGGTTCATGGATATAGTCATACTCTTTACGATAAATTGACTAAAGATGAAATATTTTCTGAGGTTTCAAGATCAAAAATGTTAATTGAAGATATTTCCGGAGTAGAAGTGTTTGGTCACCGAGCTCCAGCTTTTTCCATTAATTATAAGAACAGTTATATATTAGATGAATTAGTTAAAGCTGGTTATAAATATGACAGTAGTATAGTACCATGTCAAACTAACAGATATGGGTGGGATGATTTTCCCAAAGACATATGTAATGTAACTACTCAAACTTCTAATAATATTATTGAAGTACCTATTACAATTGGTAGTTTTTTTAACAAAAGAGTACCTGTTTGTGGAGGTGGATATTTGAGGGCTATGCCCTACAATCTTACTAATTATTATTTTAAAAAAATATCTAAAATTAAACCCGTTATCTTATATATGCATCCATATGAAATAGATATTGAAAAATACCCTGAGGATATTTATAACGAGCTTAAAAAGAAACCTCTAATTGAAAATATAAAAATTAGATCAACATGGATGGGAAGGGGTTTATATAGAAAAAAAATATCAAAGTTGCTTGAAAACTATGAATTTGCTCCGTTGATAGATATTATTAATAAAAACAAACATCAAGAGTTTAAAATAAATTAAAAAGACAATATGTTTTAAACAAATGATAAATATGACTTTCAATTTGATTGAAAAAATTTAGTATAATAATCATTTTTAATCCAGCCTGTATAATTTATAAATAATATTTTAAGTATTTGCCATTATGAGAGTTTACGTAATAGTATTAAATATTAAAGAAAAAAATAATTCTTAGTGTTGAAGATTTTAGATTTTCAGGCTATGAAGTTATTTCCGCATGTTTTGGCTGCCATGCATATCGGTGTTGTTACTCTAGAAATAAATGCTACAGATTTAAGCGTGCCTTCAAAAACCTTTGACCTTATGTCTGCAGGGAAGCCTATTCTAAGTATTGCGGATAATGACTCAGAATTAGCCGCTATTATAACTGCAAATTATATTGGTCAAAATTTTGACGAAAAGGCATCAATTGAAGAAATAGCAGCTTATATTTTAAAACTAAAGAGTAATTTTGATGTGTATGCAGAAATTAGTCGAAATTCAAAGGTAAATAGTTTAAAATACACTCAGGAAAATGCAAAACAAATGGTGTTACAATAACACCTAAATTCTAAGTGAATTAATAATAGTATAAATTAAATATATATAAATTATGAAAGACCAGTTAATTGAAATCGTAAAGGAAGCTCTAGACCTAGATAATGCTAGTATAAATGATGACTTTGAAAGTTATGATACCTGGGATTCGTTAGGAAAACTGTCGTTAATTGCTTTGATAGATGAACACTTCAGCATACAGATTTCTGATAAAGAATTTAATGAATTCAAAACGGTTGAAGATTTATATAATTCTCTGTCAGCTAAAAAAAGCTAAAAATGCCTGCATTAAGTTTTAAAGGAATTAATATTATTGGAATGGCTGGAGCAGTACCCGCTAATACCATTAAAAATAGAGAATATACGCAGTATTTTGATAAAAATATTGTGAATGACATCGTAGATAAAACAGGAGTAGAAGAACGTAGATTTAGCAATGACCAAACGACCGCTTCCGACCTTTGTTTTGCAGCAGCTGAACAACTCATCTCAGATTTGAACATTGAAAAATCTGAAATTGATGTACTGATATTTGTCTCACAAACTCCAGATTACAGAATGCCAGCAACCAGTGTTGTGTTGCAGGGCAGGTTAGGTTTGCCCAAGTCTACAGCAGCTTTTGACATTAGCCTTGGATGTTCAGGTTTTGTGTACGCTTTATCCACAGCATATGCTTATGCGCAACAGTCTGGAATTAGAAAAGTCCTTTTGCTTGACGGTGAAACTCGTTCTAAAGTATATCATCCAAAAGATCGGAAAACTGGTTTTATTTTTGGGGATGCAGGAATCGCAGCTCTCATTGAAAAAGATGAAACGGTTGGAAAATCTGTATTTTCATTAAATTCTGATGGTTCTTTATACGACTTAATTAAAATTGATGCGGGGGGGTATAGACAACCAAGTACTCCAGAAACCCTAAAAGAGAAAGTCGTAGACAAATACGGAAATATAAGAACAGACGAACATGGACATATGAATGGTGCAGATGTTTTTAATTTTGTATTGAGGGAGATTCCAAAAAACATAAAGCAGACGTTAAATTTTGCGGAAACTAGTTTAGAAAATTTTGACTATTATATTTTTCATCAAGCGAATAAGTTTATGAACGATTATCTAGTGAAAAAATTAAAACTAGACAAAAACAAAGTGCCTTCTACTATTTCAAAATATGGCAATACCTCTTCAGTGTCGATTCCCATAACCATTGTAGATCAATTAAAGGGTAAAACCGAAGGTGAAAAGAAACTGTTTTTGTGTGGCTTTGGTGTTGGGATGTCTTGGGCTACGGCATGCGTAAAAACAAACAATATGAAAATTTCTGAAATTGTAGAAATATAATGAATCCATTCTCACTAACGAATAAAACAATATTAATAACTGGTGCTTCTTCAGGGATAGGAGAAGCAACAGCTATTGCTTGCGATCAGCAGGGTGCTCAACTGTTATTATTTGGTCGTAATGAAGAACGATTGAGAGGAACATTGGGTAAGCTCTCCTCAAAAAAACATCGTGTATTGGCAATAGACTTAACCAATTTTGAAGATGTAACCCAGCAACTAAGTGTTTTTTTAGAGGATGTTAAAAGTATCGATGGTGTGGTGCATGCTGCAGGAATAACGGCTACTTATCCGTTTAAACTATTCAAGCCAGAAAAGCTTGATACTATTTTAAAAATTAATGTTCAAGCAACATTTTATGTTACAAAACTCCTCTTAAAAAAACTAAATAAAGAGGGAGCAAGCTTAGTCTTTATAAGTTCTATCATGGCAAGTTTAGGAGAAAAAGCTAAAACCATGTATGCCATGAGCAAAGGAGCGGTCAGCGCTGGAGCTAAATCATTGGCTATTGAATATGCTTCAAAAAATATAAGAGTGAATTGCATTGCACCAGGAATTGTAAATACACCAATGACTGCAAATGCGTCTTACAAAAATAATGATGTATTACTTGCAAAAACACTTGAAAAATATCCCTTAGGTTTTGGAGAGGCAGAAGATGTTGCTTACAGTTGTATCTTTCTTTTATCAGATGCCTCCAAATGGATTACAGGTACCGAAATAACGATTGATGGGGGCTATTCAGCAAGCTAAAAACTCTAAACGTAAATTATGAAAAATTTAATTATTGTAGGTTGCAGTGGACATGCTGCAGAGGTTGTTGATTACATCAATTTTATAAACACGAATTCAATCAATCCAAAATATAAAATTATTGGATTAATTGATAATACTGAATCGTATTATAAACATTATAGTTTCAAAGAAAAGTTCTTGGGTAATGCTGATAATCATATTGTTAATGAAGCTGTTTATTACGTAATTGGAATTGGAAATTTATCTATCAGAAAGAAGGTGATAGATGAGCTTACACTTAAAGGAGCTAAATTTGAAACAATTATTCATCCTACTGCCTTAATTTCAAAAACTGCTCAAATCGGAAAGGGATCATTAATTGCTCATAATGTATCCATTGGTCCAAAGGCAATTATTGGTGAGTTTTGTGTTATCAACTCAAGATGTACGATTGGTCATGATTCACAAATAGGAAATAATAATTTTATCAGCCCTCAAGTTGTTGTTGGAGGATATGCTAAGATAGGTAATGCTAATTTATTGGGTACAAATAGCTGTCTGATACCAGACGGTGAAATTGGAAATAACAATAAAATTATGGCTGGAATGGCTATTTTTAAAAAAGTAAATGATAACGAAACAGTATTTTTTAGATTTAAAGAAAAACTGGTGGTTAGAAAGGAAATTTAATAGAAACTAATAAATAAAACAGCTATTTTTGAAATTATACAGCTTTAAATTTCAATACTCCTTATGAATATTAACAACCCAAAAAATAAGTCTTCTAAAATAAAAAGAACCTTCGATCTAACAGCTTCCCTTCTAGGGTTGTTAGTGATTTCTCCTCTGTTTTTAGTCATTATAATAATTCTAAAATTTACAGGAGAAGGAGAGATATTCTATCTACAAAAACGGATAGGATTAAATAATAGGCCTTTTTATATTTATAAATTTGCTACGATGTTAAAAGACAGTCCTAATATGGGGAACAAAACATTAACGGTAAGAAAAGATCCTAGAATCACTTCCGTCGGAACTATTTTGCGATTAACAAAAATAAATGAGTTGCCCCAAATTTTAAATGTTATCATAGGAAACATGGCCTTAATTGGACCTAGACCTCTCCTTGAAATAGGCTATAACAAATACAGTCAAAAAACAAAAGATGTTATTTGTAAAAATAAACCTGGAATATCCGGAATTGGTTCGTTGATTTTTAGAGATGAAGAGGAATTAGTTACAGCCTTTAAAGCTCTTGGCAAGAATCCTTCAGACTATTATAAATCCTATATTTACCCCTATAAAGGTGAATTAGAAGAATGGTATTACTATAACCGTTCTATGTCTGTGGATTTTAAAATTCTTTTCTTAACATTCTACTCATTGGTGAATAGAAATTCCCAATTGGTTTATAAAATATTTAAAAACCTTCCTTCTAAACCGCATGCGTTAACTAAAGATGGGGTTCGTCAACTATAAATTATATTAGGACGTTTTTTTTAATTTTAATTACAAAAAAACATACTTTTTTAACAAATAGAATATTTTTAAAAATAAATAATTCTCTAAAGAAAAAAAATGATACCACTTTCAATACCTAATCTTCAAGGCAACGAATGGAAATACGTACAAGACTGTTTAACCACCGGCTGGATTTCATCGGCAGGAAGTTATGTAAATCAGTTTGAAGATAGGGTGGCTCAATATGCTGGTGCCAAATACGGAATCGCTTGTATGAATGGTACTGCTGGCTTGCATATTGCACAACTCGTATGTGGCGTAAATGCTTCTGATTACGTTATTGCACCAAATCTGACTTTTGTAGCCACACTAAACGCTATAAAATACACAGGAGCAACGCCTATTTTAATTGATACTTTGTCTAATAACTGGCAAATGGATTTAGATTTACTAGAAACATTTTTAAAGGAAAAAACAGAACTCAAACAAGTAGGTAATTCATGGTACTCATTTAGAAAATCAGATGGGAAACGAATATTTGCTATTATGCCTGTCCATGTTTTGGGTAATATAGGTGATATGGAGCACTTACAACAAATTGCAAATACCTATCATTTAGAAATTATTGAAGACAGTACAGAAGCCTTGGGGTCTTATCACAATCAAAAACATGCAGGTACTTTTGGTAAATTAGGTGTTTTTAGCTTTAATGGGAACAAAATCATATCCTCAGGAGGAGGTGGAGTCATTGTTACAGATGATGAAAACTTGGCAAAAAAAGCAAAACATTTAACAACTACTGCAAAAGTAAGTGCCTTGGATTATATTCATGACGAGATTGGCTTCAACTACCGAATGGTAAATGTATTAGCGGCGATTGGTGTCGCACAAATGGAACAGTTTTCTGAAATTTTAACTCAAAAAAAACAAATAGACGCATTCTATCGAAAAGAATTAGAGGGAGTTGGGGATATTATATTTCAAGAAATTCCCGAGAAAACAAATCCTAATTGTTGGTTGTTTACGTTTCGAACCGATAAAATGAGACTTTTGTTAAAATTCCTTAATGACTCAGGAGTGCAATCAAGACCTTTTTGGATGCCGATGAATCAATTAGAAATGTTTAAACATGAGCTTTTTGTGAATGTTAATAATGAATCTAAAAAACTCTACGATACTTGTATAAGTATCCCAAGTTCTTCAGGGCTAACTATAGCTCAGCTGCAAAAAACCGTAGAAACTATAAGAAAATTTTATAGTGGAGTATAAGCTATTAAGTCCTAAAAGATAATTTCAGCTCTGTAAGGGTTTAAAATATTACTTGATAACTATTGAAACCTTCCTAATCAAATAAATAATTAAAAAAAATGAATTTTATAGATATCCCATCATTTATTAAAAAGCACATCATCAAAAGAGAGGATAGTTTTTTTAAAAATGATATTGAAATACATAAAAACCTTCTAACAGATCGAATTCAAGATACATCAGTTCTGGTTATCGGTGGAGCTGGTACCATTGGAAGTTCCTTTATTAAAGCACTTCTTAAGTTTAAGCCTAAAAAATTAGTGGTCGTTGATACCAATGAAAATGGTCTTACAGAATTAACGAGAACCTTGCGAAGTGAAGCGCATCAATATATACCAGATACATTTTTAACCTATCCTATGAATTTTGGAGACCCTGTATTTGAAAAAATGTTTTTAAAACAGGGGCCTTTTGATATCGTGGCAAATTTTGCAGCACACAAACATGTACGTTCCGAAAAAGACAATTTCTCTATTGAAGCCATGATAGACAATAATGTTTTTAAGGCTAAAAAGTTTTTAGATTTATTAGTTAAGCACAAACCTAAACATTTCTTTTGTGTTTCAACTGACAAAGCGGCCAACCCTGTAAACGTAATGGGAGCTTCTAAGAAATTGATGGAAGAAGTGATCATGAGTTATAGTGACTCTTTAAAGATTACCACAGCACGCTTTGCTAATGTAGCATTTTCAAATGGCTCGCTATTAGCTGGGTATATTGAACGTATTTTTCAAAGACAACCGATTTCCTGCCCTAGCGATGTAAAACGTTTTTTTGTATCTCCTGAAGAAAGTGGTCAAATATGTATGCTAGCATGTATACTAGGTAATTCGGGAGATATCTACTTTCCGAAATTGAATGAAAGCCAATTAGTTAGTTTTAAATCTATAACAGAGTTATTTTTTAAAGAATCTGGAAAAGCTGTTTCACACTGTTTAACAGAAAATGAAGCAAAAGAAAAAGCGGCTAGTTTAGAAAAAACGGATCCATATCCTGTTTATTATTTTAAATCAGAGACCTCTGGAGAGAAATTATTTGAGGAGTTTTATACAGAAAATGACACAATAGACTTAAATTCTTATGTAGGTTTAGGGGTCATAAAAAACGCTGTTAAGTTAACCACTCAAGAAGTTGAGCAAAGCCTAAACGATCTTAAAAAGGTAATCGATTCAAGCAGCTGTGACAAAGCAGGAATTGTAAAAGCTCTTAAAAAGTACCTGCCAGGTTTCGAGCATATTGAAACAGGTAAAAATTTAGATCAAAAAATGTAACTTATGTATAGATTGTTTAAAAGAAGTTGTGACATTGTAATCTCAGGGATTTTACTAATTATTCTTGCACCTTTGTTAATCCCAATCATGATTGGATTGAAACTTACTGGCGAAGGCTATATCTTTTACAAGCAAGAGCGAGTTGGTTATAAAAACCAGCCTTTTTTAATTTGGAAGTTTGCTACGATGCTTAAGGACAGTCCTAATATGGCTGGAGGTATCATGACAACCAATAAAGACCCAAGAATTACTCCAATGGGAGGGTTTTTGAGGAAAAGTAAAATTAATGAACTCCCACAATTAATTAATATCTTTAAAGGAGATATGAGTATCGTAGGTCCAAGACCTGTAATGCCTATCAGTTTTGAAGTTTATCCTTCCGAAATAAGAGATAGTATTTACAATTCAATTCCCGGACTTACAGGGATTGGCTCAATCATTTTTAGAGATGAAGACGTATTAATAAATGATGTTAAGGCTCGTGGTGGTGATTCGTGGGATTTTTACAAAAACACCATATATCCATTTAAGGGAAATCTAGAAATCTGGTATCAAAACCACAAATCAATTTTTTTAGATTTGCAGCTTATTTTTATAACCGCTTGGGTAATTTTTAGACCCAAAAGTAGGATATATGAAAAATTATTTAAGACGTTACCTAAACGTAGCTTTTAAGAATTTAAAAAATAGTAGTCACCTGATTGCTTGGTTATATAGGTTTCTATATAACAGTAGAGCTTCAAAATAAAGTTTTTGAGCAACTCATTATAGATAATTTATCAAATTTCTCTATTGGTTGTGTTGGCTATATTTTTTCAAATTACAGGCATTAAACAGGTACTTGATAAAATTGACTTAAAAGAAAAATTAGCAGTTGTAGTTTTCTTTACAATTTTCGTAGTATTCATTTTTCGGACTTCAAAGCTGATAGTGAGCGTGTCAATATCCCATTGAAGTATTAAAAAGCAACATACATTTTTTGTTTATCTCTCTAAAAAACTCAACAAACGAGCTTCTCAAAAACTTAAAAATAATGTTTTACCATTAAATATATTAATTTTAAAAAAGTAAAAAGCACCCAAAAAATTAAACTCTAACTAGTTGAAGTAAGCCTCTCAATGTTTCAATAAATCAAGTGTATTCAATTCTCTTTTCTATCTCAATTAAAGAGTAATTCGAATACATGTGAAATTATTTCTAATAAGCAACTTTTTATAACATATAAATATGAATCAATTTACATACACGTCAGAAATTTATCTTTTAGTTATATTTTTATTGAATTTAGTTACAACATTCTTATTGATACCAAGAATAAGAAATACGACCTTAAAATTAGGATATATAGATACTCCAAATTTTAGAAGCTCTCATCAAAATAGTGTTCCAACTTTTGGAGGAATTGCTTTTTATATTTCATTAATTCTAACGCTTTTTTTACTTCAAAAAGAGTATGATAATGCTATAATAATAACCTTGCTTGTTTCTATATCTATCCTTTTTTCTGTTGGTTTAAAAGATGATATAAAAAACAGTTCTCCCAAAGCAAAATTGTTAGGTCAGTTGATAGCGGTTTCTTTATTAATGTTGCATTCAGAGTTTTATATATCTTCTTTACATGGTTTTTTAGGAATATATGAGATACCTACAATTATAGGAGTGCCTTTCAGTGTTTTCTTTTTAGTTTCTATAATCAATGCATACAATTTAATAGACGGAATAGATGGTCTTGCTTCTATGATAGGTATTGTGGCTGCTTTAAGTTTTGCTATATTGTTTTATAATTTAAATCTTTATTTTTATACTGGTATTTGTGTTGCATTAATAAGTATGCTATTTGCATTTTTAAGATTTAACTTTTCTGTAAAAAAGAAAATTTTTATGGGAGATACTGGTTCTCTCGTAATTGGATTTGTTTTAGGAATTCTAGGGATGCGATTAATGACTTTAGATTTTGAAACAGTTTCTATGATCGGAATTCCTAGAAGCGGAATACCTTTTTTGGTATTGACAATTTTGATTGTCCCAACGTTTGACGTTTCTAGAGTCATTTTTATAAGGATCATCAAAAAAATGTCAATTTCTTCACCAGATAGAAATCATATTCACCACCTACTTATAGACTCAGGCTTGACTCATAAAAAAGTATCTTTATTAGTAGGGTTTGTCAATATTTTCCTAATTTTTATGATGTATTTTTCCATAAAATTAGTTGGTTTGTATACTTCAATATCATTTTTAGCGCTAGTACTTCTTATATTCATTTACATTTTTTTTATAATGAATAGAAGATTTGATGCCATTAGAACCAGGATAAAACTAAGAAATAAGCTGTCTCGTTTTTTTAGATACTTTACCTCTTCAATAAAAAAACAAAAAATTAAATGAAGTTAGGATAGCTATACTAAATTTTAACCAATAGTATTTTGCATGTATTATAGTCACTTATTTTAAATATAAATCGAATAAAACAAAAAAATAGCATTTATAACAAAACAAAATGTTTTTCCTTTCAACAATTGAAAAGCCATATTTTTGTAAAGCTAAACTTTAACTAAAAAACTAAAAAACTAAAAAATGAAAATATTAAGATTTCTTTTTGTTTTATTTTTGAGCTCTTGTGCCTCTAAAAAAGACTTACTCTATTTTCAAGACGCAGAGAACAGCATTCCTGCCAAGATAGAATATGTAAACAACACACTTCAGCCCAATGATATTTTAAATGTTAAAATTGGAGCTTTGGTTCCTGAAACAGCCATTCCTTATAATATTCAAACAGCAGGTTCTGGCCAACAAGGGCAAAATATAGAACTATTAAAACTACAAGGGCATTTGGTAGGAATTGATGGGTATATTGTACTTCCTATTTTAGGACGTATACTTGTTGCAAACAAAACAATTGCTAGTGTTGAAAAAGAACTTGTACGTATTTTAGAAAATGGTCAACACCTCATAAGCCCCTCTGTGAGCGTTCGACTTCTAAATGCAAAAGTCACTATTCTAGGAGAAGTCAAAAACCCAGGTACTTTTAATTTTGTGGAGCAATTTATTAGTATTCCACAGGCCCTTGGGTATGCAGGAGACTTAACCATTCAAGGCAAACGTTCAGATATTTTACTTGTTCGTGAACAAGATGGTAACAGAACCATTTCTCAAATAGATCTTACCACCACAAGTTGGATGAACAATCCTGAGTATAGAGTCATGCCAAATGATGTGATTGTGGTAAATCCAAATATGGCCAAAGTGAAAAGTTCTGGTATTGTTGGCAATATCAGTTTAGTGATGAGTATTGTCACGACCCTATTATCTATCACTGTTTTATTAACCCGCTAATATAGATTAGACTATGAATGAATTAACACCATTTAATGTTTCTACAGAAGGAGATTCAATAAATTTAAAAAGTATATTTTCAAAATTTTTTCGTTTTTGGCCCTGGTTTCTTTTTGGTATTATAATAGCGCTATTTGTTTCTTTTTTAAGATTGAGATACCAGCCTACAATTTACAGTACCCAAGCACAAATAAAAATACTCGATGACAAAGAAGCTACCGGACTCTCCTTTGATGTTAGTAGTATTTTTAAAAGATCAAATATTTCATTAAACAATGAAATTCCAATATTTAGCTCTTTTCGTCTTATGAATAAGGTTGTAAAAGAATTAGATCTGAATGTGAAATACTATAAAATTGGTAGATTAGGGGTTCGAGAAGACTTTAAAACACCTTTTAAGGTTGCTTATAAAAATAACATTAATACTTTGAGAAAAAAGTTGGAGTATGAAATAAAGATTACTTCAGAGGGCTATCAAATAACGAATCTAGATACAGAGGAAACAATCACAACTTCGAGTTTGTCGTTTCAAGGTGATTCTTTAGGTTTCCCAATTACCCTTGAGTTTTTAGAAGCAAATGCCATAGAAGATCATAAAGATAAAGTTTTTACATTCGTAATCAATACCATTGAAAAGACAACAAAAAATTTAATAAGTTTATTAGAAATTAAAGGAGTTGGAGAAGATACCGATCTTTTAAGTATAAGTCTAAATTACACCAATGGAAATCAAGCCAGAAAAATAATAAACACCCTTATTTCCTTATACGAGGTTGACGGAATCAATGATAGAAAACGTGTTTCTGACCGAACCATTAAATTTATAGATGATCGGTTTTCATCTTTACTAACCGAACTAGATGCTATTGAAGAGCGTAAAAGAAAATATAAGATTGCAAACAAAATTAGTTTTATTCAAGCTGATGCCGGAGTATCCATACAAAACCGAAGCATGAAAGAGGAGGCGCTATTTAACAATGAAACTCAGCTTTTGTTATTGGATAACCTCAAGAAAAACTTGGTCAACAACCTTCGTTTTCAATTGCTTCCAGCAAATATTGGTATTGAGAGCGCAACGATCAATCAATTAGTTGCAGACTATAATAGCACCATACTAGAATACGAGAAGCTCAAAACCAGTGCAGGGAACAACAATCCTACGGTTACAACTTTAGAGACCAATATATCTGAACTTAAAAACAACATCGCGCTTTCTATCAAGGGGTATATTCAGCAATTACAAACAACACTGAAACAAAGTGAAACAGCCCAACAATTAGCCAATAGCGATTTTGCATTATTACCACAAAAAGAAAATAAGCTGCGTAAAATAGAGCGACAACAAAATTTAAAAGAAAGCTTATATCTATTTCTGCTCCAAAAACGTGAAGAAGCTTCTGTTACTAGCGCGGTTACGGTTTCTAATGTGAAAGTAATTGACTACGCCATTACTGACTCCATTCCAATTGCTCCGAAAAAGATACTAATTATACTCTCTACTTTAATAATTGGACTTTTTATCCCTTTTGTGATTATCTCTCTCATATTTTTATTAGACAACAAAGTTTTTGATTCTTCTGATATACTAGCTGTTAATAAAACGACTCCCATTCTAATAGAGATACCTCTCACTAAAGATGAAGCTAATAAAAAAGAACTTGATGAGATTTTTAGGACCTTAATTCATAATACTCTTTTTTTAAAACCTGAAAAAAAGCTTACAGAAGGTCTTTCTATTCTAGTAACTTCTGCCATTCAAGGGGAAGGGAAGACATTTGTATCTTTTAAGATGGCAGAAGGTTTAGCAAAAATGGGAAAGAAAGTTATTTTAGTAGGTTCGGACATTAGAAATCCACAGGTTCATAAGTACACATTTACTACAAAAGCAACGACTGGAATTGTAAATTATGTCGTAGATAAAAGTTTAGACTGGAAAAGTTTGGTTTTATCTCACACCATAAATTCTAACACATTAGATATTATTCAATGTGGATCCATTCCTCCAAATCCAACAAATATACTTATTAGTCAACGTTTTGAAGATTTGGTGAGTGAACTTAAAAAGAACTATGACTATGTAATTTTTGATAGTGCTCCTGCCCTATTGGTCTCTGATACTCTAGTAATTTCTCATCTTGCTGATATTACCTTGTTTTCAGTTCGCTCAAAAATAACTGAAAAAAGTTTGATAGAGTTTTCAACCAAACTCATCAATGATAAAAAACTTAAGAACGTTGCTTATGTATTAAATGGTATTGATTTAAGCAATATAGGGTATGGTTATAAATATAATTATGGTTATGGTTATGGTTATAGTAGTAACGCTTAAAAAATATACTTCAAAAAAAAGAGCAATCAGAAATGATTGCTCTTTTTTTTGAAGCAAAGCCAGCAACAGATTTATTTTTCAGGTATAATTCGTGTTTTTTTATGACGACATGAATAGGGCTTATAAAAAAAACAGGGACTCAAAAAAAATAGAATTATTTCTTTTAACCATTAATATGTTAACTAAAATAAGAGCTTCTATACTCTTTAAGTTAGAAATGCTTTTACTATATTTGAAGAGAAATTAGCATTTATGAATAAACGGTTTTCCTTACTCATCTTTATTCCGTTTTTAATGGCTATCCAATGCGAAGATGATATACCTGCAATTGCCTGTATAGATTCTTCTTTGATTGATGAAGGGGCTATATGCACAGAAGAATATGCTCCAGTTTGTGGTTGTAATGACGTAACGTATAGTAATCTATGCAAAGCAAAAGCTGCTGGAGTAACAACTTTCAGTTCCGGGACTTGTGATTAATTTGATTTTAAAAGCCTACTCATAGCTTCTTTTTAGTAAATTAAATTTTTTACACTCGTAAAATCAATCTATTATTTTAAAACATGTTTTCAAAATTCCATACCTTTACGTTAAAACAGCACAATGTGGAATAAATTTCTTTATCGTTGGAATTCATTGGCTATCTATGGTTTATATTTCGACATACCCATTCATCGCAAACATTTCATTAGAGTTCGTTTTCTATAAACAATTCCATACTTATGATTACTTAACTATATAATTACATAAGACAAGTTTCTTAAATTTATAAAAACGTAGGGCAATTGTTTCGTCATATAAAATGAGTTATTTTTAAAATTAATGAGTTTTATTTGTAAGAAATATGAGTTTAATTTCTATTAAAATACAGTAATATGATGTCTAGTAACTCTCAATTGCCTCCTCAAACAAAGAAGAATACACAGGTTCCAATACTTATTATTGCCGGACTCTTTTTTATCTTCGGATTTGTTACATGGATAAATGGTGCTCTAATTCCGTTTATGAAAACAATAAACGAATTGACAGATGCACAATCTTATTTAGTTGCGTCTGCTTCCTATATTTCTTTTGTTGTAATGGCGCTTCCTGCGTCTTATGTTATTAACAAGGTAGGATATAAAAAAGGGATGTCTCTGGGTTTAATGATAATGGCTTTGGGTGCATTACTATTTATACCGGCTGCAAATGCAAGAACCTATTGGATGTTTCTAACTGCAATTTTTATTCAAGGCATAGGGATGACATTATTACAAACAGCATCTAATCCATATATAACTATTTTAGGTCCCATTGAAAGTGCCGCAAAAAGAATTGCGATAATGGGTATTGCAAATAAAGTTGCAGGTGCTTTGGGGTCTTTTATTTTTGCTACTATTTTATTATCTGGTATAGATGGTATTAAAGAAAAATTAAGTGTGGTAAGTACTGCTGAAAAGGCAAACCTACTTAACACAATGGCAGATAGTGTTATTACCCCATATTTGGTTATGGCTTTTGTCTTATTTTTATTAGGAATTTTAATTAGAAAAGCGCCTTTACCAAATGTAGAAGCGGCAGCAATGGAAGAGGTAGAACAAGGAGAAATTACAAAAACAAGTATTTTTCAGTTTCCACATTTATGGTTGGGTGTTTTGGCGTTGTTTGTTTATGTTGGAGCAGAAGTAATTGCTGGAGATACCATTATTGCTTATGGTCATTCTTTGGGTTTAGGTGAAAAATCAAACTCTTTTACCATGTTCACTTTAATGGCAATGGTAGCCACTTATGCATTGGGAGTTATTTTAATTCCTAAATATGTTAGTCAGTCTTTTGCATTAAAGGCAAGTGCTATTTTAGGAATTATAGTATCGTTTTGTATCGTTTTTACGAATGGTTTTACATCTGTACTTTTTGTAGCAGCTTTAGGAATTGCAAATGCATTGGTTTGGCCAGCCATATGGCCGTTAACATTAAAAGGGCTTGGGAAGTTCACTAAAACAGCTTCGGCATTATTAATTATGGCAATTTGTGGTGGGGCAATTTTGCCTCCAATGTACGGAGCTTTAGTCGATTATAAAAAAGAAGAATTAGTAGCCATAGGAATAAATGAAGTGAGTGCTTTTGCAGAAGCAGCATCTTTTGGCTACTGGATTTTGCTGCCCTGTTATCTAATCATTTTTTATTATGCTTTTTGGGGGTACAAACTAGGTGTTAAGAAAAAGTGATTTCTATTCAAGTTGATTTTAATAAAATTGATTTCATTTTTACATCTATTATTTTATTATTATTTTTTTAAAGTCACAATCTGTTCGTATATTACATAAAAATCAAAAAATATTTAATAGTATGAAATTTATCAACAATTGGTATCCAATTATTTTAGCATTTGGTTGTTTACTATATTCAGTAACCTACGGATTATTAGGAATGAATGAAGAAGCACAATATTCAGCACATTGGCCAGGAACAATATTGTTATTCGCAATCGCAATTCGACAAAGAAGAAATACAAAATGAATATAGGATTCTTTATAGTGGGTGCTGTTATATTTGCAACATATATGGGATTAACCATATTTAACATCATTTACTCTAACCGCAAGCAAAGAGAAGAGAACTATCCAAGAAAAGATATTGATAAAAAAGAACTATGAGTTAGAGAGAATATAGAGATTTATGAATCTTATTTTCAAGTGCCTTTTAACTTTATAATTAATTTTTAAGATGAATTGTGGGGTGGCTTAATGATCAATGAAACTGAAATTCATTTGCTATGATTTTCAATTGCAATGTGAGATATAAGTTCCTTTTCGGAACTGTTAAAAATAGTTTTCACAATAAAAAAAAGCTTGATTTCATTTTGAAATCAAGCTTTTCTGACAAATTAAAAAATTCGTCACTTTCCCCTCTCATTTTTTATGCATTTAGTAACAGATAAAATAGGTTCTGTTATTTCTTGTGCTTTGATGTGGGGGGCTAAAAAAGGAAACAAAACACTGTTTCACAAATTATTAGTTTATTTATTTGATCCTTATTATTCAATCTGTTTCTGGAAGACCTTTTTTTCCTTTTCTAGGAGCATATGATGTATGCATTATTTTCCAACCATCATTTGTATTAGTCCACGTTGAAGAAGCTCTTGTTGCGTAAACAGTAGTTTCATTCGTTGCTGTAATTGTATATTTACCATCTGCAACAAATGTGATTACTGCAGTCTTCATATTTGGAGAAAAGTACGTTTCCATATTAGAAAGTTCAAAGAATTCCCAAGTTAAAGCAGCATCTTTAGTGAGGTCATCTTTGGTGTAAATATAAAAAGGGTTTAAATTAGAGTCTCCTGTTGAAACTTTAATTTCTGGATGCTCAAACTTTTTGTAAGATTCAGAATCACCTTCCATTATTGCTTTTTGCATTTCTTTTTGCATCTCTATGATTTTATTACTAATATCAGATGCTACATTCTTTGCATAATATAATTGTGCACTGCTATTGTATGGAGATGAAAATGTTCCAAAATCTATCGCCTTGAGTTGTGTTTTTAAAGCATTCTCATAATCACCCATTGACGCATAATGTTCTGCCATAGAATCATAAGAATTGGGGCCATTGTGAATGTCTTGAGACATTTTTACATATTTCAATGCTTGTTCAGTATCTTTTTTACCAAATGCTCCATTCATGTAGCCGTAAGATATCATGTTGTATGCAGATGAAGAATACTCTGGAAACTTTTCAGCAAATACTTTAAAAGAATTAAAATCTTGAGTTGATGTAGCCAAGTAATTAATTAATGGACTCTTCGGAAACTTAGTTACAAGATCTGTTTCTATAGATTTTCGGTCGTCTGAAGATGCAAACATATAGTTATACCAGGCTCTTTCTTCTTTGGTTAGTTTGGAGGTATTGATATTCTTAAGTTTACTAGATCTACTTCCCCATTTTTTATTTGCACTACTTATGTATGCTAATGTTAGTTTTGCACAACCGCAGTTTTCATCGATTAGTAAAGCAGAATTTGCAGAGCCAAAAGCTGCCATATATTCTAGATTAAAAGCGTATTCTATTGCTTGGTTTACTATAATTTTTGCTTTTTTGTTACAGGATGTGTCTTTAATCCATTGTGCATTTAAAATTACCGTGAAGCTCAAAGCAACAAGAGTTAAAATGTTTTTCATTCTAAATTTCATAAGTATGTCGTTTATTATTGGTTAATAAACAAATCTACAAAATTAGTTGCTCACAACAATTAATTTTATTTCAATATATTTTATGTATCAATTTATTGTTTTTATTGTGAAATATTAAATTAAGATACCGATTACAGTTTTTTCCAGTAAAAGACAAAGAAATTTATTAATACTGTTTATTAAAACTGTTTTTAAATCAACCACAGACCTTTGCTATTATAAAATCTATCAATATTCTATAGAGTAAAGATGGTTCATTGATATTGAAAAGATATTCTAGTGTGAAAAAATTTAGGCTTAAAGCATTTAAAAGATCAAAAAAATAGCAGTAAATATTCTTTTTAACAGAGTAATAGTGCACTTTTCTCTAGGTCTTATTAAATAAGTGTAGTCATTTAAAACAAAAAAAGAAAACGCTATCTAGTTATCGATAATGGTCTTTTTGCATTTTCTATTATAATTTTTTTGAATCTATTTTCTACCGAGTAAATAGATTAGAAATAATTGTTATTTATTTGAAGCAAATAAAAAAGAAGAATATCTTTTTTTAGGAATAAAATAAACAGTTAAAAACTGATCTAAGTGCTTCTAATTTATCACACTTTAAAATTTGTGTACGTATATAATCTTTGTTTTTTAAATAATTTACGTGTATGTATATACAAACAATGTGTTCTAAAAATCTAAAATAATTTTCTTATTCAAGGTGCCGGTTTCAGTTTCTAACTGAACAATATAAATACCATTGTTAAGGTTTTTAGGCAATTCAATATCATTTACGCCATTTCCTTCAAAGGATGTATTTAGCACTTGTTTTCCTAGTACATTATACAAACGAACTTTCGTTGCTCCGTTTTGAACACCTACAATACGAAGGTTTTCTCTACTAGAAGTATAAATGCTTATGTTATTAATGTTATTTAAAACCTTATCATTACTTAAAACACTAGAAGTTGTATGTAAATAAAAACGTCCGATTCCATTTAAATCTGTTGAAATATTTTTTGTTAAATTAGAAGAACTATCTAACAAGGTAAATGAGTTGTCTTCTTTATCTTCTAGATAGATATTTATTCCAATAGGAAAGTTTTTTGTAGCAGCTGAAATATTTATTTCAGTACCTGATACAGCATTGACTCCAATAGGAATGACCATGTTTTCATAATTGTTGTCTGGTAAGGATTGAATGGCATAATCTCTTCCATCGCTATCACTTACTAAATGCGTGTAAATCGCAAATTTATTCTCGACAGCTCCAAACATAGGTCCATCGTATCCGTTGTCAAAACCATTAGTTGCACCATCTAGGTAGTAGAGTTTTGCTTCTTTATTGATTGAACCATTTGATAGTCCTACAGAAACCTCTGACATAGAATCAGTTTTTTGAAAGGTATCTACTAACTCGTGACTTTGATCAGTTTCAGCGACAAGAACATTCCCTTCAGATCCGTTAGATTGTACAAAAAATCCTTGACCTGGAGAAATTTTAAAATCATTTAAGGTAACCTTAGTATCGTAATTATTTGTTACTTCATTCCATATCCATAGTGTTTGTGTAACTATGCTAGCATCACTGTTTGATAGTATATTACCACTATTTATATAAGAAGGATACGGATTTCCAATCAAGTTATAACCATTTCCTGACGTATTTAAGGAGATGCTTGTATCATCTGTTTTCATCGTTCCTGAAAAAGAAAAATTTCCAGACGAAAAAGTCGTTGTAATATTATCTATCAGGACCTTTACACCAGCAGCACCTAATTTGACAGACATTCCTAACTCAATATCATCATAGGTTTCACCTTCGAAATTAGAAATAGGTGCAGTCATGGTATAACTAGTCCAAGAATCTGTAGCGTCACGATTTTCTCCGAAACCAGTTCTATCTCCAGTTCCTCCTGAAGCCATATTCATTCTCCATCTTGGAGCTACTTGTACCTGCTCATTAGTTGGATTATCTGTATATTTCATATCCCAAGAGACTGTTACATTTTCTGAACTGTTAAGTACTGGGGTTAAGGGACTTCTATAATTGTTATACAATGTTGGGAAACCTGAAGGAATTGCAGCATCGAATGTAAATTCTGCAGCTTGAGATCCAGAAACACCACCAGTAGTATTAACAGCAAAAGTACCTCCTGATCCTGTCATTGACCAATTTCCTAGAGTTCCGTTAACATCATCAAAATTTGGGTTTTGTCCAAAACCATTATCATAGGTAGACTGTGGAGACGCTTTTATGGTCACCGAATTTAGTTTAATATATTCACCAGCAGCAGGATTACCTCTAAATTGTATCCCTAATTGTGTAATAACACCACTATTAGCTGCAGGTGTTGCGGGTATATCAATTAAAATAGTTTGTTCTGCTCCGTCTGTATTAAGAGTAAAATTAGTACGTCCTCCGGCTGAAGCTGCACTATTGCCTGTCTCATAATTAACTATTCTTAAACCGTTGGAAATATTGGTGGTATTTGATACTACTAATTCTAATTGATTAAACTCATTGTCATTTAAGCTTAAGGCTGGAGAAAGGATTTGTTCATAGCCACCGATATTGCCATCAAGAATCAATTCAGTTGTTGATACTGAAAGTGTTCCATTTCC
>Ga0115008_10000699_pt1 | contig 25976 bp, 21 predicted proteins | sample FraStrMetagenome_FD_87164 | JGI IMG/M metagenome (GOLD analysis project Ga0115008, IMG submission 87164) | Marine eukaryotic phytoplankton communities from Arctic Ocean - Fram Strait ARC3M Metagenome | ecosystem: Environmental > Aquatic > Marine > Oceanic | place: Fram Strait | collected...
AGCACATTAAAAAATTGAGGGAGTTCATCGATACTTGTTTTTCTAATCACTCTTCCTATTCCCGTAATACGCTGATCGCCTCTAGTTGCTTGATACAAATGAGCATCTTCGTTAGGTGTCATAGATCTGAACTTATAGCAGTCAAATTCTTTATAATTAAAGCCGTTTCTAGACTGTTTAAAAAATACTGGACCTTTAGATTCCAGTTTAATAAGTATCGCTAATACTGGTGTTAACCAAGACAAAATAAATACAATAACCAAACTAGAGAATACAATGTCAAAAAAACGTTTGACAACCATATTAAATGAATCTTCTAACGGTATTGTTCTTAGGGATAAAATAGGTACGTAGCCGTAATACTCATATTTCAATTTTTTAGTGTATATTTCCTTGTTATCCGGAAGAAACTTTAAAATCTTAAGATTATTATCTGCAAAATCAACAATGTCCAAAATTTGTTGATTGTTTAACTCAGAAATAGAACAGTATATCTCATCTATTTCTTCTTTTTTAATATAGTCAAATTGCGCTTTCAAATTCGTACTCTTTAACTCACCTAAATCAAATGTATTGACGTGTATGTAACCATACTCGGGGTTTTCATTAAAAAAAACTTCTAAATTCTTAGTTTTATTATTTTTCCCAAAAATAACGGTTCGTCTAAAATTCCCACCGAAAGAAACACGATATTTTTGCAATAAATAATAGATTGCAAATTTGAAAAAAGCAACTATTACAAATACGACTAAAACGTACTTAAATATTATTTTGGGAGCGATATTTAAATCTTGATAGTATCCAGATAACGCAAAAATAATAAGCGTAAACAGTATCATTTGAGCAAGAATCAAGGACACTATTTTAACCTCTCTTGTATATCTATACACTTCATAAAACTTTGAAAACACAGATAATATAATCCAAGCTATTGATGTGAAGATTATAAAGATAATAGGGTCTATAGTCTCAAAAAAGTAGACTAATGCCAAACCATTAATTATACTTAAATCAATTAAGTACGAAATTGGTCGAAGATACCCAGAATACCGTCCCTGCTTAAATAAACTCAAATTATGATTTTATATGTTTAGAAAAATCGCGATGTTCTCGCTCAAAAAGAGCACTATGAGATAATCCTTTAAAGTATTCAAATGTACGTTTCATTCCTTCTGCTCGACCTACCTGAGGATCCCAATTTAACAACTTTTTAGCCAAAGAAATATCGGGCTGCCTTTGCATTGGATCGTCTACAGGAAGCGCTTTAAAAATAATTTTTTGATCAGTATTAGTCAGTTTAATTATTTCTTGAGCAAAGTCTAAAATAGAAATTTCGTGAGGATTACCAATATTTACTGGGTAGGCATAATCACTTAATAATAATCTATAAATCCCTTCTACTTGATCATCAATATAACAAAATGACCTTGTTTGAGAGCCATCTCCAAAGACTGTTAAATCCTCACCTCGCAGTGCCTGCCCCATAAAAGCAGGAATAACTCGCCCGTCATTAAGTCGCATTCTAGGACCATAGGTATTAAAAATGCGTACTATTCTAGTTTCTAATCCATGAAATCTATGATAAGCCATCGTTATCGATTCTTGAAAACGTTTCGCTTCATCATAAACACCTCGCGGTCCAATGGTATTGACATTGCCATAATATGCTTCTGTTTGTGGATGAACCAAAGGATCTCCATATACCTCGCTTGTTGATGCTATCAAAAGTCTAGCTCTTTTAAGTTTAGCTAAGCCTAATAAATTATGAGTTCCTAAAGACCCCACTTTAAGCGTCTGAATGGGTATTTTAAGATAGTCTATTGGACTTGCAGGAGATGCAAAATGCAAGATATAATCTAAATGTTCTGTTATCGTAATGTGCTCTGTAACGTCATGCTCAACAAAATCAAAATTAGGATGAGACGCTATGTGTTCTAAATTGCGCTTATCTCCCGTTATAAAGTTATCCATACCGATAACTTTAAAGCCCTCGTCTATAAATCGATCACATAAATGTGATCCCAAAAATCCCGCTGCTCCTGTTATAAGTATTGTTTTCATTTTTTCGTTGTATTTCGTCCGATTGAAGTATATGAAAAACCTTCAAAATTCACATCATTAGCATCATAAAGATTTCGTCCATCAAATATCACCGGAGCTTTCATATTTACTTTTAATTTATTAAAGTCAGGCGTTCTAAATATACTCCACTCTGTGCAAATAATCAAAGCATCAACCTCTTTTATAGCATCATACATACCATCTGCATAATACAATTCATCTCCATATTTTTTCTCAACATTTTTCATTGCCTCCGGATCAAAAACTCTTACAGACGCCCCTTCTTTTAAAATCTCTTCTATCATATATAATGCTGGAGCCTCTCTAATGTCATCCGTCTCTGGCTTAAAAGCTAATCCCCAAACACCAAATATTTTACCCTTTATATCATGGTTGTAATGCTCTAGTATTTTAGGCATTAATATCGTTTTTTGACGATCATTAACTCGTATAACCGATTTTAAAATATCAAAATCATACGCATTATCTTTTCCAGATTTATACAGTGCTTTTACATCTTTTGGAAAGCAAGAGCCTCCATAGCCTATACCTGGAAACAAGAAACGTTTCCCAATTCTAGAATCTGTTCCCATACCCGCTCTGACTTGATCGACATCTGCACCAACTTTTTCACAAAAGTTAGCGATTTCATTCATAAATGTAATTTTAGTAGCCAAAAAAGAATTTGCTGCGTATTTTGTAAGCTCTGCAGAGCGTTCATCCATAATTAATATGGGATTACCTGATCTTACAAATGGCTTGTAAAGTTTTTGCATTAGTTTAGTTGCTCGTTCTGAACTAGAACCTACTATAATTCGTTCTGGCTTTAAAAAATCATCAACAGCAAAGCCCTCTCTTAAAAACTCAGGATTAGACACCACATCGAATTCGACATTTGTTTCATGAGCTATTGTTTCTTTAACCCTATCTGACGTTCCAACCGGGACAGTACTTTTATCAACAATAACTTTGTAACTTTTAATGTGCTCTCCTATCGCTTTTGCCACACCCAAGACATAGGATAAATCGGCAGAACCGTCTTCACCTTCTGGTGTTGGCAATGCTAAAAATATGATATCAGCATGAGCTAAGCCCGCTTCTAGCGATGTTGAAAATTTAAGCCTATTAGCCTTTATATTGCGGTCAAATAATACATCTAAATGCGGCTCATAAATAGGAACAACACCATTTTGCATTATTAAAACTTTAGCCTCATCAATATCGATACAAAGCACTTCGTTACCTGTTTCTGCCAAACAAGTCCCTGTAACTAAACCAACATAACCCGTTCCTATTACCGATATTTTCATAGTTATAATATATATAAACAAAAATATAAAAATAAAGACGGTAGCTAATAAAAAACTAATTTAAAAGGTAAGATTACTGTTCTAATTCGATGATGAAACGATCTAAGATATTTTCTTTTGAATAATTTTCGATGACATATGCTGCTGCATTCTTACCTAATTGCTCACAAAACGCCTTGTCTGCTTTTAAGGTTTGAATACAGTTCACCACCTGTTCTAAATTATTATCACTAAAATAATAGCCACCTTGAGAATCACGATACACTTGAGCAACTTCAGAGGCTTCATTACCAGCAACAATAGAAGGCTTAGCACTTGCCATCATCCCTAATAACTTAGACGGCATAACCGTATCTATAACATCACTTTTTTGAAACAAGAAATGAACATCGGCGCTAGATAGAAGTGTAGGAAGTTCATCATATGGAACTAAATTAAAATGCTTCACAAAATTATAGTTTGCAATACCCTTCAAAAGTTTGGTTTTTTCTGCTCCTTCTCCAACAATAACAACTTCAATACCATCAATAAATTGAAGCTGATCTAAAACCTGAAAAAAAAATTGCCAGTCCTGTTTTGCACCTATATTACCTGAGTACAGAATTTTAAATTTATCTGACTGTAGATAAGGATGTTTTTTATCTGATATTACACGGAACTTAGAGGTATCAATCCAATTAGTTAAATAATAGGTATGTACACCTTTTACCTTGGTTTGTAATTTTTTCAACATTCCATTACTAATGGTGCTAATCGTATCTGCACGTTTTAGCAAGGTTTTTTCTAGCCAAAGAATCCCTTTAATGAAAAAAGACATATCAGTATTTAAAAGACCAGAATCTATAGCTGCATCAAACTCAAAATCTTGAATGTGGACCCATAATTTCGAACGATACCGCAATTTTAAAAACCACCCTAATACTATTGAAGACGTAAAGGGAACAATACAAATGACATGGTCTGGCTTATGTATTTTAAATAGATTAATACAATTCCCAAGGGTAAAACTTAACAGATGTATAATGCGCTTCATAAACGTTGGGTCCAAGGGCACATACTGCTTATACCTATACACTAGAACATCGTTTATAGTTTCTTTATACCAGCTGCTTTTCTCTTTATAATCTGAACGTATATTCCATTGCGGATAGTATGGAAAACCTGTAATTACCGATACCGAATACCCTTTTGAGACAAGATATTCTGCCTTTTGTGTGGTATATAAACCTATAGCACTATCTTCAGGAGCATAATTAACCCCAATAATTGTGATATTTTTAGTTTTCAAGTTATCTCTTTTTTAAAAACCGCGCAGGTGAACCAACATAAACAGAATATGCTTCTAAATCATGTATTACAGAACTCCTGGCAGCCACTACAACTCCGTTTGAAATTGAAATTCCTGGTGATACAAAAACATCTGTAGCTAGCCAGCATTCATTACCAATAGTTGTTTTTTTAGCATAAATCGGAAAATCAACTGCATTATAATCATGAGAACCTGTGCAGATATAACTCTTCTGAGAAATTACAGTATCACTTCCAATGATAATTTCACCTAACGAATACAATACGACATCATCACCAATCCAACTATTATCACCAATAGATACCTTCCAAGGATATGTAATTGTAACAGATGGTCTAATAATAACATTTTTACCAATTTTCGCTCCAAACATTCTTAATATAAAAACACGCCAAGCGTAAAAAATTTGAGGAGACAGTTTAAATAAAGTTGACTGTGTAAACCACCACAACTGAACCACTACAGCACTTTTACCCCTAAAGTCTTTAGGGGTTCTATACAGCTCCAGATTTTGTATCCTATTTGAATTTTTCATCTAATTTCTAAAAATTCTCTCTATATTTTTAATGAAATTTTCGACTGTATATTCTCTCTTTGCAATACTGTAGTTTTGGAGTCTCATGGCATCACTATTAGATTTATCGAAAGTAGCAAATTTAATTTTAGCCACAATACTTTTTATATTTTGTTTCTCTACAAAATACCCGTTTACTCCGTCTTCAAAAATATCCGGAATACCCGCATGTTTAGTAGTTAAGATAAGGTTTCCGGTTGCCATAGCCTCCAAAATTGAAATAGGCTGACCTTCCATGGCGTAATAAGTAGGTAAAATAAAAATAGTGCCCCAAAGTAAAAGCTCCTTTTTTTCTTGACCAGAAACCACACCACAATATTCTAAATTCTTTAAAGAATCAAAATACTTATGAATACTATCTTTGTGTCGCTCATCAATATTTCCAGCAATTTTTGCTTGAAAATTGAAACCTTCTTTCTCTAATAGTTTTAGAGCCTCCAATACCTCGAAAACACCCTTTTCTTCCATTAAATTACTCAAAAATATTATTTTAGGTTTGCCTAATTCAAGTTTTTTTTGAATTAGCTCCTCTTCACTAAACAAATAGTCTTGCACAAAATTATAAACGATAAAAATCTTCTCATTAACTATAAAAGGAGACAAATTTCCTACAAGCATTTCTGAAAGTACGATGCCCTTATCTATTTGACGTAAGAATACTTTAAATAAACGCTTTTTAAAACCTTTCAATGTTAAGTACTCCTTACGCAAATGATTCCCGTGTATATGTGCAATAAGTTCTTTACCTAAAAGCTTTGTTATAAAAATAAAAAAAGCATACTTCAAAACACCATAAAATGTTTGACCCGGAGTGATATAAACGGTTTCAACATTAAATATTTTATAGGAATAAAAATTTAATTTTAAATAAAAAAAAAGCTTTGCAATAGAAAAAGAACCCAAGTTTTCATCAAACTTGTGAAATGAAGTATTAATACAACTCGTTTCAAAACCATTTTCTGCTATTAAATGGTCTATAACTATTTGATTAGCCAATGATACACCAGTAGTTGGTTCAGGAATGGGTCCTATAACTAAAATCTTTTTCATTTTTTTAGAGTACAATTTTCTTTCAGATTTTTAAAAGACAACATATTTATAAATAAAGCAAAAAGTAATACCCCATCTTGTCTTTCTAAAATACTTTCAATAAACATTATGCAAAAAAACAAAACTATAACTGCACCAAAAACTATATCTCTATTTTTTATGGCAATAAAAAAATTATATAGAATCATAGTCAATAAACTAATAACACCTAAAATTCCTGCAGCAAGCCAAACACCCATATATTGGTTATGTGAATTGAAATAACGGTTTCCAAACACCTCTGGAAGTGTTGCATAACAATCATTAAGTCTTAATTTCACATCTCCAATTCCAAATCCAAAATATGGATGTTCCAAAATTGCAGCATAGCCACATTGCATGATATTTAAACGCAAGCTTATGGATTTATTTACTTTAAAACTGTCAATACCTTCAAAGACATCAGTAAATCTATAGGAAATATCTGGAATAAAACTGAGTATTAATAAAACCACTAAAGTCATCAATATAATCGCGCTGGTTTTATGAACGGTCTTCTTTTTACTTATTTTTAATTGGTAAAAAAGAAAAAATACCAACATAATAATTAGTGCACTCTTTCTTGCTAATAATATTAAATTTAAAACCAAAAGTATATTTAAAACGATAATTAAACGTCGGTTTAAAACGTTCTTTTTAAGTAACTGTGTCGATATTATTAGTGCTATAGAAATATACATTGATGCATATATTGGATGTAAACAATAGCGTCCAAGTTGGGTATTAATTCGCTCTACATAATGCAATAAAAAATGAACAGTTACATTTCCTTTGAAATAGAAATAAACAAAAAATGAGATGAATAAGAGAGCAGTAGCTATATAGAAAGAGGCATAACTTCTCAAGATTAAAGTGTCTGAAAATAGCTTTAATTTATAAATATAATTAAAAACTAAAGGAAGTAAAACTAAGGGTAAAATTCTAAAAGTTGTGGAGATACCAATTTTGAGGTTCTCAGAATAAAACAGACTAAAACAGAGGACAATAAATAAACAACTATTGACGTAAACTAATTTATTTTGTTTTTTTAATTTAGGAATCTGATTGTTTCGAAAAGCATAGATAAGAGTTGTTAGCAATAAAATGACAATAAGAGATGGTCTAAAATTACTCGGGTAAATTGGGAACAAAAAAACATTAAGAAATGAAAACTCCAATAGGTTTTTAAGGTTGAAAATTTTCGGAGTCATCACAAACTTTTTTTGAATAATTGTTCTATGAATTTAGGAATAAAATATACAGCTATCAAAGGACCAATAAAATATGTGAAACCATTTGTGAGATCTCCACGTAAAAAAAATATCAAATGGACTGCAAAATAAAAAGCAATTATTTCTTTTGAATAACTATCAGATTTCATCCATTTTATAAATATGTTTATAAAATAAGATAATAATATCGCAAATAAAATAACACCTAAAATCCCGAAATTAATGTACCCTTCAGAAACCATAGAATTAGATAAGTTGTTGTAAGTAAACCCAAAATCATCAATTAAATGATTCCCCACTAGCTCACCCGTTGAAGTTGGTTTTGAGGGCCAAATCGCTCTAGGAATAAAAAACAATAGTGTTCCTAAAAATTGGTAGCCAAGCGATAAACCATGAACAGAAACATAATTCAATGTTGCCATTATATTGGCAAAAGCGTCGTAGTGTAGAGAACTAAATGCTGCAGAAACACCACCAAATCGAAAGAAAGAGTCAATTAACAAACTTGGTTCATTCATAACTTCTGCAAGACCAGCATCTATATGAGTGAACGTAGACATAATTGGGAAAACTATAACTAGCGATAAAAACATAAATAAAAAAAACTTTGCATTATCATTAATTAATTTTGGGAACAACATATAAATGAGGGTTATGTATATTGGCCCAAGTGCATTTCTTTTTTCAGTCAATGGATTCTTAAAAAACAATAACATAAGTATAATAAAAATAAGAATACAGAAGCAAATTATAATATTATCAGTTATTCTATTACTCTTCCTTAGATAAGATATTATATAAACAACAGCACCCAAAGGAATCAGAAATAAAACCTTAGTCTTAATCAAAAGACTAGACACAGATTCTATTTCTTTTGTATAAATAGAGTGCGTAATATCTTCAATAATATCGTTGAAATTAAGGGTAACAAGAACGATACAAATAATAAATAAGGTTATTATAACTAAAGGTGCCTGATAAACAGTCTGTTTTATTGTTGTCTTTTGAACCTTATAATTAGTTCTCTTCTTAAACAATAAATAACTTATAAAAAAGGTCGCACAAAACAGGAATATAAGACCATTTGTAAAAAGAACATCCCATGTTCTATAGGGGTATTTATTTGGAAAAAGAGGCTCAACAAATTCAAAAGAAGATATTTGAATTATTGGAGCAACTATGCAAAAAAGATAAAAGAAAACAATAAAAGAGGTTAAAAATGGAGAAAATGTTTGTTCTAAATTCAGATGAAAATATGTAATACTTGTAATAAGCAAAAAATTAATGAAAAATGAAATCCAAACGATCACCTCTGCTTTAAAAGAAAGAAACAAAACTGTACTTATACATAGGTATAAGAAAACTAAAAATGTCTTAAGTTTCATAGTGTATTAAACTAAAATTTTCTTGTTATCAGGTAATATGGTGTAACTAAACAACTCAATGTTCCTCAATCTGGGCTAAGATAAGCTAAATTGGAAAAATTATCAGAAAAAAATATTGCTGTTATGTAATCTTAAGATATCAAACAAAATTATGAAATAACAAGTAGTGACGCCTAAAAGAGAATGGGGTACTTTTTTATTATTTAAAAAAGGAAGTCTATTAAAATAAATCTGCGTTTATAAAAAATATAATCTATTATGCTAGATATTTACTCAAAATAAAAACACCTATTTTATCTTTTTTATAAATATAAATAACACCTATAACATTCCAAAAGATCATGCTAATACCAGTTGATGCAGCGGCACCTATCATACCAAATATTGGTATAAATATTACATTTAGAATTATATTAATTGTTAATGCGATTACTAAAATAAACAAATAAATATTTTGCTTCCCAGTCATATTTAAGTAGACCCCAACAGAACCACAAAAAGCATTGAACATTTGAGCTACAACCATTATCAACAATGCAGAATTTGCTGCTGTATAATTTTCTCCAAACAAACCGAGGATGCTTTCTGAAAATAAAAATATAAATAAAATTACAGGCGTCGTTAAATAAAAATTAAGCATTGTGGATCTTATAATTAAAGCCTTTAACTCTTCATTTTTTTTTGAAAAATACAACTTGGAAATATCTGGAGCTATTACTGCATTAATAGTTGTTAATATAATACCTATTCCTGTAGTTATTTTAACCGCTGCACCATAAAAACCTATTGTTTCAAAAGACCAAAATTGTTCTAAAATAAAGACATCAAAACTCTGCATCATAAGAAGTGTAATCAAACTAAAAGACATTGGCAGAGAAATTCTAACAATTTCTCCATAACCTATTTTAAATAATGCTTTATTACCTTTTAATTTTAGTAGTTGGTAGAATATAAGTATTGTGGTTAATGCACTAATCAAATAAAAAGTAAAAACATAACCTTGAATTAAAAAGGAATAATCTTTTAAATAATACAGTATAAGAGTTAACACTAAAAGGCTTCCAAATCTAAAAATATTAGAAGAAATTTCAGAAATATACAATAATCCCAACCCTCTTAATACTTGAAAGTTTAAAATAGATATGGTATACGGTAAAAGAACAAAAATCACATTATTAAATAATCTTTTAACTTCTCTATCCTGAAAGTAAGCTATCTTAATTAATTTGGTTAGAATAAAATAGACCAATAGAATGACAAGAAAATTAGAAACTAATAGAACTAACATACGTTTGTAAAGTGATACCACTTGATCAAAACTATTCTGTGCTTGAAGTTTTCCTGAAAACTGTAAAAACGAGTTATTCATTCCAAGTAAACAAATTGCTCCACATAGAATAAGTGTAAAACTCATAAAATTAAATTTCCCAAATTCAGATTCACTCGCGTTGTTAGTAATTACAAGAATGGCTGCGAATTGTAAAATGACACCAACAACTTTAATAATAAGCACATTAATGCTCCTTGTGAAAAATACAGATTTGAATGTTTTTAGAATATTCACCTATTACAAATTATGTTTTATTACCTCCAAATTGATAAATCTTTATTTAAAATATTTTGAAGCTTATCAATATCCCTATCGAAAACTCCTTTCAAATTTTTAGCTTCATCACCCTTGATTTCAATTGGATTCAAATTATTCTTTTGGATTAAATACTTAATTCGTGCACGAAAACTACTTGGAAATACTGTTTTTATTACAGTTTTCAAAAAACTATCCTTTAAAAGTAATGTGTTTATATATTGTGATTTAGGTTTACCAGAAATATTTCTATGGACTTCAGAAAAATGACTAGACCCCCTTGATGTCTCCAAAAACTTTAAGACATCTTTAGTGCTTTCTTCTTGATTTTTCACAAAATCTTCAAATATGACGACTTTAACATTAGTGAAATTACTCATAAATGCCTGTGTCGCATCTGCATAAAAGCCCGCATTTTTATAAGCCCAAATAAATTCATAATCCTGTGCTAATCTGTGATCTTCCTGCTGTAAACCTTCTGTGAAAGATAAACACTCTCTGCCATCTCTCACCAAATGAGAATACGCAGAAAAAGCCCTTTTATATGGGTTTCTAAGCATAATAATAATCTTTGGATCACCTAAGACTTTCTTAATTACAGGAATCACTTTCTCATGATAATACAATAAATCTACACTACACTCTCCCTTAATTTGATGCGTTTTAGATTTTTTAAATAACCCTTTATAAGCTTCCAAATCTCCAATAATCTTTTCTTTAGTAAAGTTGTCTCCTTTACCTTTATAAGCATTCTTTAAAAAATTATATGTTAAATATTTTGGTTCTTTGGGGTTACAAATAAAGATGTCTTTATGCGCATTCAAATAATCTCCTAAAGAGGTTGTACCGCATTTTGCAGCCCCTACAATTAGAAAGTCAGGCAAATTTTTATTCATATTCTAATTCAAGTATTAGTATCTTTAAAAGTTAACTTACAAAAATAGCTTCATTTTTATCAACCTATAGGCGCCAATAGTTAAAATAATTATTACATACTTATTTAATGGTTAATATAGGAATAGTCGTGTAAACTGGTGTCAAATTGTTGGCTTTTAATTCCCAACCGTTAATAGGTTTATTAATATCTGTTGGGCCAAAAACAATTTTTACTTGATTTATATTAGCCTTTACTTTGAGTTTACAATGATACCAATTCTTATCTACTAAAATTATAGATGCCGTTTCGTTTTCAAAATACCCTTTAACCTTAGTGCCTTTTAATTCTCCTTTTTTCAAATCAAATAAAGCATCTACTCTATTGGGGTAAACTCCTGTAACCCTAAGTCCAAAAGCACTGTCGTTTTCACCTTTTTTAACAAAAACAGAGATCTCGATACTATCTGATGTTTTTATATTTTTAGGTTTGACTCTTGCATAGGCAGGTTTGACTCTGGATGTCCTTGTTAGCTTAAAAATTTTAAGTTTTTGAAAATCAATATCCAGTCCTTCTACTTTTAAACCAAATTCATCAAATCCATTATTCTTGTCTTTCAAATTTAAAACATCACTTTTTTTCTCTGTTGGAAATTGCCTAATTTCGGATTTTTCTTTTTCATCTCCATTTTTACTAGCTTCCTTCTCAGTTCTTATAAGAGCCTCTATTCTTTCTTTTTCTTTTATAATACGACGTTCTAATGTAGTATAAATATTATCATAAGTATCAATATCATTTGCGTAATAATCAAGACTCGATACGAACTGTAAACTATCTATGCCGTACTTCTCGTATATAAAGTGTGTAGGAGAAATACCATTGTCCTCTAATTTCTTTTTACTAACCCCTTTAGCCGCATTAATAAGAGACACCTCATAGATGATTTCGGCCATTTTATCAGTAGAAATAAGGTCTTTAGGCTTTATTATGTTTTCTGAACACGATAAAAACAACAGTAGTAGTACTACTACTGTGAAATATATTTGATATTTCATTGTTAGATGTATAAAATATTAAAAATAGGCAGTCATCACTTATTTATTTGTTCAAGCAATTTAAAAAAATAGACTCTTAGTTTCGTTATAATTATGATATAACAAAACCTAGTATACCTGTTCGGATTCTACTATATATCGCAACCGCTTTTCAACCTCATAAAATGCGATCATTAGAATCCCATATACCAACTGGCCTAATATTTTAGTGAAACTGCCAGTTCCTTACTCAATACTAGGTTGATACAAAACTTAACAAAGTTAATATCTTTGATGATAATATTTATATTGTATCATTCTTTTTTACATGGTATAAGACATGCCTAAAACAAGAATAATCTTGTAATTTAAATAAAAGAGATCTGAAATTCACCGGATACTTTTATTCAATACTCCTTAGAAAAAAGACCCTTGTTTTTCACCTTCATACTCAACATCAACACGGCCGCATAGACTTACATGATATTATTCGTTCATTGCGGATAGATTTCATTATTATTTCTTAATTTGGATTGTTAGAAACCTCTTCAATTATTAAACTAGTAGGTATAACAAGTGTTTCGCAACTACCCTCTACTATACCTTCCCAACTTTTACTACGTCTATCTTTAGAAGTTGGACCAAGGATTATTTTAATCGTATTTGCTTTAATATTCCCTGACAGCTCGCAGTTAAACCAGCCTTCTCCAACAGGAGTTACTTTCGCTTTCACCTCTTCAAAATCTCCACTTACACTAGCTTCTTTAACCATTCCCTTTTCTAAATCGAATACGGCATCTAAACGATTAGGATATTCACCTTGTACCCTTAATCCAAAATAACTACTGTTACCTGATCTTTTTACAAGTATATTCGTTTTGTAGCGTTTTCCTCTATTCACTTTAGTATTAAGTATAACAGAATATGATGGCGTGATTGTATTATTTCTTGCCATCTTATAAATAATATCATTTTGAAAAGTCTCAGAGGTTTTAGATAATGTTACTTTATTATTTATCCAATAAGAAACGTCTGGCATAGTAACTTTTTCGGCTATTGGCTCAGTATCAATAATTATATCATCAAGCTTAAACTTGTTTTTGAGCCTGATAAGCTCTGCTTTTAATATGTTTTGATTAAGCTCTAAATTAGCTTGAGAAAAACCTTTACTCACAAATTCTTTTTTAAGTGGCTTATCAAATACAGCCATTTCCTCTTTGTAATCTGAGATTAATAATTGTAAATACTCTGGACGACTAACTTTATCTAATGCATAGGCTAATTCTTTTAAATATACGGTGTCTTTTTCTTTATCAAGAAATAAGAAATGTTCATATTTTTTCAATTTCAGCCCTGAATTACCGTCAAATGCAATTGGTTCTAATTTCGAAGTAATTGGATTGTAATAAAATCTTAAATTTATAATATAAGTTCCGTGTACCGCGCCAAAAAGATTTAAAATAGCATTTTGAATAGCCAACTTTTTGACGTCAAAAGCGGTATGAATTGGTCGTTTATTTTGATAGACCTCATTCAACAATGTTCTACTCAACTTAAAGTAACTATACATCGTACTATCAGCTACAACTTTTTCTTCAGAAAACGGTAAAATTTGATATTTCGTCTTAGCTACTAAACCGTAATTCATAAACTCGCCCCATTTATAACCCAATGAAGCGCCTACTTCTATACTCTTTCTTACTTCATTCCAAAAATTGTCTTCGGCAAACTTTAAAATAACACTTTCTTTAGCACGATTGCTTTCAATGGTTCTTTTATCAAAGGTTTCTTCTAAGGCATATATACCGACATTCTTATTAATATTATTTGTTCCATTTCTATTCTTTGTATGAATTGAGCCTTCCACATAATGATACCTCAGTCCCATTACTCCTTCTCTCTTTATAGCTTTTAAGTACAACCACTCTGCGGTATAGAAAAAACCTCTTGTTTGTGGATGATGAATTGAAAATTTACGCATTCCCAAAATAGTTTCATCACCTTTAAGCTTCACTCTAAAAGACCATTTATCACCTTTAAGGTGATCTGTCCAGTCTCCTTTAAGCCTCGCTTCGGCCTTGAAATCTCGACCTTGAAAGGACACTGTAGCAGGCACATAGTCCTCTGTGCTGGTCTCTAAAACACCTTTGCTTAACGCTTTTAATCTTTTGTTAGCAATTTTTTTAAACGCCTTTTCACTAAACGTAAGTTGAAGCCCTTCTAAATCTGTATTTCTTTTAAAATCTACTATATCTTCAGGGTATTTAGACGGCTTCCCCTTAGAGGGATTAAAAACAAATAATACAGCTACCAAGCAAAATACACCCAATAGAAAAAATCTTGTATAGCTATTTGAAGATTTAACCTTCATAGATTAATAGTTTTCTATAAAACTAAATTGAATATTACCAAGAGATTTTAGATCATTCTTTGCTTTAATAATACTATCAAAATCATTGAACTCTACATTCAGGGAAAGTTCAGTTGAATTATTAGCGTCATCTAATCGTCTTAAATCTATTTTAGAACAGTGGTTTCGAAGTAAATCAATAATTCTATTCTCGTCTAAACCTTCTTCTGATGTATTAGAAATTGTTACTATCAAATTTTGTTGAACAGCCCGCTTTACGGCATTAAAATTTTGAAGAACGATATAAAGTATTATAATTATTGCACCTGTTAAAGTGATAACTCTTTGGTTTGCTCCCAGACCTAAGCCTAAAGCAATAGCCACAAAAAAGTACACCAATTCCTCTGGCTCCTTTATGGCTGTTCTAAACCTCACAATAGATAATGCTCCAACAAGCCCTAAAGATAATGCTAAAGATGATTTAACAATAGAAATAACAAGCATTACCGTTACAGAAATTAATACAAACGTCTGCATTAACTTTTTTCTATTTGACAGGGAATTTCCATATTTCGAATAGACCAAACCAATAATATATGATAGTAAGATCGTCATAAATATATTTATCAAAAAGTCGACTATTGAGGATTCTCCAGAGCTAAATTGGTTGGCTAAATCAGTTAAAAAAGATTGTTCTTGCATTATTTTACAGTATTTATTGTGGGAATTGTTTGATTGTATTTACACCGTTAACGTACTTTGAGTTTTTATGTAATCTAAAAGGAAACTGAGTAGAAACTTCATATGATTTATCATCGTCTAACAAACCATATTTTAACTCTACTATTTTATTGTCATCTCTAGCAGGCGCAAAATTAAAATTATTATAACGTTTATCTATTTTGTAATAACATAAATTGTAATCTAATGTCACTCTAAATTTATTATTAGCAGACATATAATAATGTCTTAAATATGAATTCAATAGTGTTGGTATAACCATTTTAACCGACTCCAATATGGCTAATGGCAATTTAGAACTTTTAAAGATATTTTGAATAACAGCGTTATCAAAAGTATTGTCTAGAACAAAAGGCGCTAATTTAAAAGACCATTTATCACCGACAATCCCCTTCTTTATTTTAATTTCTAATACCGGTTCTTTGATCGCCCCAAAAGTATCTCCATACCAGCGTATTCTTATTTTCTTTCTATCGGACACTCCAAGTACATTATCAAAATAATCGTTGTAAACGGGGGTGTCAAAATAAATATTATTAACTTTCCGCAATTGAAACACTTCTCTAAACAATGCCTTGTTGCGTTTGATATAATGTTCTACTGTTTTGAAGGAATATGTATCTGGCACTGTAAATTTCCTCTCATATCTATAATTATGAGTTTCATTAAGAGAATGAAACTCTTCACTATTTTGGAGTTCGTTAACCTGTTCTAGTAGTTTATTTCTAGTCATTTTTGTGACGTATTTCTTGTTTCATCACTGCTTATTCCAAATTCTACACCGTACATTCTATCTTTTACATTTTCAGTTGTTTCAATTTTTTTATTATCTACTAGCATTAAAGACGAGCTTTCTATTAGATATTTTGTTTCAATGCCTCTCATGACAACCCCATCGACCTTTATTTTTGATGGTCCAAATTCTGGTTTTTTCTGAAACGCAGTAAATCCTAGTGTGGTGTTTATTATTTTCAAGTTTTTAGCATAAACTTCAGATAAGTCTTTTCCTGCTACGCCTATTTCACTATTAAATATTTCAACAGTATCTACGGTCATTTTACTCTGTTCTCCAGCACTAAGCCCTTTATCTCCCGCATTTGATATCGCCACATTACGTATAACTAAATCAGATCCTGAAACGTCTATAGCATCATTCCCTAAGTTGTCAAACTTACAATTTCTTATAGTTCCTTTGACATAATCTCCATCAAAAGCATCAGACTGGGTGTTGCTAATAGAGACTTGATCCATTGTGAATGTTGCTCGAACAATATTTAATGCGTCTTCACAAGTATTATTTTTAACTGAAACATCAAATAAATCTACTGGAGACTCATAAAACGTTACAGCGCCTGATATGCCCCAGCTACCGTGGGTCGGGTTTGTTAAATGATCAAAAATGGCATGTTTTACAACTGATTTTCTTTGATCACTCATAACTAATAAGCCTTGACCCTTTTTATCTATCGAATGCACTATAATAGGGTTATCTTTAGTTCCAATAAAACGTAATGGAGAATGAGATATGATTTTACCACCAACTACAATATTCAAGACAGCTCCTGCGTTAAGTACGAACGTATAATTCTTATCAATGACTAATGGAGACGAAATAACGACAGAATCCTTTAAAAAAGTAACTTCCTTTTTTTCCTCGTCAACCACAATAGATTTGTGATTATTGACATAATTCTCAGACCTAAATAAATCATCATCTATTTTATCATCCTTTTGATAGGGTATAATTGAAGCGGCATGAGTTTCATCTAAACCATTAAAACGGTACCTTATATTTAACTGGTAAATATGCTTTGGCAAAACAAATCCGATACGCTTTTTTTTCTTACTAACGAACAAGTTTTCAAAACTACGGGGTAAATCTATTGTTAATGTATCCCTTTGATTCCGTTTAACTTGAATAGCTGGGAGAATACTAGTAATAGTATTCTTATTTTTATGGTTTAATTCTAGAATATCAATGGTATAATTAGAGGTATTAAAGACTGATAATGTGATTGCACTACTCGTCATAGAAATTAATTCACATTTCAGTGCAGAGGACGGATTTAAGCTCTTTTTGAGCACCCTTTGATTAGCCCTCAACATATCAAAGTCAAAAATATGATTAGGATCATAATCATTTATTAAGGCGAGATCAGTTACAAAAGAATTATTACTTTTAATTAAGTCGCTGTATAAATTAATCTGTGACACTTCGTTTAAGGCTATATTAAACGCTTGAAGGTAATCATCGTCTTCAATAGGTTGCGCTCTCATATAGGACATTGTGTTTTCCTTTGTACAATTCGAAAAGGCGTGAAAAGGCTCTAATAAGGCTGTTTCTGAATTATAAATAAAATATAACTCTTTGCCACAATCTTCGTTAAAAAAAGGCTTTAAGGCATTAAAATAAGCCAATTTTTTCACATCAAATACGCTTCCAAAATCATTTTCGTTTATATAATTATCAAGACGTATTTTAGCAGATTCATTAGCGTCTCCTATAAACTCTATATTCTCTAAAAATGAGCTACTTTTAGAATTCAATTGGCGCCAAAACCTCTTAGAATTTATTACTTTAACAAGCATTATTTTATGAGAAGAAACAAAATCATCGACTGGTTGATAAAATCGATATACTTTATTTTCTTTTACACCGAGACTGCTTGGTAAATACTTAATATTATAATTGTCTAATTGGTTCGTAAATAAAGACGAAAATAGCATTGGTTTCTTTTGTTCACTACTGTCTTTATAATCATTTACAACTGGACGATTTCTCAAGTTTTTAAACGGTGATTTAATGACCGCTTCCCATGGTTCGTCAGACTTTATTTTAACCTTCTTAATAACACGGAGAGTATCAATATCTATTAAAGGAAGTGCTACTTTAAAAACACCATACGCTTTACCTTGACTTTTAAATACAGTAGCATCTCGGACAATACTGTATGTTATAAAAGACTTCCCTTGAGGTAAAAGCTGTCTGTTTTTAGGATACAGATTTAAAGTAAAATCAGTTTTAAGATCAATATCATTAGGGAACCGCTTAAAAATCAATAATTTACGAATTTCATAATTGTTCGACGTGGACACAAAATAGGTAGAATCATTTTTTAATGCGGCATTGAGAGCTACCTCATATTCAATTGGTAATTGTTCTAAATATGGATTAAACTCTTGACTTAATGCGTCGGGTTTAGTGTCTTGCAAAGACAGTATAACAGCAATACAAAGCAACAACAATGGTACTCCAACAATAACTTTAAAACTTTGTTTTTCCATGCATTGATATTGTCTTAATTCGATTTAAAATTATCTGTTAATTTCCCTAAACTATTAGTATCATCACCATTTAAATGAATTAATCTAAAACTCACTTTACCGTCTGCTTCGATATCAACAATAACAAAATTATCTCTAACTCCACCTCCCATTCCCGTACTGATATAAGTAAGGTTACCATCGTTATAATAATCATACTCTATAACACGTTTTGCTTTACGTTTTTCTTTAGAAAACGCTCCAACATCTCCTGCAAATAAATAGACAGGCTTATTTACTTGTTTCAGCATCGGCTCGATAGTGCTCCAATAATTTGAATTTGGAGATTTCCCATATGTTGAATTTGGAAATGGTTTTGGATATATACTTTTGTGCCACCATATCATTTGATGTGTTAATATAAAAATATTGTTCACCTCCATGCTATATTTTTCAATTTCAGACCGAACAAATAACAACTGTTCTCCTGAAATGCTCCAGTCATCTCGATTAGCATCCAAAAGGACATATAAATTATTTTTATGAACAAACGTCTTATACGATTTTCCAAATCGACTTTCAAAAAGCTCCAAAGTACCATCGTGATTTCCTCTTACAGGGTATATATCAGGCTCCAAAGTATTAATGTCTCTTAGAGCAGTATCCCAGTATTTTGGGTTTTTGGAGGTCCAAACAATATCTCCCAATAAAAACCCTAAATCTATGTTTTTATCGTTATTAATAAACTCAAATTTATCTTTAAACGGTTTATATAGCCCTTCTGGATGTGATTTATCCATTGGATTACCATAAGTATGACCAGCTACAAAAAACGAATGAACTTGATTGTTTTTGGCCTTACATGCTGTCAAACTAAAAACTACTACAATAATTAAAATTCTAACCATTTCTATTTCTTGTGTTTTGTATCTCTTCCAGTGCCTCTAATTCTGTACCCCAACTTTCGATTTTAACTTCATCAGATTTATTGTAATTTAAAAACCATAATTCAATCATTAATTTAATTTCTGGATAATTTTGAGATAACTGTTTATAATTTTTAGCTGAAATGATTTGAGTTTTACTATTACTTGGAATAGCGATTATTTTATCATCAATCTCTCCATCATCTATTAGTCTTAAAATAGCAATTGGAATGGTTTCTATAATTACACCCGTTTGTACGCTTTCAGAGAGCACTAAAACATCCAATGCATCTCCATCACCTCCTTTTTTGGGGTCCGAAAACGTTGATGGAATAAATCCATAATTCCCTAAATATGGTAAAAACGCAACAACTCTATCTTGACCTTCCTTTTTATCAATTTCAAAAGACTTTGTGGTGTTATTGTATTCAAACTTTTTATTTGTACCAGCAGGAATTTCAATTATAGCATTCAAATGATTCCGATCAGAAAATGTTGTCACCTGATAGTAATCGATGGATTTTTTACAACTGAATACAAGCAAAATAAAACTAAAAATTATGACTTTTCTAATGTACATAAATTAAACTATTTATTCGTGTACCAATGGTACATATACCTTATACCATCCTCTAAATTCATCTTATAATTCCATCCTAATGTATTCAATTTGGAAACATCCGTTAGTTTTCGAGGAGCGCCATCTGGCTTACTCACGTTATACACTAACTCTCCTTTAAAACCGACTATAAATTTAATTTGTTCAGCTAATTCTTTTATAGAAATATCTTCTCCAGTACCAATATTGATATGTGTGTTGCGGATCTCTTGTTTACCTGCTGCAAATGTATCTTTAAAGTCTCTCTGCTCCATAATAAACACGCAAGCATCAGCCATATCTTTAGCCCATAAAAATTCTCGCCTAGGCGCTCCCGTACCCCAAATTTCAACACTACTTTCTGAGACTCCAAACGAATTCAAATACGATTTGGCTTCATTTAAATTATGTACCCCTAAATCTTTAAGAATAGCTTCCTCTTGACCTTCAGAAAGCAATTTAGCTAAATGTATTTTCCTAATAAGTGCTGGTAATACATGAGACTTTTCTAAGTCAAAATTATCATTAGGGCCATAAAGATTGGTTGGCATTACTGAAATAAAATTAGTACCATACTGCAAATTATAACTTTCACACATTTTGATTCCAGCAATTTTAGCAATAGCATAAGGTTCGTTGGTATATTCTAAGGGACCAGTAAGAAGTTCATCCTCTGTCATAGGTTGAGCCGCAAATTTTGGGTAAATACATGTACTTCCTAAAAACAGTAATTTCTTAACGTTATGTTTATAGCTTTGATGAATCACATTGTTTTGAATCATCATATTTTCATAAATAAAATCTGCTCTGTAAGTATTGTTAGCAATTACGCCTCCTACTTTAGCAGCTGCCAAAAACACGAATTCTGGTTTTTCAGAACTAAAAAACGCTTCCACTTCTAATTGATTTGTAAGATCAAGTTCGTTGTGTGTTCTAGTAATAATATTAGAATACCCTTTTTGTAAAAGATTTTCTAACAAAGCACTACCAACGAGACCTCTATGACCTGCTATGTAAATTTTAGAGTGTTTATTCATAGTTAACAATGGATTAAGTCAAGCCCAAAATGTTGTAATTAATTTTTTAAGTAAGGCCTAGACATAACTAAATGCTTATAACTTACTTCTCCTTTAATTAATTTAACTTCTAATTGTATTGGTTTTTGTAGTGAATCTTGAGTCCTAAAAATCAAATACTTGTTTTTTTCAGGATAAACGGTAAGAGTGTCCCTAGCAATTTGATTTATTCGAAAATTTATTTGAAAATTTTCGGGAGTTTGACTTTTAGAAATAGTTTCAATTCTAAATACATTAAAATCATTACCATCAAGACTAATTCTATTTGAATCTGAAATAAATAAATCTTCATTATTACCTTGACCATCAAAGCCGGTAAGACTTCCTTCTAACTTAAATTTAAACTTTTTATTTTCTCTATCAATATCAAAAAGTGAAATTGTCCAATCTTCTTCTCTTGGAAATGTTTTACCAAAAGACACACGACTAATACCTGGCATCCAATTCTTATAGCCCTTTGATGGTCTTTCTATATGATAAGAACTCTTAAATTCTGAAGGTTTTCTAGCATCAATAAGTACTTCAATAACGGCCTTATTAGTGTTTTTATTGTCTACAAATAACTCTAAAACGGTACCTGGGTGTTGTTTCGTCTTAAAATGAGCGTTTTCTTTTTTAAGGGGTGTTATTTTTCTTAGGCTATCTGCGTATACGTTAAACGTCGAAGGCACTTTTGATTTCGGGAATTTAGACAATACAATATTTCTCAAAAGTTCATTTCCCTTATCATTTGGATGGACATTAGGATCAATAGAATTGCCCATCAATTCATTAGGACCTATTTGATTAATCTCTAAATATGTTTTCCATTGCTCTCTTACATTTACAAAGCCACAATCATACTTTTTAGCAATTACTTCAATGGCCTTCGAATCAAAATCATGAGATTTATTTATAGACTCTAATTTAGATGCCGGTGTATTCCATACGCAGTGATGGTCTAACAAAAGAATATCAGAAGACATTCTTTCTCTAATATTCTTCACTAATAAGTCATATAAGCCATCTTTTATACCACCATAAGCGTGGAATATTATAAGATCAGGGTTCTCTTGATAGACATCGTGAGCTATCGTCCTACTCAAATCTGGAACGGTAAAACCGCCTATGGGTTTGTGTTTAAAACTAATATTAGCAAATGGAAATCGTTGTTTTAAAGAATCCACTAAAATATTTGTCTTCATTCCACCAATAATAGATTGTCCATAAAACAATATTTCGATAGAATTGGGGTGTTCTTCGGAACTACTATTTAGAAGATTTAGTGTTCTGTCAATACCTTTATATCTTTTCTTAGGTATTTGTTCAGTTGTTGAACAAAGAAGTAGTACGAAAGCAAAAATCGCTGTAAAAAAGCAAGTTAATTCCCTTGTAACCATTACTCAAAATAGTTTTTAATTCTATAACCGCCGTCTTTTAAATACTGTTGCTTTTGCATCAATTTTATATCACTAGACATCATATCCTCTACTAAGGCAGGAAGGTCATATTCTGGAATCCAACCTAATTTTTCTTTAGCTTTTGTAGCATCACCAATAAGCAAATCAACTTCTGTTGGTCTAAAGTATTTTTCGTCTACAGCAATCACTTCTTGACCAATTGCAATTTGATAATCCGGATTATTGCAAGATGTCACATAGCCCTTTTCATTTGAACCTTCACCTTTAAACTCAAGCTCTACCCCTACATGACCAAAACACATCACTACAAAATCACGTACTTTTGTGGTTTTACCTGTAGCAATTACCCAATCTTCTGGCGTGTCTGCCTGAAGTATCATCCACATCATTCTTATGTAATCCTTGGCATGACCCCAATCTCTCTGCGCCTCCAAATTTCCTAAATACATTTTATCTTGAAGTCCTAACGCTATTTTAGAGGTTGCTCTAGTAATTTTTCGAGTTACAAAAGTTTCTCCTCTAATTGGTGACTCATGATTAAATAAAATCCCATTACAAGCATAGATACCATAAGCCTCACGATAATTAACAGTAATCCAGTAAGCGTACATTTTTGCAACTGCATAGGGACTTCTTGGGTAAAAAGGAGTGGTTTCTGTTTGAGGCACTTCTTGAACTTTACCATAAAGTTCAGATGTTGATGCTTGATATATTCTAGTTGTCTTTTCTAATCCTAATATCCTTATAGCTTCTAATAAGCGAAGTGTTCCAAGTCCGTCGGCATTAGCGGTATATTCTGGCATTTCAAAAGACACGTGAACGTGACTCATTGCAGCGAGATTATAAATCTCGTCTGGTTTTACGTCTTTAATAATCTTAATTAAATTCGTGCTATCTGTTAAATCCCCGTAATGCAAAATAAAATTCTGATTATCTTCATGAGGATCTTGATATAAGTGATCTATTCTGCTTGTATTAAAAAGAGACGATCTTCTTTTTACACCATGCACAATATATCCTTTCCTTAAAAGAAACTCACTTAGATAAGCGCCATCTTGTCCTGTGACTCCTGTTATTAAGGCTATTTTTTTTTGCATTCTACCAGTTTAAAACATTAATATAGTCCTTAATTATATTACGATTAAGGATTGTACAAATGTATGGTTTTTGTATTTATTTCTCATTACGATAATCCTTACTTAAGCTTTTGACAAAATGTGTAGAACAGTATCAACACTTTCTGACCAATTCTTCATAGGTCTATTTAAAAGCAATTGCACCTTACTATTACTTAATACGCTATATGATGGCCGCTTTGCCTTAGATGTATAGCTTTCTATAGGTGTGACATTTGACGATTTATTTAAGAATCTTGCAATATGCATCGCCAAATCATACCATGTTGTTTCTCCGTTAAGCGCATAGTGATAAATACCAAAATCTTTAATCTCGTGTTGTATCACATACAGCATGAAATTCGCCAAATCAATACAACTTGTTGGCACTCCTTTTTGGGAGGTAATTACCGTTAATTGTTCATTATTTATTAATTTATCATGTATCGTTTTTACAAAATTCCCGTTATACTTTGAAAACAACCAGGATGTTCTAATAATAAAATAACGCTCAAGGTGTTCTGTTATACTTTGTTCTCCTAATAATTTAGACTGACCATATGCATTAATTGGGTGTGTAGAATCGCTTTCTAAATATGGAGATGTTTTCATGCCATCAAATACGTAATCTGTAGACATATGAATCAAAACAATATTGTAATTATGGCAAGCCATAGCCAAATACTTTACTGCAACTGCATTGATACGATTGGACTGATCTCTTTCAGTTTCAGCTAAATCAACATTGGTATAGGCTGCACAATTAATACAGTAATCAAAATTTTCATTTTTTAACAAATTAGTCAGACTAACATGTTGACTAATATCTAATTCAAATTTGTCTACAAACACAAATTCAATAGCACTACTTACACCTTTGGAAACGTCCTTTATTGTTTTGCCCAATTGACCATTAGCCCCAGTAACTAAAACTTTAATTGCCATTTAGATATTTTGAAAGCGTTGGTAAATTTTTATCTTTTTCTGATAAGATAACGTTACTGTTAGAAATACCCCAGTCAATATTGAGCTCTTTATCATTGTAAATGATACCTCTTTCAAAAGATTTGTTGTAAAAATTATCACACTTGTAATTAATAATAGTATCATTTTTCAGCACAAAAAACCCATGAGCAAATCCTCGTGGAACAAATAATTGCTTTTTATTGTATTCACTTAATTCTACTGAGAAATGGTGACCAAAAGTTTTAGAATGCAGCCTCATATCTACACAAACGTCCAAAATAGCCCCCTTAACAACTCGCATCAATTTTGATTGTTCATATTCGCCTATTTGGAAATGTAAGCCTCTTAGCACCCCTTTTAAAGATTTAGACTCATTATCTTGAACGAAATTCACATTAATATTCGTTAAATCATAAAACTTATTCGCATTAAAACTTTCAAAAAAATAGCCTCTATTATCCTCGAATACGTCAGGATTTATAACATAACAGTCTTTAAGATTTGTTTCTTCTAGCACCATAACTATTATAAATTTTGTAAATATTCACCGTAACCACTTTTAAGTAGAGGCTGAGCTAGTTTAGAAAGTTGTGTGCGATCAATAAAGCCCATCTTATAAGCAGTCTCTTCAATACAACCAATTTTTAAACCTTGACGCGCTTCTATAACTTGAACGAACTGAGACGCCTGCATTAGCGAATTAAAGGTACCGGTATCTAACCATGCCGTTCCTTTATCTAAGATTTCAACATGTAAATGACCTCGTGATAAAAATGTTTTATTGATATCTGTAATTTCCAACTCGCCTCGTTCACTAGGCTTTATGTGTTTAGCAATATCAACAACCGTATTATCATAAAAATAAATACCTGGAACAGCGTAATTTGACTTTGGATGAATTGGTTTTTCTTCAATCGAAAGTGCTTTATTGTCTTTATCAAATTCGACCACTCCGTAGCGTTGAGGGTCTTGAACATGGTAGGCAAAAATGATTCCACCTTCAACATTTTTTAATTGACTTAACTTTTCTTTTAAGCCTGACCCATAAAAAATATTATCACCTAAAATAAGCGCGACTTTATCATCGCCTATAAAAGACTCCCCAATA
>Ga0115008_10000701_pt1 | contig 25948 bp, 20 predicted proteins | sample FraStrMetagenome_FD_87164 | JGI IMG/M metagenome (GOLD analysis project Ga0115008, IMG submission 87164) | Marine eukaryotic phytoplankton communities from Arctic Ocean - Fram Strait ARC3M Metagenome | ecosystem: Environmental > Aquatic > Marine > Oceanic | place: Fram Strait | collected...
TAGAAAAAATATCATCAAAGCCTGGGAAATACAATTAGATAATTTTCGATTAGAATCCATCTCAGTCAAAGATATCCAATGCCCAGATGAATTTTAGACGATGAGTATATTGAGACCCTGGGTTAAAAATTAAGATTGCTTTTTAACGATTTTAAACTTAATTTTCGCTCTAATTAATTTTTCAACACAAAATTCTATCCTTAAATGAGTGCAACGCAGGAGATGCCCTATTTTATAAAACCCTCCATTAACCTGACAACCAATAAAAAAAGAGCTGCATATGAACAAGCTTCATTAGGAATTGACGCTAATTTGATAAAAGAATCTAATTTGATTCTAAAAATGGTAACAATCAATTGCATTTTGAAAACCTATTTACCTTATTATTATTGGGTGGGTTTTTATATAGTTAATAATGGGCGACTGAGTGTTGGTCCATATCAAGGAACTTTAGGTTGTTTACATATTGATTTTTCAAAAGGAGTCTGTGGCCGTGCTGCAAGAGAAGAGAAAACACAGATAGTAAAAGATGTGCATTTACTTAATAAAGACAAAGCACATATTGCTTGCGACCCTAACTCCCAATCTGAAATTGTTGTGCCTGTATTTGATAAAGACAAAAATTTAATCGCCGTTTTTGATGTAGACAGTACTTTGAAAAATTCCTTTGATGCAATTGATCAATTTTTCTTAGAGACTATCATTAAAAAACATTTTACAAATTAGATTTCCTTTTCTTGGATCTTCCTCTATTTAGAGTAAACCTTACTTAAATTCAACTTTTTAAATTATAAAAAAAAAAATACATCTACCGTTCTCAATGAAAAAGGTACCGTTGCATAAACCTTTTGCAAAAAATATTTATTTTTTCAAGGTCCAATACTCCAAATAAGTATATTTGGAATAGTCTACAAAGAACTATTATACAAAACAATACTATTACAAAAACTGGAAACACTATGTACTTGAATTGGTCAAAATTTAATATGCCGTACAGAGAACGATATATCAAAAACAAAATACCTGCAATCTCTGGAATCTACATGTTGTATGTTCAAATGGAAAATGAGAAATGGGAATGCTTCTATATTGGCAATAGCGAAAATCTACATGACTCAATGGTCGCCCATTTAGAAGAAAAGAACAATCCACAAATTAAAGAAAATATTAATGATTATGTCTGTGGATTTGAATATGCAGCTATCGATGATGCCGACGAAAGAATTGCAGCATGTAAATATCTTTTTGACAAATTAAATCCTGAATGCATGGAAGACCCAGGAGGGGAAGGAGTTCGCGTGAATATTGCTAAGAGTTGGTAACTAATTTTTAGTTAAATGAAAAAAGGGATAAAAATTCCATAGAACCTTTACCCCTTTTTTTATTTATTAAATGTTAATTACTCTTCTTCACTTGGAGCATTTTCATCTTTAGCTTTCTCTACTCCATCTTCCTCATTTTTCAACTCATCATTTGCCGGAACTCCATCGGCTTTTTCCTTTTCAGCATCCGGAACCTTAAAGTTCTCAACAGCTTGATCAATTTTTTCACTGACCACATGAGCAACAGCTTTAACTGTATCTACAACATTTTCCAGAGTCTCTTCAATTTCAGTTGCAATCTTTTCAACTGAAGATTCCTCTGGAGCAGTGGCTTCATTGTCTTTTAATTTCTCTGCAGCTTCTTTCAATTTACCATTGTCACCTGCACGGGCAGCCTCATCTGCTTTGATCTTTGCTTTGATTTTTTGAGCAGCCTCTGCTTTGGCTTCTTTCACTTTTTCCTTTTCAGCCCGAACGATATCTTTCTCCTTTTGGATTTCTATACGTTTTTCCAACTCTGCTTTGGTTTGCAACATTTCGCTCAACTTTTCTTCTTTAGAACGAATTCGTTCTTTAACCATCATCATCTTCGCTTCACGCAATTGAGCTTCCAATTGTCCTCCACTTTGTCCTGCTTTTCTGTTTTGAAAATCTAACTCACGCTTATCACGGTTAATAGATTGTTCCATCTTACCCAAAGCAGCCATCAAACCATCATATCTTCGTCTCAATCTTTCAGAAGGTGTTGAATTTCCTGTATTAGAATTGGAATCACCACCATATCTTTTATTTTTTACTTCTTTAAATAGACCATCTAATTGATCCCAAATGGTAGATCGATGTTCTCGAGAAAATTTAGTGTCTTTAAATTCTCTTTGAATTTTTTTCAAATCTTCAAAAATACCATTTAGATTCAATCCCTTTTCCAATCTCTCCTTAATTTCACCGAGGCCTGTTTTAAACATATTCATATGCTCCTCAGACTTTGACTGAAATTCTTTATCTAAAGATTTTCTTAGTTCTTTCATCTTACCAAACAGTTCGTTCGTGCTATCTCTCAGATCATTGGCATGCTCTCTGAACAAATTACGTTCACGTACTTGTGTTTGAACTTTTGCCCAAAAACCCTTTAATTCCTCCCATACGTCTCCACTATAATTATTCAATTGTGCAACTTTTTCCTTAATCTCTTGAAGTTCTGTTTGGTATGTTTCATTTAATTTTGAAGACAAAACCATAAAATGCCATTCAGTTTGTGCACGTTGAATTAAATCTCCTCTTTCTACTTTTAAATCTTCGGGTAAGAGACTTTCAGTAATCGAAAGTTCTTTTTCAGAGTGTGTAAACCCCTCCGGGAAGTCTAAATCAATTCCATTCCGCCATTCATTAAGCATTTTTTGAGAAAAATCCTCGGTGGCGATTTTTTCGGAAAATGTCCATAAATCAACTTTATTCTCTTGTGGTCGAAGTTGTAAGGCTATCAAAATCCTTTCATCTTGGGCATTTTTGCCCCAAAGTACTAGTTTGGTCTTCATGTTACTGTAGATAAATGTTTACAAAAATTATACTGTAGTTTTTAAATTTTACTGCAATTACCATAGACAGAATCCGTTTATTGTATTTGAGTAAAACCTATTTAAATCTAAAATTAAGCCTTTTGTTGGTTTTTAACACTTTCAAATTTTAAAAATGGTGGCTCTAGTTTATTCTTCTATTTTTTTTACTCTAAAATTATGAAAATACAAATTAAAGGACAAATTATTTGTGATCGTTTATTTGACCCAATTATATTCCCAACGTTGAAGTTTAAAATATTATTCGTGGCTGTAAAACTATATCGTAAAATACAACCTTTATGAAAACACAACCATCTAAACCTTTATTCCTACCAAATTGTTCTCAACCAAATATTGAGCAATCTGGATGGCATTAGTTGCCGCTCCCTTTCTAAGGTTATCAGCAACAATCCACATATTCAATGCATTGTCTGCAGATTCATCTTTTCGCAATCTTCCTACGAATACTTCATTTTTATTTTTGGAAAAAAGAGGCATAGGATATTTATTATTTGCCAAATCATCTTGAACAATTATTCCTGGCGCTTCATTTAACATTTTTCGAACTTCTTTAATTTCAAAGTCATTGTGAAACTCTACATTCACACATTCTGAGTGCCCACCTTGAACAGGTACGCGAACTGCTGTTGCGGTAATTCTCAAGCTATCATCACTAAAAATTTTGATAGTCTCATTGACCAATTTCATTTCCTCTTTAGTATAATCATTATCCAAAAAGACATCACAATGTGGAATACAATTATCTAAAATTGGATAATTATAAGCCATATCATCCGGAGTCTTGCCTTCTTTTTCAGCCTCATATTGATTTACTGCTTTCACTCCGGTTCCTGTAATGGATTGATAAGTCGATATCACCAAACGCTTCATTCCATATTTCATATGCAATGGCGCTAATGCGACGACCATTTGAATGGTAGAACAATTTGGATTTGCGATGATCTTATCATTTTCAGTTAATTCATTTGCATTAATTTCAGGCACAATTAATTTCTTACTTGGATCCATTCTCCAAGCAGAAGAATTATCAATTACCGTAGTTCCAACTTCTGCAAATAACGGTGCCCATTCCAATGAAACATTTCCTCCTGCAGAAAAAATAGCGATGTCAGGACGAGCTTCTACAGCTGCCTCCATGCTTATAACTGTATGATCTTTACCTTGAAAATTAATTATCTTGCCTACCGATCGAGTCGAGGCAACTGGTAAAAATTCTGTAATTGGAAAATTTTGCTCTTCCAAAACTTCGCACATAACAGTACCAACTAAACCTGTTACACCTACAACTGCAATTTTCATAATTTAATTATTTTTTTGATTTGATTTAGGAAAGACAGATTTGAATCTGATTCCAAAAGGTTAAAAAATGAAATTTGATTTTTTTTTAGTTAAGACATTTTTCTTACTTTTCCTTATTATTAAGTATTTAGGAAATACCTTAAGTAAAACTGATTTTACTTAAAAGGGTTTCATTCAATGAAGAGTTAAAAAAAAAAATTGGAAAGGGGTTCAAATATACGTGTAAAAACAATTAGTTACCTACTTTTGATTATGAAACAGACATTTTTCTTACTTTTTCTATCCTTTTTTTCCATTTCACTTTTTGGACAACTTTCAGAAAGCTTCTCAGATGGTAATTTAACAATTAATCCAACTTGGCAAGGTGACCTCAATAATTTTATAGTAAATGATAATAACGAACTTCAATTAAACACTTCTGGTTCCGATACCTCAATTATATATACAGGAGTAGACATTCCTGATAGCACCGTATGGGAATTGGATTTTAGATTGGATTTTGCCCCTTCAAATAATAATCGGTTACGTATTTATCTACAATCTTCAACAAATAATTTTCCTTCTGCAGATGGGTATTTTATAGAGATTGGAGAGACAGGATCATCCGATCGACTCACCTTATTTCGATCTGATGCTGGAATCAAGACTGAAATTGTATCAGCTTCTGAGGGTGCATTGGGAAGTGAACCTGCTATCGCAAAAGTAAAGATCACTAGAAGTAAAATAGGAGTTTGGACCATTTTTGCTAATTATGATAATGGCAATATTTTAAATTTAGAGGCAACTACTTTTGATAACACCTATATGGGAGGAAATTTGTTTTTTGCTTTTTGGTGTAAAAATACGAGCAGTAACAGCCAAGCTTTTCTTTTTGATAATATTTCAATTACCTCTTTGCAACCTGATATTACACCACCATCTGTTTTACAAGTAATTCCAATTTCATTGACCGAATTAGAAATTTCATTTGACGAAGCAGTGGATAGTTTGACGGCAGCTACCACATCAAATTACTCTGTTAATAATAATATTGGAAGTCCGCAAGTGTCAACTTGGACTTCAGCAAATCAATCAAAAATTTTATTAAAATTTGGTTCACCATTTTCCAATCAAACTAATTATAATTTAGATATCCAGAATGTAAAAGATCAAGCAGACATACCTCTTGTTGCTACAAACATTCCATTTACAATTGACTTTGAAAGCCCTAAATTAATTGATTTAGTAACGATAAGTGCAACAGAATTGGAATTAGAATTCAACCAGCCAATTGAAACTATAACTGGTTCAATTTTAAGCAATTATAGTATCGATAAGGGAATTGGTATCCCAATAAATGCAGAAATTGATCCGGTTGAACCATTCAGAATTTATCTTGAATTAAATATTCCATTGGTTAATGGTATTGATTACACTTTACATTTAGAAAATTTAAAAAACTTACTTGAAATCGAAATAAATCCACAAGATTTTCAATTTGACTTTTTAATTGGAGCAATGATAGAACCAGGTGACTTTGTCATAAATGAAATATTGGCAGATCCCCTTTCTGGCGGAGGTGATTATGTTGAACTTTACAATAATTCTGAAAAATTTTTAGATATCTCTGATTTAATCATTTCCAATACTACTCGAACTTCTGGAAGAGATAAGATTGTGGAAAACTCCCTAATTATAAAACCAGGTGAATATGTTGTTTTGACTCCTGAACCATTTTTCACTTTATTAAATTATAGAGTAGAGAATCCTGATTTTTTAATTGAAAACGATTTACCAGCTCTCAATATATCTGATGGAAATCTCAGTATTTTCACCTCATATAATTTAGATACTGTATTAATTGATTCCTTTGATTATAGCAATGATTTTCATTTTCCTTTTATTGATAATACTAAGGGTATTTCATTAGAAAGAATAAGTTTTGACTTACCTACTCAAAATAGTTCCAACTGGCACTCTGCTTCAACTATTAGTGGTGGTGGTACTCCTACTTTTAAAAATTCTCAATTTCGGCCTACTAACCCTGCCAATGATTTTTTTAGTATTACTGAAAAAACCTTTTCACCAAACGAAGATGGCTTTAAAGATTTTTTATTGATCGATTATTCTTTTGAAACACAAGGATTTGTAGCTTCTGTAAAAATTTATGATGTGAAAGGTAGATTAGTCAAAACGCTATTCCAAAACGAATTACTTGGACGAGAAGGTTCACTCAAATGGAACGGGATTACAAACGAAGGTCGAAAAGCAAAAATTGGTATTTATATCATCTTAGCAGAGATTTTCTCCCCAACAAAAGAGGCCATGCAATTTAAATCCATCTGTGTGGTTGCAGGATCACTAGATTAATCAAATATTTTATTGTTAAAATAAACCATTAATCTTTCAAATAAAATATCATATTTTTAGATATTGCAACATGACAAGAAACATTATAAACAATAAATACACTCAATATGGACTCATGGCTTCTTTGCCTCTAGGAGCATTGGTTTGTATTTTCCCTCCTCAAAATTTCTTTTTTAAATCAATATCAGAGTTTGCACTACAGATTATGTTTGGATATTTAATACTAGCATTAGTGCTATTGCTATTGAAACAACCTAAGTTAATGTTTACTAGTCTTATTGCTTGTTCAATTCTTGCTATCCACTTAAAATTAAATATCAATTCTGATCTTAAAAATCCAATCCCTACGATAAATCAAACTATAATTAATATTGGACTAATCAATATTTCAAATATAAATGAAGACCCAGATGGAGCTATTCATGCAATGTTAAACTCTGAAGCATGCATTCTAAGTATTCCAAACATCGACCCGATAGTTTATGAGTTCCTTAAAGATACATTAGCTGAAAAGTTTCCTTATTATACAGCAAGGGTTGGTTTTGACCCAGGAATTGCTGTATTTTCAAAAATTGAAATTAAAAATCAAGATACCTTTTTCGTTGAAAATTTGCCTAACATAATTGGTAGTATAAAACCGGATGGTCAGAATCAAGAATTATTTTTTATTAGTTCAACTACTTTACCTCCATTTTATACAAAAGACTATGATCGATTAACTACACAACTTAATAGAATTGCTGATAAAGTAAATGTAATTGATGGCCCTATCTTGACTTTAGCAGATTACAATTTAGTTCAATGGTCAGATGAAATTCATGACTTTCGAAATAAAGCTGGATTAAAAGATAGTAGAAGAGGTTTTTCACCTTCTTCTGCTGGAAACAATGTTTTCGGTTCTTTTTTTGAGCCACCAAGGGATCATATTTTCTTTTCAGAACATTTTAAATGCATTGGTTTTCAAAACTTAAAAACTTCCTCTTCTCAATATTTAGGGATCAAAGGCTCTTTTCAATTTAATTCGATTCCTTCCATTAACACTTCTGCCGTTATCCAATGAATAAAAATCGACTACAAAGTTTCAAATTTGCTTTAAAAGGAATTCAATTACTTTTCCTTTCAGAGACCAATGCTAAGATTCATTTAGTTTTCACTATTTTAGTAATTGCAGCTGGCTTCTATTTTTCAGTTAGTATGACAGAATGGTGTTTATTGATTTCAGCCATAGCCATAGTATTGTGCGCGGAGGGAATGAATACTGCTATTGAATATTTAACTGATTTGACTTCCCCTAACTTTCATGAATTAGCGGGAAAAACCAAAGATGTAGCTGCTGGTGCTGTTTTAATATCAGCAATTGGAGCAATGATAATTGGCTTAATAATTTTTCTACCTAAGATATGGGCTCATCTTTGCACTTAAGTAATAAAATGATCTCAATAATATTCTTGATCTCTCTTTCCTTTAATTTTTATATCCTCACAAAATTTGGCGCTTTCTAAATGCCACCCCTCATGCGTTTTTTAATTTTGGAGTGCTACATTTTCCTAGATTCCCCCATTAAAGCTCAAGAAAAACTTGGATTACGAACAGATAATTATTCTGGAATTCATGGTATTTTATTAAATCCTTGCCATAACGTATCTAGTCTTTTTCGATAGGATTTAAATTTAACTTCAGTGGGTGCATCTGCTCAAACTAACTATAGCTTTGTAAAAAACACTAACGTCTTCTGCACCATTCAAAATAGTAAAAATTTAACCCTTGAGCAAGATGTTAAAAACTCAAACTCAAATAAATCCGGCCATTTGGTCACAAATTTTAATGGTAATAAAAAATTAAAATACATTTCATTTTTAGACAACCCTATGACCTCATCTTTTATGGTGAAATTAAACAATAGTCATTCACTCGGATTTTTTACCATTCTTAATTCAGTAGTTGCAAGTCATATTATTACTTGTGTTTAAAACTATTCCACTTTTTTTGATACGCCATTTTATGAATATATTAATGTGGATACTTTTAAATTATCAAAACTGAGTTTTAAAACTTTAATATGACTCGCATTTTCAACTATGGGAAGGGATGTTATTGGTGGTTTTTTTGGAGAAAAAAAACTTGACTCAATAGATTTTTATATCGCTATAAAAATTAATCCAATCAATTTAGGGCTAAATTTAAAAGGTAAAAAAATAAAAATATTAAATGTTACTAATTTTAACAAAGGCTACTACTATTTAACACATCCTAATCAAAATTGGCATTATTTTTTGTTAACAAAACTTGTAATGATCTATTAACCAAGATACTTAATAAAAAAAGTACGACATATCCAAGATAACCTTAGTCTTAAAGACTCTAACGATTTAGAAGATTTAACCAGTCATTTATAACCTTAAGGCATAAAAAACATATGTCACCAATGTGGCAAATAGTTAAAGATTTTATGGTGGAGAAATGCTATTTTCTTTCTATAATTAAAAAATCAATTTTTGTGATATGAAATTTTTTAAAATTATAATTTTGCTTTCGTTTATCTTAGCTAGTATAGGAAGTTTTGCACAACCAAAAGAGGTATCAAGAAAGTTGCAACGCAAATTTAAAAGAGATGCTGCTCGATTAGCATTGAGAATGGAGGCTAATAAGGAGGAATTACGTTATCAAAACATAATTATTTCTCCAGGAAATGTTGAAATCATTTATCAAACATTAGTGAATGTTTACAAGAATGATGAAACTGCACAATCTATCGCAAAGTGTAATGTGCACACTTTCCCCAATCCATCGATAGATCATTTTAATGTTATTTTTGATAAAACTGTTGATTGGGCAATCCCTTTACAACAAGGAGTAAATGATACCGACAGCGATGAAATCAATGACTTACTAGACGAATATAACTTGGTCATCAGTAGGCATGTCCAATGGAATAGCACTCAAGATGCAATTACAATTCGAAGCAAAGTGCCATTGAATATGGCTGCGCTTTCAAATGAATTTTACAATATCGAAGGGGTCGGAGAAATTGATTTGGGAGTACCAACAATTGCTGGGAATGATATCAAAATTGAAAGAATTGCCAATGGCTGGATACTAGAATATATTTTACAATTTGGATCGTACAGCGATAAGGCGAAAAAGCATGTCTGGAAATATTCGGTAACAGATGATGGTCAAGTAAATTTCATTTCCGAAACAGGAGACCCAATTCCTACTTGGATGAAATGTGATACTGACTCTGATAATTGGATGGTCAATAAAATTTAATCTGCTTAAAATGTGTAAAAAAAAATTAGTCATTACAAATGACTAATTTTTTTTATTTTAGGGTCTCTGAAAATTTATTCTAACTTTTAATTAGATTTATTTTGCTATCAGCACTTTTATAAAATTCTATCTTTTTAAAAAATTACTTCATGAAGATCAAATGCCTTCCTTTTTATAAATTAAATTTAGATGAATTTTATGCAAGCATGGCCCTTCGACAAGAAGTTTTTGTAGTCGAACAAGATTGTCCATACCTCGATGCGGATGGTAAAGATCAAGAAGCTTGGCATGTAATGGGATGGGACGAAGATGGAGATATGGTGGCTTACACTAGACTTCTTCCGAAAGGTACTTCTTATGAAAATTACGCCTCTATTGGACGTGTCATAAGTTCATCAAAAGTCAGAAGTAAAGGGATTGGAAAAAAAATTATGATTATCTCTATTGAATGGTGCAAGAAACTTTTCCCTAATCAAAATATCAAAATATCAGCACAAGTATATGCACTAGATTTCTATCGAAATTTAGGATTTAAAACTATTGGTAAAGAATATCTAGAGGATGATATTCCTCATATGAGCATGATCTTGCAAGGTTTAAATTCAAGCCAAGTAAAATAGGCTTACCAGATAGCCCAATAAATTACATACTTTAAATATTACCTCACATATTTTCCAAATTCTTCAATATACCTGCCCAAATTTCCGTTTTACTAATCTGAAATAAAATTGCAATACTGAAAGCAGTAATTACTCGATTCTTATCTCATAATATTTTCAACTAGTCAGCTATTGGTCTTTAAAAATTACATATTTTGCTCAAGGGTGTGGATGCAGAATAATCTCTAAAACATTTGTAGAAGTATTCTCTATTCCTAAACACTTTATACTGTCTAAAAATAGGCGGGATCTAAAAAAGTAAATTAATTATTTCCCAAAGTAAATAGAAATTTTGTTGTTATCCTTTTCATATCTAAATATTATCCAAGACCATTTTTGCAAAAAATTAACTCAAATTTTCATATTTTCACTCTATAAATGTTCAAACAATACAATATAACAACCATACTATTTATTCTAACTACATCTTGTTTTTCACAAAATGTAGACAGTTTAATTCTTGCCTCCGAAGATCTAAAAGGAAAATCTAGATCTAAAGCATATGAAAAAATAGGGCTAAAATACTATCAACATAATTTCACTGTAAAAGCTAAAGAATACCTAAGTAAAGCACTAGAGCTTTCAAAAGAAGTCGATGATACTTTAGGTCAAATGAATGCTTTGAAAGGCCTATTGCGTGTAGCTTATCACAAAGAAGATAGTGTTGAACTGTCACAAGAATATGCCGGACATCTGGAGGAACTGTCTGTTGATTCAGGAAATAAACTAATGCAAGCATATGTACTTCATCACAAAGGCAGAGCAAATAAAGAAGACTTCGAGCTTTCAATAAATAGAATGAAACGTGCCTTAGAAATATATAAGGAAGTCGGAGTAAAGAAATCAACCAACATCGTTTATCGAGAACTTGGAGAGGCTTTACTAGATAGTTCACCAATGGAGGCTCATAAATATTTTCAAAAAAACCTTGAGATAGCTGAAGAACTAAATTTACAAGATGATATTTTCCTTGCTAGAAGTAATATTAGTAGCGCTCTAATTGCTATGGGACAATATGAAACTGCACGAAAATTCTGTGAACGTAACATTCAAATAGCCAAGAAAACGAACAATCAAGATTTTCTAGCTTACAATTATTTATTGATTGGTATTTCCTTTCAGAAAGAAAAAAAATTGGATAAGGCTATTGAATATGCTCTTAAGGGAAAAGAAATTTGCGAGGCGAATAACCTTATGGACAAAAAGCAATACACGTATCAATTACTAAAAGAAATTTATAATGAACGTGGAAATATATCAGAAGCATTCGATTATTTTGCTAAAGAAAAACAAATTGAAGCTGTACTGGAAAAAGAAAAAACAGCAAATAAATTAGCAACTATTAAAGCCGAAAGCGAATTAGATAAACGAGAACAAGAATTAATTGCTTTTAAGGAAATTAAATATTACGAGAATTTGATTAAGAACGGCTTGCTAATTTTCTTAGGTATTATTGCTTTATTTTTATATCAATTAAGTGTTCGAAGAAGATTAAAAGTACAACTCCAAAAAGAGGAATTGGAAAAATTAAAAGTAGAGCAAATGCTTGAAACTGAGGAAAGAGACCGACTTAAAGAACGATTAGAATATAAGGAAAGGGAACTAGCTAGTAACACGATGTTCATGTTGCAAAAAAATAAAATGCTGACTGATCTGAAAGAAAAAATTGGAACAATTAAAGTTTCTAACGATGAGCAACTAAGAAAAAAAGTCAATAATATTGATCGAAATATTGAGATGAATATGAACTTTGACGATGATTGGCAGAAATTTAAACTACATTTTGCCGAGGTACATCCAAACTTTTTTGAAAAATTATACCAAGAAAGTAATACGTTAAATAATAATGATACTCGTTTTTGTGCCTATATCAGAATGGGTTTGACAACAAAAGAGATAGCTCAATTAATGGGGATTTCTGCAGGCAGTGTTCAAAAAGCAAGGTATAGATTGAAAAAAAAATTAGAATTGGAAAAAGAGGTTAATTTGATTGAATATATTTCTAATTTATAAATACACAACACAGTCTTAAACAATCCTTTTAACTTCTATCATTCTTCTTTATTTAAGCAGTAACTAAAATTTAAATTTCTGCAGCTAACCTTGCACCTCTATCAATTGCCCTTTTCGCGTCCAGTTCCCTAGCCTCTTCAGCTCCGCCAATCAAATGAACTGCCACTCCTTTTCCTCTAAGTTCTTCTAGCAACTCAGTCTGTGGTGTCTGGCCAGCACAAACAATAATATTATCTACACGTAAAATTTCTTTTTCCTTTTTCCCTATAGTGATATGTAATCCCTCATCGTCAATCTTATCATAAGCTACACTTGACAACATTTTTACTTGCTTCATTTTCAAACTAGCTCGATGAATCCACCCAGTTGTTTTCCCGAGCCCTGCTCCCAATTTCCCACTCGATCTTTGCAATAAATGAATTTCTCTTACAGAGGGAGCTGGTTTAGGTTTTACCAAAGCTCCTCCCGATTGGTACTCCGTATCTACTCCCCACTCTTTCAAAAATTCTTTTACATTTAAACTTGAAGATTCTCCCTCGTGAGCAAGGTATTCAGCTATATCAAATCCAATTCCACCAGCGCCAATTATTGCTACAGATTTCCCAACAGTTTTTTTATGCAATAAAACATCTATATAATTTAAAACTTTTGGATGGTCAATACCTTCAATAGTTAATTTTCGAGGATTTACACCTGTTGCTAAAATAATATCATCAAAATTTTGAGCTAATAAAAAATCGGCACTCACCCTTTTATTTAAATATAAATTCACACCATTCAATTCAATTTGCCGATTAAAATATCGTAATGTTTCATAAAACTCCTCTTTCCCTGGAATTTGCTTTGCCATATTGAATTGCCCTCCGATCTCTGTTGCTGATTCATACAAATGAACTTCATGTCCACGTTCTGCTGCAATAGTCGCCACAGCCAAACCAGCAGGACCTGCTCCTACTACTCCAATTTTCTTTTTATTTTTTGTTGGTAAATAATTCAATTCTGTTTCATGACAAGCTCGTGGATTTACCAAGCAAGAAGAAGTCTTCCGACTAAAAGTATGATCCAAACAAGCTTGATTACAACCGATGCAAGTATTAATTTCATCTGCTCGGTTTTCCATTGCCTTAATAACAAAATCAGAATCTGCTAAAAATGGTCGAGCCATTGATATCATATCTGCATGACCATCTTGCAAAATTTTCTCAGCCACCTCTGGTGTATTAATTCGATTCGTCGTAATCAATGGAATGTTTACTTTACCCATCATCCGCTTCGTCACCCAACTAAATCCTCCCCTCGGAACCATCGTTCCAATTGTAGGAACTCGTGCCTCATGCCAACCAATTCCTGTATTAATGATGGTTGCTCCAGCTGCCTCAATTCGCTGCGCCAGTAATTCCACCTCTTCCCATGTACTTCCTTTATGCACCAAATCCAGCATACTTAATCGATAAATGATAATGAAATTTGGACCTACTTTTTCTCGAATCCCCTTAACTATCTCAATTGGTAAACGCATCCGATTTTCATAAGTACCTCCATAATCATCCGTTCGTTGATTTGTCTTTTCTACCAAAAATTCATTAATCAAATAACCTTCTGAACCCATCACCTCCACTCCATCATAGCCTGCATCTTGCGCCAAAATAGCCGAATTGATAAAATCATTTATGGTCCCTCGTACTCCCCTTTGACTCAACAACCAAGGTTTAAAAGGGGTAATAGGTGATTTAATTTTGGATGGTGCAACTAGAAATGGATGATAACCATATCGTCCTGAATGAAGAATTTGCATGACAATTTTTCCATCTTCAGCATGAACTGCTTTTGTTATTATCTCATGTTTTTTCGATTCGCTAATAGTTGACATTTTTGCAGCAAAAGGACTTACCCAACCTGCCCGATTGGGAGCAATCCCACCTGTTACTATCAAACCAACTTGACCTCGTGCTCGTTCCGCAAAGTAGGTAGCCATTCGGTCAAAACCATTTTTGGTTTCTTCAAGTCCTGTATGCATACTTCCCATAAGTACGCGATTCTTTAAAGTAGTAAATCCTAAATCTAATGGAGATAAAAGGTGTTTATATGGATTAGACATTATGAATATTTTTATTTTTACAAAGATAAAATTTTGAAGCTAAATTTCTTCTTAAAATATACTGAAAGAAAAAATAGACTTAAACAATTGACTACCAATAACTTATAAGCGCCATATTTAAACAACAACTATTTTATCTCCTATTTTAATTTTAGATTGTCTACCATATCTCAAATCACATGTCATCCTCATTCCAAACTTAATCTCTCTTTCCATTTTGCGATATTGAGAAAGAGCTTCTAAAGGTTGCGTAGTTGGTAAGCCGGTTAAATGATCTACATTTATTAATTTACATCTACCACAAATTTCAACTGTATTAAAATCTGTTTCCCCAATATTTATTCTTTTCCATCTATCTTCTTCATATGCATCTCTTCCCGTAAATATAATGTTAGATCTAAAACGATTCATAGATATTTTATTTTCTAATCGACCATTTAATTCCTTTAAAGAAGCTGTATTTGTAATCAAAACTGGAGACTTGTCTGCAAGGCTTACCAAATTTTGAATGATCTCGCCTTCCACTTTTTTAGTTCGTATATTTTTTTCAGGAAAAAAAACTAAAGTACATCTTAAACCAAATATTTCGGAAAACCATTCTCCTATTGAATCTACTTTTTGAACTTCACACGAGTTGTTCCAAACTTTTGATTGAATAGTTTCTCCATATTTTTTCAAAATCGGAATACTTGTGATTGAACCTGTCTCCTTATAAGAAAAAATTAATTGACCATTTTTAATCTTCGTAAGAATCAAAGCCATTTTTGGATATTTGCGCTGAGTCATAAAAACACCATTCTCATCCAACAACATCCAGTTACGATCGTACATTAGACCCTTGGAGGTTAGAGTAGCCTCCTGCAATGAAATTCCACCCAAAGATTTGACAGGATAGATGTGAAGCGCTGAGATTTTCATAAATATGGATTTATTTTCTCACAAAAGAAGTAAAACTTCCTCCAAATAAAAAATCATCTACCACTTTAAATTTAAAACCAAAACTATCTCTATCTTTCAAAAAAGAAAAATTTTAATTATGATTATTGCAATTATTTGATTCAATAAGCATCATCGAATTGCTATTTCAAGTACTAGTGGGTGCCATGAATAAACGACAAAATATCTTTAGGATCCTCATAGAAGCTTTTGTTACATTAGTAGATGGAAGAACTTTGCGAAATTAGGCTTGTCAGACAAAACCCTATAAATTGGATGATAGACTTGACCTACCTATATTATTTTTGTCTCTTCTACAATTGGAATTATTTTTATAAAACAAATGAGAGTTAAGGTCAATTTATAAGTAAATCATTCACAGACTAATCCAGACTTTATTGACTTATCTACAATCCTTATTATTTCGTCAACTAGTAAAGTCTATACTATAGATAATTTCTCTTCATTATTCTTATCTTTCCATTTCTATTTTCAACAAAACCAATTTCTAAAATCATGAGAAAATATTTCCCTCTCAAAAAACTATCTTTTGTAATTTCATTGTTATTTACGACTACTTCATTTTTTGCTCAGCAATTAATCGAAGATAGATTTGCCTTTGAGCCCAATCTAACTTATAACAAAAATATTCCTATACCTGCCACCGAATTAGGATATAAATTAGGTGAACGGTTTTCCATCCATGCTGACATTTTGGATTATTTTGAAAAACTAGCAGTAGCCTCACCAAGAATCTCCATCCATACTTACGGGGAAACTTACGAAGGAAAAAGACTCATATATCTAGTCATTACCTCCGAAGAAAATCAAAAAAATATTGAAACCATTCGAAAAAATAATCTCCAACTTGCTGATCCTCAAAATATTTCTGCCTCCGATGCCGCTGAATTGATAAAAGAACAACCAGTTATAGTTTCTTATAGCTATAACATTCATGGCAATGAAGCATCGAGTACAGAAGCAGCGATGCAAGCAGCTTATCGTTTAGCTGCTGTCGATAATAATGAGACAAAAAATATTTTAAAAAATTCAGTTTTCGTTATGATGCCATGTATAAATCCTGATGGTCGAGACAGATATACCAATTGGTACAACTCTGTTCAGCGAAGTGAACTGGCGATTGAACCACATGACCTAGAACACCATGCTCCCTTCCCAAATGGTCGGACTAACCATTATTGGTTTGACTTAAATCGGGATTGGATTTGGTTAATTCATCCTGAGTCACGAGGACATATTTCAGTATATCAGAAGTGGATGCCACAAGTTCATGTTGATTATCATGAGCAAGGATATCATAGTAATTATTTTACAGTTCCAGGTACGACACCTCGAAATTTATTACTTCCTGCTCAATATGAAGCATTAGCTGACACGATTGGTCGAGCAAATATTGAAGAATTTGATAAAAACCAAATCAATTATTTTACACGGGAGGCATTTGACTTTTACTACCCAGGTTACGGATCAAGTTATCCGAGTGTGATGGGTGCAGTCGGGATGTTGACAGAGCAAGGTGGAATCGCAGGTGGTCGAGCAATAAGAACGAATGATGGATATATTTTAACATTGCGGCAACGAATTTTTGACCATTACACAACCTCCTTAGCGACTTTAAAAAAATCAGCAGAGCGAAAAGATATTTTCCTAAAATATACGTACGAAACACTTAATCCAAAAAATAGTAAAAGCAAGGTTAAAGCTTATATTTTCCCTAATGAGCCAGATGGGCATTTATATGAGTTGATTAATATTTTATTAAAACATGGTGTCAAAATTCATCAAGCAGAAGATTCTTTTCAAGTAAAAAACGTTACTTCTTACCAACGAAAAAATATTACTAACAAGACTTTTACAAAAGGTACTTTTATCGTTTCAACCGATCAAGCTCGACATTTGTTTATCAATAGTATTCTATCCCCAAATATGGCAATCGAAGATTCTGTGATGTACGACATGTCCACTTGGGCTGCTCCATTGGCTTACAACTTAAATGCTTTCTACACTTCTAACTCATTGCCTATCAATGGATTAAAAAACGGATTTAAAACTACAGAAGTAAAAAGTATGCCGGTTACAGCTAAAGGTGTTACAATTCCTAATGCTAATTATGCTTATACGATTGAGTGGAAACAAACGAATGCTCCCAAAGCTTTAGCAATGTTATGGAAAAAAGGTTACCGAGTTCGTTCTGCTCAAAAACCATTTTCAAGCAATCAAAAAACTTGGTCTGCAGGAAGTTTAATTTTGCTAAAGGGAAGAAATCGAGATAAGTGGAATTCAATTGAAAAAGATTTGGCAGAAATTGCAAACGATTGCAACATTGTGATTGATGGACAACAAACAGGAAGGATGTTAAAAGGCATTGATTTGGCTTCAAATAGTAGTAAACCAATTCACCAACCAAGAGTAGCAATGTTAGTCGAGCCGCCGTTTTCAACCTACACTAGTGGGCAACTTTATTTTTTGTTTGATAAAATTACTGAGCTTCCTGTAGAAAGAATTAGAACCTCTGTTTTGGAACAAACTGATATGCCTCACTTCGGATCACGATATGGTTTTGCAGATTTAAATGATTACGATGTATTAATTATGCCAGGTGCAAATCCTAATAATTTGAAAAAATTATTTGCTAAAAATAGTTTAGCAAAGCTGAAAGATTGGGTCAATCGAGGAGGTATTTTAATTGCAACAGAAGGTTCAGCTACTTTTCTCACAAAAGAAAAATCAGATTTTACGGATGTGAAACTATTAGAAGTAAAACAAGATTCCAGTGAAAATGCAAAATACTTAGCCTTCGCAGATCAAGAAGATTATCATGGAAAAAAACGTATTCCAGGCTCTGCTTTGAATGCTCATATTGATGCTTCAAATCCGCTGGCTTTTGGAATGCCTAATAATTTATTCGCATTGAAATTTGGTTCGTTAGCCTTAGCTCCAAGTCCAAGTTTCCAAACGGTAGGCTATTACTCTAAAAATGAAAATAAATTATTAGCTTCAGGTTACGCTTCTCAAGAAAACCTGAAACATCTATCTGGAAATGCTTTTGCCGGAGTAAAAAACATGGGTAAAGGAAAAGTTGTTTTCTTTTTGGATAATACACAATACCGTATGTTTTGGCGTGGACCATCGAGGATGATGCAGAATGCAGTTATGTTGTTAAGAAATAATTAGAATTATCTCTGGTCACAGTCTAACACAGATCCGTTTAGACTGTGACCAAATCTAAAAAATGAAAAAGGCAGTTCCTTTCAGAATCTACCCCTTCCTGTCGTCGAAAAACTACCATGTTTTAAATTCTAAATTCAATCTTTATTTCCGTAACAATCTATTTACATTATTAAGCCTACTGTAATTTAAAGGTAACTGGCAAAGTGAAATTCACTTTCACATTTCGCCCACTATGTCTTCCAGCTTTCCATTTTGGCATATTTTTGAGTACTCGTAATGCTTCTTCTGAACAACCTCCGGATACACCACGCAATACTTTTGCATTTTGAACATCACCATTTGCATCAATTACAAACCTTAAAATTACTCTTCCCTCGATTCTATTTTCACGAGCAATAGTAGGATATTTAATATGTTTTGCAAAATATCTGATCAATGCAGCATCAGAACAAGCCTTATATTCATCTTTTGACATTTCACTATAGTTACAGATCCCAAAACTAGGCATGTATTCAGCAAAATCTCGAACAGGTTCCTCTACTAAAAAATCAATTGGTTCTTCCACTTCAGGTTCAATTTCGTCAATATCTCCTTCAAACGGATCAATAAAAAATGGCTCAGGACCTTTTTCAATATCTATCGAAATTGGTTGTGGTTCTACTGGCTCAGTCAACTCAACTTCATCTACAGATTCAATGTGATCTGAAATATTAACTTCCGGTAGTGGTGGTGTTTTTCTTTGGGAAGTTCTTTCAATCTTAACTTCTTCGTCATCAAATTTTAATGTGCAGCCCTCATGGATGGATTCAGTAAAAGGATGAGATGTGAAATTAAATGCCATGATAACAAAACTCAATGAAGTAATTAACCCTAATTTAAAATTTACCACCCGGTTCTTCCGTAATCTTGAAATATCATTATTCATCATAACTTATTGATTTTTAATGTTTTATAAAAAAGGCAATACAATATTGTTGGCTCAACTCTCATTAAGTTTGCCTGTTGCATTTGCCCATATATTTTAATTCTTTTTTGCTTCCAATTAAAAATTGGTTGCTACTTGAAAGGTTTACAACTGAGTGAAAAAATCATTTCGTACATTCAGTTATTTTTAGAGATGTAGGGAATATTACTTTTGGTGTATGAAAAATATTTTTATACTGAAAAAAGGGTAATTTTGTTTTTTTTATAAAAAAATAAGTGCCTAAATGCGGCAATTAATATGATTGAATTTTCAAGATTCACCTTAAAAAATGGACTGCGAGTTTTAGTACATGAGGATAATAGTACGCCGATGGCGGCAGTCAATATTTTGTACAATGTAGGAGCACGTGACGAGTCTCCTGACAAAACTGGCTTTGCACACTTGTTTGAACACTTAATGTTTGGTGGTTCGAAAAATGCACCTGAATTCGACGATCCAATTCAAATGGCAGGTGGTGAGTGCAATGCATTTACTAATTCTGACATCACGAATTATTACGACTTAGTCCCAATGGAAAATTTAGAAACGGTACTTTGGCTAGAGTCAGATCGTATGAGTAGTTTAAACTTCTCGAAAAAAAGTTTGGACGTTCAACGTAAAGTTGTAGTTGAAGAATTTAAGGAAACTTGTCTCAATCAACCATATGGGGATGTTTGGCATCACCTATCTGATTTGGCCTATAAAGTACACCCTTACAAAGTACCAACGATTGGAAAAGTGCCTAAACATGTTGAAGATGCCAATTTAGAAGATGTTAAGGAATTTTTCAAAAAATACTATTGTCCAAATAATGCCATTCTAGTTATTGCTGGAAATATTAAACCTGAATCAGCAAAAAAATTAGTAAAAAACTGGTTTGGTGATATTCCAAGTGGAAACGTTTACCAAAGAAATTTAAAACAAGAGCCTATTCAAAATGAATTTAGGAGAAAGGAAAACAAAGCAAACGTTCCAACCAATGCTTTGTATTTAGCTTTCCATATGCCTGGCAGAGTAGACGATAATTACTACTCCATCGATTTGTTATCTGATATTTTAGGAAATGGTAGATCTGCTAGATTGTATCAAAGATTGATGAAAGAGGAGCAAATCTTCACTCAAATTGATGCGTATGTTACTGGTTATATCGACCCAGGTTTATTGATCGTGGAAGGAAAACCTGCAAATGGAATTTCAATGGAACAGGCAGAGGCTGCTATCTGGAAAGAACTCGAAACTATCAAAAGTGAACTTGTCGATGAACGAGAATTAGCGAAAATAAAAAACAAAATGGAGAGCTCTTTAGAATTTTCAGAGGCAAGCATTTTAAACAAAGCAATCAATTTAGCTTTCTTCGAATTATTAGGTGATGCTGAATTGATTAATTCTGAAGCTGTTGCTTATCAAAATGTTACTTCAGCCGATATTCACAGAGTTGCTAATGAAATTTTGATAAAAGAAAATTGTTCAGAGTTATTTTATTTGGCAAAAAAAGAAAAGGTAAAAGCTTAGATTAATTTTTATTTATAATAAAAGTCCTTCCAGATTCTAAAATCTGGAAGGACTTTCCAAAAGGAAAACCTTATATTATTTACTTTCTATTTGTTCTAACAAAACGCTCACCGCTTTTCTTAATTGCTCATCTTCTCCTTTTGCTTTACCATTTGCAGAATTTTGAACTTCAATATCTGGAACTGCTGGCCCCCATTCCATATTTTTCTTTGTCGCTTTTACATACCACGCTCGGAAAGGCATTCGTACAAATGAACCATCTAACAATCCACTTCCTCCAGTAGAAATAACAGCTCCAAAAGTTGGTTTCCCAACTAAAGTTCCTATCCCTAATTGTTTATAGGCATGAGAAAAAATCTCTGCATTGGAATAACTATTTTCATTACATAGTGCAATAGATGGTCTTGTCCAACTTGACAACGGCAATCGTTCCCCAAAAGGATAAGTCTCTGTGAATTTCAAATGTTCCTTTTCTAAACTTTTAGCAGCACCTCGAGGAACAGTATATGAATGTTGGCGAACACTTAAAACTGTCATCAACATATCTGTTGTCCAACCACCACCATTAAACCTTACATCAATCACCAACCCTTCTTTCCCTAAACCGCTTGCTGTCAACTCTCTTTCAAATCGTTCAAAACTAGTCCAATTCATTCCTCGAATATGAATATATCCGAGTTTTCCATTTGAGTATTTTTCAGTCAATCGTTTCCGCTCTTTCACCCAATCATTGTAAAGTGCCGTTCGCAAAGAACTTGTTGGACGAATGATAACATCTCTTGAAGATCCAGCAGCAGTAACTACATTTAACAATATTCTTTCATTAGTTTTACCATTTAAAAAGCTATAAAAATTATTGTTAGTTGAAATATTTTCTCCATCCACTGAAAGAATCACATCACCAATATTTAATTTACTTTCCATTCTATCAGCTGGTGTACCTGGAACAACCGAAATTACTTTTACACCTTGAGATGTAGGTTCTACCTCAATTCCAAGTAAGCCTGTTCGTTCTCTTTGCAAATCTTCCGGTGACATTCCACCTCTCATACCCATATGACTTGCATTAAGTTGTCCCAACATTTCATTATAGAAAGTTTGAAAATCTTGTCGAGTAGAGGCGTTCATGCAACGATCGTAATATTTAGCTCTTAATTTATTCCAATCTTGTCCATGGAAATTTGGATCATAAAAACCATCTCGCAGTCTTCGCCACCCTTCCTCAAAAATTTGCTTTCGTTCCTCTCGATGATTAATATCTAATTTTGCTTGAAAACCAAGGCCTTCTTGTTTTCCTCCTTCAACTTTTATTTTGGTCAAACTTCCTCCTCTCCTAATTCCATATAGAAAATTTCCTCCCTTGTCCAGCGACAAATTTGAAATATCAATTTTTTTAACCACCGTTTTTATCTCTTCCCCATTCCATTTTACTGACATCAAACTTGATGGCCCTGAAGAACCTGCGCGCCCACCACCATTGGTTGTAAAATAAAATGATTCTCCATCTTTGGAAACCATCAAATTTCCTTCGTTCCCTGCCAACCGAGTAACTTGCTCAATTCGCTCATGAATATCTTCAAAATCAATTTGGATCGGTTCTACTTTTTTATCTTTCTTTTTATCTCCTTTTTTACCTTTTCCTTTATTAAGTATATCCTCATCCGAATCTTCCCAATCTTGTTTTGTTTTTTCCCAGTCTTCTTTTTTCAACCAAACAAACCAAACATCAGAATCTCCATTATTTCGAGAGGAAATAAAACCTAATTTACTCCCATCCCTACTCCACTTTGGCGAAGAATCAGAACGCGGGTGTAAACTAACATTAACTGGTTTTTGATTTCCATCGGCATGGTGAATATAAATTTCCCGATTAAACTCTAAATCGCTTGCAGCATACGCCAACCATTTACTATCGGGACTCCAGCTTACGCCACTTGGCGTTGCCCAACCATCCATTAATATTTTTTCATTAGTTAAATTTCCTTGTGGTGAGATATCTGCAACTACTAAGGTTCCTCTACCTCGACGGTAAGCTATTCTTTTTCGGTCAGTAGAAATAACTATCCCTTCTTCATCCTCCACTCCATTCGATATTTTTTTCACACCCGTTTTAAATGTTTTGAATAAATCAACTTCTTTCGAATCACTAGAATGTACTGCGTACAAATCAAATTTCCCATCACGATCAGAAACAAAAAGTAAGGTTGTATCATTCAACCAAACTGGCTCTTTATCTCGAAAAGGATGATCAGTCAATTGAACCGATCGCTTCTTCTCTTTGTTATTTAATTTTATAAAAAGTTCTCCACGAACGATGAAAGCAATTTGTTTTTCATTTGGAGATAGAGCAAAACTAGTTGCGCTTTTTGAATAAGTTTTATGTTCAATAGGATCAAAACGATAGTCTTGTGTTACCTGAATCTTTAATGCTTTAGAAACCTTTTTTGTTTTGGTATTCATAGTGTAAATATTCTCGCCTCTCTCAAAAACGATAGTAGATCCATCTTCATTTACATCGAAATACCGAATACCTTCGTCTTTAAACTTAGTCAATTGAACTAATCGATCTGGATTTTTCGAATCTGCATTTATATTAAGTTTAAAGATATTATAACGACCATCAACAGCCCTTAAAAAATATACTTCTTCCCCTCCCCAGTCTGGGTAAACCTCCTGTCCTTCAAATTCCGTCATTTCCATATATGTTTCACTATTCCTGTTGTACAACCATAAACTTCGATGAGCTGGCCCAGTGTAAGCCTCTCGCTCTACTCTGCAGTTCCCTTTGATAAACATTATATAATTTCCATCGGGAGAAGGTGAGGGCATCAAACCAACTGCATCCATGATTCGATGAGGTGTTCCTCCATTTTTGTTGACAGAATGAATTTCTTGTTCTCGTTCTACTTGTTGGAATGCGCGTCGAGTATTAAAAATAATCTCTCCATCAATTCCCCAGCGAGCATCGCCATCATTGGTAGAATGATGAGTCAATCGTTTTGGAACACTTCCATTTGCATCTATCACAAATAAATCATTATTTCCAAAACGATTTCCTTGAAAAAGAATTTGTTTCCCATCAGAACTCCACTGTGGTTTTGATTCATAACTTTCATGAATAGTCAATCTTCGCGCAATTCCACCAGAGACTGGCATTGTCCAGATGTCTCCTTGATAGCTGAAACTAATTTGTGAACCATCAGGGCTTAAACTAGGGAATCTGACGATTGGACTTCCTTGTGCGAATATTTGAAATACAAAAAAGAAAAAAATGAAAAAGATAGGAAAAAACTTCTTAAGCATAGTTAGTTGGTTTTGTATGATAAAAAATGAAACTCAATATAATAAATATCTTTTACCTGATTAGGTACAAAACAAAAAAATAAAAACCTTCTCAAAATTGATAATACTTTTATTTCCTTAGTAAGAAATTTTATCCTAAAATCTTATCAACTCAGAACTCCACATGAAACCTAATAGATCATTATTTATACATTATTGATTCTATATTTTTCAATTTCAATCGCTTCTCTTTCCATACTAAATATCATAATATTCACAAATTGGGTTGAAGCTACCTTGTAAGTAATCTCCTCTCTAAATTTTAATTTTTCACAAATTTCCTCACCTCCTCTCCTACCTGAATTAAATATATCCCAGTATTTAATTCATCAATAGAAATTGTTTCATTCTCAAAATCCAATTCCCCTCTTTTCATTTCCTTTCCAAAAAAATCAAAAATGTAAAAGTCTTGTTTCTCAAAGTTTTTTATTTCTATAAATAAATTATCGTTTGCTGGATTTGGAAAAACATTAAATCCAGTCTCTTCTTTTTCTAGGTAAGTAATTGAACTAATTACATCAAAATGATTTGATAATTTTTCAAAGGAAGTCAACTCTGTTCCGTTCAACATACCTATAGGTAATAAATTATCTGTCTCATATGGATCATTAATCAAATTATAAAATCGTTGTCCACCATTCGATAAGTTGATATATTTATAGATTTTATCGCGTGCTGCCCAACCATCTGAATTTCCTCCAGATTGAACCTCCGTGTACATACAATCTCTCTGCCCATCACCTTGTACTGAGAGCAAAGGTGCAAAACTATAACTATCATGAATTTGAGAAAGCGGCATACCTGTTAACTCCACAATGGTCGAAAATAAATCTGAAAAAGAAACCAATGCATCCTCTCGTTCATTCGCTCTATTTACACCTGCACCAGAAATAACCATTGGCACATGTACACCGCCTTGAAATAAACTCCCTTTTCCTCGATTATTAAGATATGGAAGTTCAATAATATTTCTACTCGTTCCGTTATCACCTACAAATATAATCACCGTATTCGCTAATTCGGTAGCTGGAATATTATCGAATAATCTTCCCATTTCAAAATCAATACTTTCAATCATAGCTATAAAATAGGGCAATGGATTATCAGCAATCGAAGCAGAGTCTGTTGGTAAATTTCCTTGCGTGTGCATATTAGTTGGAGGCAAATGCAAAGGAGTATGCGCAGCATTATAAGCCAACCAACAAAACCAAGGTTGATTTTGATCATTAATCCAATCAATGGTCAAGTCTGTAAACTTAGTTGTGATATAATCAGTAGTAGCTGTTTCTTGACCATTTATCACTAAATTATAATCATTGTAATCAGAAACACCACCTCCCATAACTCCAGCAAAATATTCAATCCCAGACTGATTTGGATAATCCAAATTAGCGTTCATTCCACCTCCACCTCCA